>Ga0068876_10003976_pt1 | contig 10470 bp, 9 predicted proteins | sample NOAtaG_6_FD_66442 | JGI IMG/M metagenome (GOLD analysis project Ga0068876, IMG submission 66442) | Freshwater lake microbial communities from Lake Erie, under a cyanobacterial bloom - NOAA_Erie_Diel5S_2200h metaG | ecosystem: Environmental > Aquatic > Freshwater > Lake | place: USA: Ohio, Lake... | reverse complement strand
TCATTCCCTGCCGAAGCAGCGTGATGGCCTGAGGGCCGTAGCTGACATCCACGATCGCCTGCGTCGCGGCGACCCCCACCCCCGCCTCGGCCCACAGCACGCCATTCCCCACGGAGAAGACGCGGGACTGTACGGCCCCTCCAACTTCCCCCGTGGTCGGGTCGTAGCCCAGGATGGAAAAGGTGGCCACCGGTGGCCACGGGGGGCCATCCGTCGCGCCAGCTCTCCCGGTCGTCTGCGCCGCAAGTGGGGCGGACGTGGTGAATGCGGCGACGGCGAACAGAAGGGGGAAGCGATGGAGACGCATGGCGGATGGCGGCGGAGGGCAAGCGCGAACCCGGGGAGCCCCGGCGGTAGATTACGAACATGCCACCAACTTTCCGTCTTCGCCGGAGTGCGCCCACCCGGCGTGCGCTGACCGCTGGACTGGGGCTTCTGCTGGCCCCGATGACACTGGCCTCCCAGTCGTCCGGCTGGGCCACGGCCGGCCGCCAGGGCGACGCGCTGCTTCGCGATTTCCGCTTCACCGGCGGCGGGCAGCTCCCCGAGCTGCGGATCCACTACACCACGCTGGGGACCCCGCGAAAGGACGCCCGCGGCATCGTCCGCAACGCCGTCCTGATCCTGCACGGCACCGGCGGGTCGGGGCGCGGCTTCCTCTCGCCCGGTTACGCGGGGGAGCTGTTTGGTCCTGGCCAGCTGCTCGACAGCGCGACGCACTACATCATCCTCCCGGACGGCATCGGGCATGGCGGGTCGAGCAAGCCGAGCGACGGGATGCGGATGCGCTTTCCCAGCTACGGCTACACCGACATGGTGGACGCGCAGTACCGGCTCCTCACCGAGCACCTCGGTGTGAACCACCTGCGCCTCATCATGGGCACGTCCATGGGGTGCATGCACGGCTGGGTGTGGGGCTACCGCCATCCGGAGTTCATGGACGGCTTGGCGCCGATGGCCTGTCTGCCGATGCAGATTGCCGGGCGCAACCGGATGATCCGCACGATGGCCATGGACGCCATCCGCAGCGACCCTGCGTGGCAGGGCGGTGACTACACCTCAACGCCGGTGCAGGGGCTGCGCGCGTCGCAGATGATGCTGTACCTGATGTCGAGTGCCCCCCTGGTGCAGCAGACCCAGGCGCCCACGCGGGACCGGGCCGATTCGGTGATCCGAGCGTACCTGGATGCACGGATCCGCACGACGGACGCCAACGACTTCCTGTACCAGTTCAACGCGTCGAGCGACTACGACCCCTCGCCGCATCTGGCGCGCATCACGGCCCCGGCGCTGTACATCAACTCGGCCGACGATGCCGTCAACCCGCCCGAGCTCGGACTGGCAGAGCGGTTGGCGGCCCAGATGCCGAAGACGCGCTTCATCCTGCTCCCGATTACGCCGGAGACGCGCGGCCACGGGACGCACTCGCTTCCGCGGGTCTGGGGTCACCATCTGCGGGACTTCCTCGCCTCGCTCCCCGCGCGATGACGCACGAACCGGCACCGTTGGGGACGGACCGCTTGGAGCGCCCCCCGGTGTGGCGGCTGCTGACGCGGGCGCTGCGGCTCCGCTGCCCGCACTGCGGCGGGTCCGGAATCTTCGCCGGCTTCTTCGCCTTGCAGCCGCAGTGCCCGGGGTGCGGGCTCCGGCTCGAGCGTGGTGAAGGGGACTACTTCGTGGGCGCCTATCTGTTCAATCTGATCGCCGTCGAACTGATCCTGTTCTTCGGCGTGGCGGCGTTCGTGGTCTTCACCTGGCCGAATCCGCCGTGGACGCTGATCACGTATGTCACGGCGGCCCTGATGCTCTCCGGGTGCCTGCTGTGCTATCCGTTCGCCAAGACCACGTGGCTGGCGGTTGATCTGGCCATCCGGCCGTTATCACCGGAGGAGCTGGCGTGGCACCGGGCTGCCGGCGTGGTGGGGGACCAGGAGCTCCCCCACCTCTGAGGCCCGCTATTTCTCCGCGACGATCAGGTAGCGGGAGGTCGCCCAGAACTTCGCCGGATCGGTGATCCGGAAGCTTTCGCCGCGGAACGAGCCGTCCTTCTCCTTCTTTGCCACGTCGATCAGGCCGACGTCGTGGCGCGACACGATGCGGTAGGCGCGATCATTCCGCGGCAGCGGGATGGTGAGGACCTCGCGCCGATCCGCGCGGGTGAAGCGGGCATCGTCCAGCGTGCGCGAGGGCACCAGCGACTTGCCGAGCTTGACGATCAGCAGCCCGCGCGATCCCCCTTCCTCCGAGACCACACCGTCCGCCAGCAGCTGGCGGCGCGATCCCACCACGTAGAACACGCGATTCTCGCGGGTGTCCATCGCCTTCACCGTGTCGGTGAGGGTCGCCTTCTCCGCCGTCAGCGTGGCATTCGCCGCCGTCAACTGCTTCACCGTCGCCTCGAAGGTGGCGATCTCCTGGTCCCGCTTGGTGAGCCGGTCATTGAGGTCGGCGAGCAGGGACGCGGCAGCCGAGGAGTCGGCCCGCATCCGGGTCAGCGTATCGAGGAGGGCGCGGACCTGGGCCTGACGCGAGGCCAGCCGCCGGCGCATCTGTCCGAGCCGGTCGAGGATGTCCTTCTGGGCCGCGGCCGCTTCCGCCTTGCCGGATTCATCCGCGGTGCTGACCTCGACCTTGGAGGAGAGGCCGCGCACCTGCCGCAGCTCCGCGTCCACCTGATCCGCGAACTTGGAGGCTTCCACCACCTGCGCCAACGCCCGATCCCGATCGGCGCTTGCCCCCGTCACGAGCCCCTGCAGCGAGTCCCGGGCGGCGGTGGCCTGGGCGAGCGCCGTATTCAGCGAATCCGCGCGCGCCTGCGCGGCCTTGTCGGTGCAGGCCCCGAGAAGGGTCGTGGTCCCGAGGGCTCCGATCAGGAGGGCGCGGAGAGAAGGCGAAAGGGGTGACATGGCGTCAGGGATGAAAGGAAAGGAAGACCCCCGAATCGTATAGGACCCGGGGGTTCCATGGAAGCGCACTCTGATGCTACCCGGTCGACCGGCAGGGGATCCCCGCCGGTCGACGACGCACCCGTCAGGGATCCTGGGTGACCTTGGCCCCCGGCGGCTGCTTGTACCGGTCGAACCAGCTGCGCAGGTACAGTTGGGTCCGCAGGAAGTTCGACGGCGTGGAGCTGGTGCCGTGCCATTCGTTGTTGAAGCGGACCATGGCGGTCGGGACTTTCCGGACCTTGAGCGCCTCGTAGAACTCCTCCGTCTGCCCCATCGGGGTCCGGAGGTCGTTCACGCCCGTCATGAGCATGGTGGGTGTCTTCACGTTCCCCACATGCATGAGGGGCGAGCGCGCGAGGTGTTCCGACGGATCCTCCCACGGGTAGCGCTTGAAGTTGTAGTACCAGCTGTTGCCGTCCGTGGTCCCCACGAAGCTGAGCCAGTTGGTCACGGGGCAGTTGGCGCTGGCGGCTGCAAACCGGTCCGTATGGCCCACGATCCACGAGGTCAGGACGCCACCGCCGGAGCAGCCGAAGACGTAGAGCCGGTTGGTATCGATGTAGCCCCGGTTGATGACCGTATCGACGCCGGCCATCAGGTCATCGTAGTCCTTCCCGGGGTAGGCATTCTTGATGGCGTTGCCGAAGGCGCTGCCGTAGCCGGTGGACCCCCGCGGGTTGGTGTAGAGGAGCACGAAGTCGTTGGCCACGTGATCCTGACGGGCGAAGCTGAACGCCACGTTGTACATGCTGTGCGGCCCGCCGTGGATCTCCAGCATGAGCGGGTACTTCCGCTTCGGGTCGAAGTCGGCCGGCTTCACGATCCACCCCTGGATCTTCGTCCCGTCCACCGAGGTGTACCACACCTCTTCCGTGGTGGCGAGCCGCTTGCCGGCCAGGACATCCCCGTTCACATCGGTCAGCTGGCGGATCACCGGGGCGGCTCCGCCCGCGGGCCGCAGGTCGAGCGCCACGATATCGGTGGGCTTGCTCGCCGTGCTGTTCGTACCCACCGCCAGCAGGTTGGTCCCGAGGCCGGTCACGGTGAGCACCTGCGCCCCCTTCGTGACCTCGCGGTACTCACCCTTCAGATTCACGAAGTAGAGATTGCGTGAGCCCTGATTCTCCACGTTGAAGTAGAGCCCGCTCCCATCCGGCGCCCAGAACATGCCGCTCGGCGACCGGTCGAGCTTGGCCGTGAGGACGCGCACGTTCCCGCCATCGGCGTCCATGAGGCGGATGGCGGCATCCTGCCAGGTGGCATCGGTGCTGTCGTAGCCGGTGTAGGCGATCAGCCGGCCATCCGGCGACGGCACCGGATTGTTGTCCGGGCCCTTGTGCCGGGTGAGCTGCGTGATGGCACCGGAGGCCACGTCCACCTTGTAGATCTCCGACTCGCGCCACGCGTACTCGGCATCGGGCGTGCGCAGCGAGGTGAAGACGAACGCCTTGCCGTCGGGCATCCAGGTGGTGCCGTTGGCCGCCCAGTCGCCTGTGGTCACCTGGCGCGGGGTCCCGCCGTCGGCGGGAACGGTGAACAGTTGCCGCAGCCCATTCTCGAGGAAGCCCTGCCGGTCGGCGCGGTAGCGCACCTTGGTCACGACGCGCGGCGCTTCGGTCCACTTGGCTCCGCGCGGCGGCGCGGGCATCGCAATCCGCCAGTCATCGGTCTGCCGCACGAGCATGCCGAAGGCCAGTGTCTTGCCATCGGGGCTCCACTCCACGTCGCTGGGCGCTTCGGTGAGCCGCGTGATCTGCGTCGTGGCCCCTTCGGCGTCCATGTACCGGACCCAGATCTGCGCCCCGCCGGGTTCTCCGGGGGCCACGTAGGTGATGCGTCCGCCATCGGGCGACCACTTCGCGTCGCTCCCCTTCACGAGGAAGCGGTTCTTCGTGCCGTCCGCGTTCATCAGCCAGACAGCCGACTCGCGGCGATCGTTCAGCTGGTCGATCCAGGTCCGGGTGTACAGGATCTGCTTGCCGTCCGGGGAGAGGACGGGGTTGGACACGTCCTCCCAGTTGAAGTAGTCGGCGATGGTGAGCCGATTGGTGGCTGGCGAGCCTTGGGCTGGCAACACCACCGGGAGGAGCGAACTGGCCAGGGCGAGCGCCGCCAGTGGACGAAGGAGCATGAGACGTCTCCGGTTGAGGTCCGCCTATGCTGCCCTCGGGGCCGGAGGTCTGCAACCCGCGCGCGGCGGGGAGATGGGCACCGTCCGGCCGGATCCCGCGCCGGCCGGGCCGACGGCCTCAGTTTCGGAGCGAGTCGGCGAGGGCCAGCGCGCTGTCCCGCAGCGCGGTCGTGGAGCCGTCGATGAACCGGCGGACGCCCTTCCACTGGCGAATGAGCGGCGATCGGCGGCTCAGGTTGGTCTCCACCACCTGACGCCGGGAGGTACTGGCGTGAATCATCTTGCCGTCGCCCACATAGATCCCCACGTGAGAGATCCGCTTCCCGCGACCGAAGGTGAGCACATCGCCGGGCTGGAGTGATGCCAGATCCTTCCGGATCTCCACGCCGGCCTTGGCCTGACTGGCGGCGGTCCGTGGGAGGATCACGTCGAGGGCGCCGAGCACGTAGCGCACCAGCCCACTGCAATCGAGCGCCACATTCGGCCGGGTCCCGCCCAGCTTGTAGCGCGTCCCGAGTTGGCCACGGGCTTTCTCCACCACACCCGCGCGCAACCGCTCCGCCGATTCACTGAAGGCGGCGAACGGCTTCCGCGATTCGAGCCCGTCGCCCACGCGCGACGCCTGCTCCTGCCCCTGCACGGGCGCTGCACACAGGCAGGCGGCCGTCAGAGCGGAACCGAGCAGTCGGGGAAGGAGACGGGTCACGATGGGAAACTCGGGAGACGCGAAAGGCCGCCGACCAGAGGGGCGCGGCGAGCGGGGAAAGCTACACCACGGTCCGGCGGTACCGCCACCCGTCGGGGCCGGCCGGCAACAGGCGCCCCTCCCGCGGCTGTGCCTAGCGGATGCCGACCGCCTTGTGGGTCTGGACCGACAACCGCCACTGGGGGTGGGCCAGGCAATAGGCCACGGCCGCCGCCGTGTTGGCGACGCGTTCCGGGCCGTCCATGGGCTGAAGAAGAAAGTGACGGAATGACATCATTGCGAAGCGCTCCGGTGGGGCCTCGCGCTGGGGGTACACGAGCTTCAGTTCGTCCCCGCTGGTGAGCATCAGGGGGGCCTCCGCCTTCGGGCTTACACAAATCCAGTCGAGCCCCGGCGGGGCCGGTTGCGTGCCGTTGGTCTCCACGGCGATCTCGAAGCCCTGGGCGTGGAGCGCGTTGACCGCCGCCGCATCCAGTTGGAGCAGGGGCTCACCCCCGGTGCAGACCACGAAGGGCCGTACCTCCGGCGGCGCCTCCGCTGGCCACCGGCTTTTCACGAAGGCCGCGAGCGCGTCGGCGGTGGCGAATCGGCCGCCGTCCGGTCCGACGCCAACGAAGTCGGTATCGCAGAACTGGCACACGGCAGAACCCCGATCCAGCTCCCTCCCGGTCCACAAATTGCAGCCACTAAAGCGACAGAATACCGCCGCTTTCCCGGCATTTATCCCTTCTCCCTGCAAGGTGAAGAAGCACTCCTTGACCGTGTACGCCATTCGATCCGCCTAGCGCGACCCGGTCGCGTCTGCGTGCGGATCGAGGTAGCCGATCGGATCCGGCATCCCGGCCTCGGCAAATCCCCGAAGCCGCAGCTGGCAGGCATCACAGCGGCCGCAGGCACTGCCGTCGGCGCCGGGGTCGTAGCACGACGTGGTCAGGCTGTAGTCCACGCCCAGCGACTGGCCGAGCCGGATGATCTCCCGCTTGGTGAGGTGCAGGAGCGGCGCCTGGACGCCGAGGCGTCGCGTCCCCTCCACCCCGGCCCGGGTGGCCAGATTGGCCATCCGCTCGAACGCCGCCACGTACTCCGGGCGACAATCGGGGTACCCGGAGTAGTCGAGGGCATTCACCCCGAGGAAAATCGCCTCCGCGCCCAGCACTTCCGCCCAGGCCAGGGCGAACGACAGGAAGATCGTGTTGCGCGCCGGCACGTAGGTCACCGGGATCTCGTGGGCCGCCTGCGCGACATCCCGATCCTTCGGCACCTCGAGATCCCCGGTGAGGGCCGAGCCGCCCCACTGGCGGAGGTCGATGTCCACCACCACATGGTGCGTGACCCCCTGCGCCACCGCGACCCGCCGGGCGGCTTCGATCTCCACGGCGTGCCGCTGGCCATACCGAAAGGTCATGGCGTGCGGGACGTAGCCGTCGCGCCGGGCCACGGCGAGGACGGTGGCCGAGTCGAGTCCACCCGACAGGAGCACGACGGCGGGGCGCGGCCCACCGGGCCCGCTGGCAAAGGGAGAGGTTCCGGTCATGGTGTCTGGAAAAGTACACCATCCCCGGACACCTTCCGATCATGCCTGAATGGTTCAGCGATCCGCAGGGGTGGATTTCGCTCCTCACCCTCACGGTGCTCGAGGTGGTCCTCGGCATCGACAACATCATCTTCATCTCCATCCTCGCCGGGAAGCTGCGGCTCGAGGAGCAGCCGCGGGCCCGATCGATGGGGCTGGCCGGCGCCTTCCTCACGCGGGTCCTCCTGCTGCTCTCGATCAGCTGGGTGATGCGGCTCACCGCCCCGCTGTTTCATGCGCTCGGCCGGGACGTCTCCGGACGGGACCTCATCCTGCTGGTGGGCGGCTTCTTCCTGATCGCGAAGGCGACCAAGGAGATCCATCACAAGCTGGAGGGGCCCGATGACGAGGCCGAGCAGCGGGCCCGGGCGACGAGCTCGCTCTGGAGCACGGTGGCGCAGATCATGGTGATCGACATCGTGTTCTCGCTCGACTCCGTCATCACCGCCGTCGGCATGGCGGACGACGTCTCGATCATGATCACGGCGAATGTGCTGGCGCTGGGGGTGATGCTCCTGGCCGCGCGGTCCGTGAGCGACTTCGTCGATCGGCACCCGACGGTCAAGATGCTGGCGCTCGCCTTCCTCGTCCTGATCGGCACGAATCTCGTGGCGGAGGGGATGGGGCAGCACATCCCCAAGGGGTACACCTACATGGCGATGGCCTTCTCGGTACTCGTCGAGATGCTCAACATCCGCGCGCGCGGCAAGACCACGAAGGCGCTCGGCCTTATTGGGGCGCTGTGGCTGCTGGGCGCTTCCGCGGCACCGGCGGACGCGCAGGAGCGCGGCGCGGCGCGGTCGCCGGCCGATTCGGTGCGCGCGGTCACGCCGCCGGGGCCTGATCCGCTCAAGGGCAGCACGGCCACCATCGGCGCACTGGGCGCGCAGGCCCGCACGCAGCAGGACGCGTTCGAGCGGAACCACCGCATGGGGCTTCGATTCTACAACGGCGGCGCCGATGCCTCGTGTGAAGTGCCGCTGGGGCGCATCTGCTACTGGAACAACAACGGTGACGTGCCGCCGCCGGCCGAACGCAGCGACGCGCGGCTGGAGCGGGAGCAGTTGCTCGAGGTCCTCGGCCGGGCGCACGCCGCGGACCCCAAGGACGACTGGGTGAGTGGTATGCGGGTGCGCTACGCCATTGAAGCGCAGTTGGCGGACACGGCGGTGGCCGCGGCGCGCGCCTGTGCCGGGACGGCCTGGTGGTGCGCTGCGCTCGAAGGACTCGCGCTGCACGTGGCCAACCGGCATGCGCCGGCATCGGCGGCGTTTGATCGGGCAATTGCGGCCATGCCGGAGGCGCAGCGGTGCACGTGGTCGGATCTCACCTGGTGGCTCGATCCGGCCTCTCATCCGGCCTACGCGGCGCTCTCCTGCGCGCGCCGCAGCGACGAGAATGCCCGGATTTTCCGGTTGGCACAGCCGCTCTGGATGCTCGACGGGAACGACGCGCGCAACGAATGGTTCGCACGGCACACCATTTCCCGGGTCCATTCGCTGGGGCGGATTCCCTACGACCTGCAGTGGGGGAATGACCTGCTGGAGTCGCAGGTCCGCTACGGGTGGCCGGCGGCGTGGTCGGTGCAGAATGGTGGCGTCGCCGATCCGCGACCCCCGCAGGTGATCGGGCATGAGCCCACCCCCAGCTACGACTTCATGCCCACGCCGGCCGTGCTCGCCGCGCCATTGACGGCGACTCCTGCGGCCTGGGATCCCCGCCGCAAGGTGGCGCGGATGCGCTATGCCACGCGGTATGCCAGCGGATTCGGGGCGCTGCCACACCAGTTCGCGCGCTTCCGCCGCGGGGACACCACGGTGCTGGCTGGCGGGTACCGGCTCATCCGCGATCTCGAAATGGGACGCGCGCCCTACACCGCGGCGCTCACGCTGGATGCGATGGACGGCGCGGCGCCGCGTCAGATCCGGAAGGACAGTACACAGGCGAACGGCGCGCTCCTGTTGCCGATGAACGCCCCGATGCTCGCCTCGCTCGAGGTGCTCGCGCCGCAGGGCAAGCGCGCGGCACGGGTCCGCACCACCGTGCAGCCGATCGCCCGTGACGCCCGGCTGTCGGACTATCTGTTGCTGCAGCGGGGCGATCCGTCCCCGGTCCCCACGCTGGAGCGCAACGCCGCGCAAGCCTACGGATCCGGTGAGATCGAGGGCGGAACGCAGATCGGCATCTACTGGGAGATGTATCGCCCGGCCTCGCCGACGGCGCCCTTGCAGGTGGCCATCCGGGCCACGCGACTCGGCGCGAGCTTCATGCAGAAGGTCGGCAGCGCCCTGGGGCTCTCGAAGGCGCTGACGCCGGTGTCCATCCGCTACAACGACAACGGCCGACCCGATGGCGGGGCCGGCCGGAGCCTGACGCTCAACTTCCCCAGTGTGCCGCCTGGCGATTACCAGCTCACGCTGATGGTGAGTGGCGCGGGGACGACCGACAGTACCACGCGCGTGATCCGGGTCAACGCGGCCCGCTGAGCGGGCGGTGGTCGGCGGGTGCGGCGCCGTTGGCCGCATCCGGCGACGTCAGAGTCGACCGCGGATCTGGATGAGGCCGACCGGTTCGCCGTAGTCGTCATTGCCGACGGGCAGCCCGGGTGGGGCGGTCCACTTCCCGCCATCGGCACGCACGATCACTCGGTGCATGCCGGGCGAGAGCTTGAGTTCGGCGCGCCACCGACCGGAGGTCGTCCGCCGCATGGGGGTGACGGACCAGCTGGTGGCGTCACCCATGAGTTCCACCGATTCAGCGCGCGGCGCATCGATCAGCAGTACCACGCGCAGGGTGTCAACGGCGGACGAGCCGGAAGCGCCTGCCGGCTCGGTTGAGAGCGCCTCGACGGACATGGCGTCCACCGCACCCAGCGTCCGCGTTTCGAAGGCCAGGATGCCGTTCGGGGTGCCGTCGCTGGTCCGCCATGGGAGGCGGGAGAGGCGAAGGCCGACAGCGACCACGGGCGAGAAGGCCCGATCGGCACGCTCCCGCACGGCTTCGCGAAGCGAGCCGCCGTCCATCGTGGCGGTATTGGAGGCCGCCGCTCCCACCAACGAAAGCCAGCCGGTGATCGGGCGCACCATGGCCACCGACGCCACGGTCGGCACCG
>Ga0068876_10003975_pt1 | contig 10470 bp, 6 predicted proteins | sample NOAtaG_6_FD_66442 | JGI IMG/M metagenome (GOLD analysis project Ga0068876, IMG submission 66442) | Freshwater lake microbial communities from Lake Erie, under a cyanobacterial bloom - NOAA_Erie_Diel5S_2200h metaG | ecosystem: Environmental > Aquatic > Freshwater > Lake | place: USA: Ohio, Lake... | reverse complement strand
CAAGGAGCACGGCAACCTTCCCTATCCGGAAGGCACCGCCTGCGCCGAAGTGCTCATCGTCGGTGAAAAGGGTGGCAGCGATGCGAAGACGGTCTTCCTTGGATTCGGTGTTGGATTGATCTACAAGTTTCTCATGTCCGGCTTCAAGTTCTGGAAAGAGATTCCGGCCAAGATTCTCACCAATTTCCAGGGCGCCCGGGTCGCGGCGGAGATCTCCCCGGAGCTGCTGGGCGTCGGCTATATCATTGGGCCGCGCGTCGCGTCATACATGCTAGGTGGAGGCGTGATTGCCGCGCTGGTGCTGACTCCGCTCATCAAGTTCTTTGGTGCGGGGCTGACGACCAACATCTTCCCTGCTCCGCCGGGTGAGCTGATCAAGAACATGAGCGCGAGCCTGGTCTTCGATCGGTACGTCCGCTACATCGCAGCCGGGGCAGTGGCGGCGGGAGGAATAATCAGTCTGCTCCGCTCGCTGCCGACGATCATCCAGGCTTTCAAAGCGGGAGTACGAGACTTTAGCGGCGGTGGCAAAGCCAGTGTCGAGCGAACCGAGCGGGACATCCCCATCCCGGTGGCCGTGGTCGGCGTGATCGTGCTGCTGGTGGCCATCACCCTGATCCCGCAGCTCGAGGTCGACTGGATCTCCTCGCTTCTGATTCTGGTCTTTGGATTCTTTTTTGTGACCGTCTCTTCCCGTATCTGTGGTCAGATCGGCTCGACCTCCAATCCGATCTCGGGAATGACCATCGCGACACTGCTCTTCACTTCACTGATCTTTCTGGTTCTCGGGCGTATGGGCGCGGGCGAGCGGGTTATCGCCCTGACGGTCGGCGCGATCGTCTGTGTCGCCGCGGCCAATGCCGGCAACACCTCCCAGGATCTGAAGACCGGTTTCCTGGTTGGGGCGACGCCAAAATGGCAGCAGATGGGACTTCTCATCGGCGCCCTCACCTCCGCGCTGGTCATCGGATGGACGCTCGACTTTCTCAACCGCGCGGCGATCAACATTCTCCCGGTCTATTATCCGGGATACACGGTCGATGTCGGGTCGATTAAGGGAACCTACACCGACACGCCAGCGGCGCCGGATGGCAAGAGCTATCGTTACGCCCAGTTTCCGGTCGAGATCCGGATCAATGATGGGAAGACGGTCATTCCAGCCGGAAAGTATCTGATCGGCGATGATGACCAGATCCATTACCTGGTCAATCCCGGGGTGGGAGGGATCAGGCAGGGGCTGACGGCGCGAATTCCGGAAGAGCTGGCGGGGCGGACCTTCAGCGAGGGCCCGGGGGTCTCCAGCGCTGGCCCGGCCCGCGGACTCGACGACCAGATGTACCAGCGGCTGGTCATCAATGAGGATGGTCGGGAGTATACACTGCTGGTCGATTCAGTCGGCGCACCTCGCTATTCGATCGAGGAGTTCACCGGCAAACTCGATGCTCCAAAAGCCGCGCTGATGGGGGTCCTGGTCGATGGAGTATTGACCCAGCGTCTCCCGTGGTCGCTGATCCTCATCGGGGCGCTCATTTCGATCACCCTGGAGATCATTGGGGTGCAGGCTTTGCCGGTCGCGGTAGGCATCTATCTGCCAATCTCGACTTCGGCGGCGATCTTCAGTGGCGGGCTGGTCAGGGCGCTCATTGAACGGCTGCGAAGAAAGGGTGAGACTGGTTCCTCGAGCGAGACGCTCGCCGAAGAGGAGACTGGAAAGGGTGTCCTGCTCAGCTCGGGACTGATTGCTGGTGGAGCGATCGGCGGGCTGCTTGTCGCCGCTGGCCGGGTCATGCTCGGTGGCGAGGAGAAGATGGGCATTGGCGGCCATACGGCAATCGCTACCGGTCCGTGGGCAAACACGATCGCGCTGCTCGTCTTTGGGCTGCTCGCCGTCTTCGTCTTCACCGTCGCCCGCCGTAAACAGGCCTGAGCCAAGGCGACCTGAAATGGCGCTTTGATCAAGTCATAACTGGGGCCACAAAAAGGGCCACGGGGAGAGGGGCACCACCGGACAACCTGGTGATGCCCCTCTCCCCGTGGCCCTTTTTCTCATCATCATCCGATGGGGGCAACCTTCCAGATCTCCTGGCAGTAATCGCGAATCGAGCGATCTGAGGAGAATCGTCCAACGCGGGCGGCGTTGAGAATCGACATCTGGGCCCACCGGGATCGGTCGGCATAAGCCTGACAGACCGAACGCTGGCATTCAATGTAGGACTTGAAATCGGCCAGCAGCATGTAATCGTCGCGCATCAGCAGTGAATCGACGAGCGGCCGGAAGAGGTCCCGATCTTCCGGCGAGAAGAACCCTGTCCCAATCAGGTTGATCACATCGCGAAGCAGCTCATCAGCATGGTAGAGCTGGCGCGGGTCGTATCCGTGGGCCCGTCTCTCCTGCACCTCCTCAGCCGAGAGTCCGAAGAGGAAGAAGTTGTCCGGCCCAACTGCTTCACGAATCTCGATATTGGCTCCATCGAGCGTGCCGATCGTCAGGGCGCCATTCATGGCAAACTTCATGTTGCCAGTTCCCGAGGCCTCCTTGCCGGCGGTCGAGATCTGTTCGGAGAGGTCGGCGGCCGGATAGATCGGCTGGGCATTCTTGACGTTGAAATCGGTCAGGAAGACAACCTTCATGCGGTCGCGCACCGCCGGATCGTGGTTGATCACCCCGGCGACAGAGTTGATCAGCTTGATGATCAACTTGGCCATCTCATATCCCGGCGCCGCCTTACCGGCAAAGATGAAGGTTCGCGGGTTGAACTCGGCCCGTGAATCGGACTTCAAGCGCCAGTAATGAACGATCATGTGGAGAACATTGAGGTGCTGCCTCTTGTACTCGTGAATCCGTTTGACCTGAATATCGAAGAGTGAGTCGGGATCGACGCGCAGCCCGGTGCGCTGATCGATGATCCGCGCCAGGCGCTCCTTATTCCGTCGCTTGATCGCCATCCAGTCGTGCTGAAATTCAGCGTCAGCAGCCAATGGTTCGAGCCGTGGCAGCTCCTCCTCGGGCTGGCGGATCCAGCGATCGCCAATGCGACTGGTGATCAACGCCGCCAACTCAGGGTTGGAGTAGACGACCCAGCGGCGCGGGGTGACGCCATTGGTCACATTATGAAAGAGCTCCGGAGCGAACTCGTGAAAATCTCTCAACACATCGCGCTTCAGCAGCTCGGTGTGGAGCCTGGCGACGCCATTGACCGCGCGGCTTCCAACTACCGCCAGATGGGCCATTCTGACCGACTTTTCCCCCGCTTCGTCGATCAGGGACATCCGGCGCATGCGCTCGGTATCACCGGGAAAACTGGCGTGAACCTGCTCCAGAAAACGGCGGTTGATCTCGTAGATGATCTCGGTGTGGCGCGGCAGTACCCGCGAAAAGAGCGGCAGCGACCACTTCTCCAACGCCTCCGGCAGAAGCGTGTGGTTGGTGTATCCGAGGCTCTGGCGAGTGATGTTCCAGGCCTCCTCCCACTCCATCTCATACTCATCGATGAGCAGGCGCATCAGCTCAGCGACCGCAATCGAGGGGTGGGTATCGTTCATCTGCACGGCAAAATAGTCGTGAAACTTGTTGAGTGGATACCCGAGGTTCCGGCACTTCCTGATCATGTCGCGGAGCGAACAGGAGACAAAGAAGTACTGCTGTTCAAGCCGGAGCTGCTTGCCCTGACTGATATTGTCGTTAGGATAGAGAACCTTGGTCAGATTCTCCGAGGTGATCTTATCGAGAACGGCCCGGTCGTAGTCACCGGTGTTGAAGGCGGCAAAATCGAAGGACTCGACCGCCTCCGCCTTCCAGAGCCGGAGCTGGTTGGTCATGCCGACGCGGTATCCGGGGATGGGGGTATCGTAAGCGACACCCTTGACCATCCGGTCAGGAATCCAGCGGACCCGGTACTTGAAGTCCTGATCATAGTAGCTCTCAGTTCGTCCGCCGAACTGGACATAGAAGTTGATCTCGGGACGCGGCAACTCCCAGGGGTTGCCGAACTGCAACCACTTGTCGGTTCGCTCGACCTGCCAGCCATCGCGAAGTTGCTGGTCAAAGATGCCAAACTCGTACCTAATCCCATAACCGGTCGCGGGAATTCCGAGCGTGGTCATCGAATCGAGATAGCACGCCGCGAGACGGCCGAGCCCGCCATTACCGAGCCCGGGCTCCTCTTCCTGGTCCTCGATCTCTTCAAGGCGCAGACCGAGATTCTCGACCGCCTGCCGGGCCTGCTCGTAGATGCCCAGATTGACCAGGTTGTTCCCAAGCTGCGGTCCCATGAGAAACTCAGCCGAGAGATAGCTGACCATCTTTGCGCGCTGTCTGACCATCCGCCGGGCGGTGCGAACCCAGTGGTCGAGCATCCGATCACGCACCGTCAGCGAAAGGGCCATGTACCAGTGGTGCATGGTCGCGAATTCAGGCAGCCGCCCCTGGGCATAGAAAAGATTCTCGACAATGGCGCGTTGAATCGATTCAACCGTCAGGCCGGTTCGCAGATCCTCACTGGAAATAGCCCCGGCAGGTCGATCGGCGCCGGAGGTGGTATTCTCTTCTGAATTAATCGATGACATATCCGAAATTCCAAGGTTGTGGAAGGTGTGCTGAAATCGAGGCTAAATGTCGCGCATCTCGATCCAGCGGGTGGAGTCCGTGAGTGGTTGGTATGCGGCGAGCCGGGTAAACCAATCCTCAACCGAGTCGGCAATGATCAGCAGACCGCGGTGATGCGGAGAGACGAAACCCTCACGAACCGCGTGCTCGACCATCTCGATCAGTGGGTCGAAGTAGTGATCGATGTTGAGCAGACCGATCGGTTTGCGATGAATGCCCAGCTGTGCCCAGGTTATGATCTCGAAAAGCTCATCAAATGTTCCCATTCCACCTGGCAGAGCAAGGAAGGCGTCGGCGAGGTCGGCCATCCGCGCCTTGCGCTCGTGCATGGTTCCGACAACCTCAAGTTCGGTGAGGTGGGGATGGGCGACCTCCCTGGTTGCCAGTCCGGTCGGAATGATGCCGACCACCTGCCCTCCGGCCGCCAGCGTCGCATCGGCCAGCGCGCCCATCAGCCCGATACCTCCGCCACCATAAACAAGCCTGATCTCTTTGGTGGCCAGGAGCTGCCCCAGTTGGCTGGCAACGTCACGGTAGCGCGGATTGGTTCCGGGACTCGATCCACAAAAGACACAGAGTTGCCGCAAATTCTGATGGTCATTCATAGCGCTTCAACTCCAGACGGGCAATCGATTCAAGATGGACCTCATCGGGACCATCGGCCAGACGGAGACTGCGTGCCCCCGCCCACGCCGCCGCCAGAAAGGTGTCCTGACTCACCCCGGCGCCGCCGTGGGCCTGGATGGCGCGATCGATGACCCGCTGGGCCATCGTCGGGGCGACGACCTTGATCATGGCGATCTCCTGACGTGCCGCCCGATTGCCAAGGGTGTCCATCATGCGGGCAGCCCGCAAGACCAGAAGACGTGCCTGCTCGATCTCAATCCGTGACTGGGCAATATCCTGACGAATCGAGCCCATCTCGGCCAGTTTGCGGCCAAAGGCAACGCGCGAACGGACACGCTGGCAGAGCAGCTCGAGCGCACGCTCAGCCAGTCCGATCAGCCGCATGCAATGGTGGATCCGGCCAGGTCCCAGTCGCCCCTGGGCAATCTCGAAACCGCGCCCCTCCCCCAGAATAATATTGCTGGCGGGCACCTCGACATTCTCAAAGATCACCTCGGCGTGTCCGTGCGGCGCGTCATCATATCCAAAGAGGTTGAGCATCCGGGTGATCGTCACCCCCGGCGAATCAAGGGGGACAATGATCATCGACTGCTGGAGGTGGCGCGGCGCTTCAGGGCTGCTTCGACCGAGCAGAATGGCAAAGCGGCAACGGGGATCTCCGGCCCCCGAGGTCCACCACTTCCGGCCATTGATGACCCAGCTGTCGCCACGACGAACCAGACTGGTCTTGATCGAGGTCGCATCAGAGGAGGCGACATCGGGTTCGGTCATCGCAAAACAGGAGCGAATGTTCCCGGCCAGCAGTGGTTCCAGCCATTGCTGGCGCTGCTCCGGAGTTCCGTAGCGGACCAGAACCTCCATGTTTCCGGTATCCGGGGCCGAGCAGTTGAAGATCTCTGCCGACCAGGTGACCCTCCCCATGATCTCGCAGAGCGGGGCGTACTCGAGGTTGGTCAGGCCTGGCCCGTAGTCGCTCTCGGGGAGGAAGAGATTCCAGAGCCCCTCCGCTTTGGCGAGAGCCTTCAACTCCTCGATCAGCGGCAGAACCTTCCAACGCTCTCCATTGGCTACCTGCGTGTAGTAGAGAGACTCATTGGGATAGACGTGCTGCTCCATGAAGCCGGTCAGCTTCTCCTGAAACTCACGGGAACGATCAGACATCTCTTCCATACTTAAGGGATTCATTGGAATCATTGGCACCCCGCTCCGTCAAGATTGAAACAGGTCATTCAGCCTCCAGTACCGCATCGATCAGGAATGGACCCGGTGCGGCGAGCTCACGGCGCAGAACCTCAGCCAGCTCCCCCGGAGTGACGACCCGGGCCGCCGGGACGCCGAGCCCACGCGACACTCCTACCCAGTCGATCTGCGGCGCCTCCATCTCCATAAGGGAGCGGGCGCGATCGCCAACTCTGGTCACTCCGGCCCGTTGCATCTCGATCCCAACGATGCGGTACCCGGAGTTGTTACAGATGATCGTCTTGATGTTGAGCCCCTCGCGGGCCATCGTCCAGAGAGACTGGACCGTGTACATTCCACTACCATCGGCCTGGAGGGTAACCACCGGACGATCCGGGCAGGCGATGGCCGCCCCAATCGCGCAGGGCATGCCAAGGCCGATCGCCCCGCCAGGCTGGGTCAGGTACGAGTGCGGCGCCGCTGCTTGAAAGTAGGCGGTGTGCGCTCCGGTGCTGGTGTGGCCCTCGTCCATCACGATCGCCCCGGGGGGCAGCAGGGCGGCGACGACTGCCGTCATGGTTCGCCCGGTCAGGTGGCCCGTCAGGGAATTGTTGAGAATCGCCGACGCGGCGGGGCTTTGACTCGCCGCCGTCGTGGCCCGCGGTGGGGCGCCGAGGGCGGCGGCCAGCTCCTCGAGGGCCGTCTCGACATCCTCTTCCGGACCGGCAAGCTCAACTGTCTGCTGCTGAGGGGCGATGTAGTGGCTCGGAGTCCCGGGATAACCGAAGAAAGAGACCGGTGAGGGAGCGCCAGCCAGAATGATCGTCTGGAACCGGGCGATCACTGGCACGGCGTACTCTGGAAAGTAGGGGAGTCGCGTGATGACCGGTCTGCCCAGGCCCCGCTCCCAACGGGCCGGAAAAGCCTCGGCCAGCAGGCTGACCCCGGTCCGGGCCTGGATCCGGGCAACCGCTGCGAGAGCTCGGTCACGCAAGCCATGCGCACCGAGCAGAATCGCGACCGACTCAGGATTGACCAGTGCCCTCCGCGCCTCGTCGACCCGTTCCGCGCTGACCCGGGCCGGCGCGGCGATCTGCAGCGGTTCAGTCAGCCGGCTACCCGGCGCCAACTGCAGATCGTGCGGCAGAATCAGAGTGGCAATCCTCCCCGGTTTGACCGAGGCTACCTCGACGGCCTCGCGCAGCTCGGCGGCGAGATTCGTCGCGACCTGACCACGCTTCACCCACGCCGACACGGGGCGGGCGAGAGATTCAATGTCGCTGTGGAGGGGGGGATCGGCCGCCTGGTGCCAGGTCGCGTGCTCGCCAATCAGATTGACCACTGGCGAACGGGCTCTTCGCGCATCGTGAAGATAGGCGATGCCGTTCGCAAATCCCGGACCAAGATGGAGCAGGGTCAGTGCCGGGCGGCTGGCCATTCGTCCATATCCGTCGGCGGCTCCGGTACAGACCCCTTCGAAGAGGGCGAGAACGGGACGCACTCCGGGAATCTCATCGAGCGCCCTGACGAGGGGGATCTCGGTTGTGCCCGGATTGGCAAAACAGGTGTCGATGCCACTGGCCAATGCCGCCTGGATGACACTCTCTGCCCCGTTGATCCCATCGTGATCAGTCATGACCCATTATCCCATCCCTTCGATTCGACGATCTGCCAAGTCCGTCCCTGACGCTCCAACGCCGGTTCGCAGGTCAGCACGCTCTGGCGCTGACGCTCTGCCGCCGGTGCCTCCCGGTCGTCCCGATTACCGCACCGCGGTGAACCACCGGGCGCGATCTGCGCGCGCCCCGAAATCATCCTAACGGGGCGGCATTCGCAGCGCCCCATCGAGTCGGATCACCTCACCATTGAGCATCTGGTTATGGAGAATCTGGGTGACCAGCATCGCAAACTCCTCCGGCCGCCCAAGCCGTGCCGGGAAAGGCGCCTGCGCCCCGAGCTGGGTCCGCACCTCTTCCGGAAGCCCCGCGAGGATCGGAGTGTCGAAGAGTCCCGGGGCAATGGTCACCATTCTGATGCCCAGTCGGGCCAGGTCACGGGCGACGGGAAGGGTCAAACCGACGATTCCTCCCTTCGAAGCCGCATAGGCGGCCTGCCCAACCTGCCCATCGTAGGCGGCAATCGAGGCCGTCGCAATGATCACTCCACGCTCTCCGCCCGGCCCCGGCTCCTCCACAGCGATCCGTGCCGCTGCCAACCTGATCAGGTTGAACATTCCAACCAGATTGACATCGATCACCCGCTGGAAGAGGTCGAGACGATGCGGACCGGTACGACCAACCGTTCGCTCGGCGAGCGCGATTCCCGCGCACCCAACCGCGCCGTGAAGCCCGCCGAACCTTACTACGGCGACCTCGATCGCCGCCGCAAGACTCTCCGCCGCCGTCACGTCGACGTGCTGAAAGACGACCTCATCACCATAACGGGCCGCCTCCGCGGCCCCCCGATCCGGATCGATGTCGGCAATCAGGACGCGGGCGCCTTCGGCGGCCAGCTTGGCTACTGTTGCCGCGCCAAGCCCGGATCCGCCGCCAGTGACGATAAATACCCGGTCCCTGATCTCCATGATCCCGCTCCTCCTCACACTTCCCGCTGCTCCCGGCAATTCCGCCGACAATTCCAGACGAAGGTTAGTTTAATCCTTTCGGGAGTATATACCAAAAATAAGAGAGTCCGCGATTCAGATTATCTCGAATCTGAATCGACGGACTCTCTCGTTCGGCCATCACGACCAACGACTATTTGCGCTGTTTCTCCCGCTGCGCAAACCTTTTGACATCCTGTGATCTGGTCAGGTCGGCGACCAGCAAAGTATCTTCCGTGTCAACGATCGCCAGGCCCTCGACGCCGAGAAGCGCCACCTGCCGGCCACTTGTCGCATAGACGAGGTTGCGGCGCGAATCCTCGACCCAGACGGCTCCCTCGAGAAGATTGCCCTGTTCATCGGCCTCTCCCTCGCGCAACTCATAGAGCGCCTGCCAGCTGCCGACATCGCTCCAGCCAAAGTCGGAGCGGACGACGTAGAGGGGGCGGGTCGTCTTCTCCATGATTCCATGGTCGATCGAGATTGAGGGGAGGTTGCCGTAGACCCTCGAAAGCACTTCTTCGTAATCAGGACGACCGATCGCTGCGTCGATCTCTGCCAGCCCTGCCGCGAGGTCCGGCAGGTGCGCGGCGATCTCGTTCAGAATGACCTCGGGAGTAAAGACAAAGATGCCGCTGTTCCAGAGATACTCCCCCGTGCGCAGATAATCGAGCGCCCGCTCCAGATCCGGCTTCTCAACAAAGCAGTCGACGCGGTGAAGAACCGTCGTCCCGGAGATCAGACCGAGTGCGGCACGCGCATCGACCTTGATGTAACCATAACCGGTCTCCGGTCGCGTCGGCTCGATCCCGAGGGTGACAATCGCCCCATCTCGAGCTGGCCCAGCGGCCGCGGCAAGGATCTCATTGAACAGGTCGGCGCGCGCGATGAAGTGGTCCGCCGGCAGGACGACCAGCGGCGCCTGCGGGTCGCGTCGGCGCCAGTGGAGCGCCGCCAGCCCGATACACGCAGCCGTATTGCGGCCCGTTGGTTCGATCAGGATCTCGACCGGAGTACCGGCAAGCAGCCGCTGCGTCACCGCTTCGTGAACCCTGCCGACAACCACCGCGACCCGTTCCGCCGGAATCGTCGGCGCGATGCGTCCAATCGTCTCCTCGAGCATCGACCGATCCCCCGTAATCCGGAGAAACTGCTTCGGGAGGTGTTCACGACTCGCCGGCCAGAACCGTGTCCCTGACCCGCCAGCCATCACTAGTGCGTTCATCGGTTAAGCCTGCCCCATGACCATGATTGAAATCTTCCGCTCCCGACTGTCGTCGAGTTCAATGAAGAAGAGACTCTGCCATTGACCGAGTTGCAGTCGCCCATCGGCAATATTCAGACTGACCGTTGCCGGCAGAAAGAGGGCTTTGCAGTGGGAATGTCCATTTGCCGGCTCATCGGGCGGAATGTCGATCCGCCGGCTGAAATCGTTGTGCTGATATTCTCCGTCCCG
>Ga0068876_10003974_pt1 | contig 10471 bp, 9 predicted proteins | sample NOAtaG_6_FD_66442 | JGI IMG/M metagenome (GOLD analysis project Ga0068876, IMG submission 66442) | Freshwater lake microbial communities from Lake Erie, under a cyanobacterial bloom - NOAA_Erie_Diel5S_2200h metaG | ecosystem: Environmental > Aquatic > Freshwater > Lake | place: USA: Ohio, Lake... | reverse complement strand
GATTTGAAGACATCAGGTCGCGCTTCGAGAACCTCAGCGGACGCAGTAATTAGAATCAGCGAGCGGATTTAAAAGAATCAGTGGGCTTCAAAAACCCTGAATTGAAAATCTCGAAGCGAACGTTCCCACTAAAAGATTTGAAGACATCAGGTCGCGCTTCGAGAACCTCAGCGGACGCAGTAATTAGAATCAGTGGGCTTCAATAACCGTGAATTGAAATTCTCAAAGCGAAAAACACCAACGTTCGGTGAGGTTCAAGGATGAACGAAAATGGAAGACCCTTTACCCATCAGGCCGAGGGGAACTGCCGCCCCACCCCGGATTCCTTCCCCACCTGGCTCCTGGACTCCGACCAGGCCTTGTCTGTCATACCCGGACTCCAAAGAAGTTTACCAAGTACAATGGGTCCCCATCCTCCCTGAAATTGCCTAATTTTAACTTCCAAATTTTTGAACATGAAGTTGAAATGCTTGGCCATCGGCCTTTTGTTGTTTGTCGGCCATGCCTTGTCTGCCCAATCGGTGGCGGTGCAGCGCATGAAACCCCACATCGAAATCTTGAGTTCAGACTCCTTGGAAGGACGCGAAGCAGGCACCCGGGGGGAAATTTTGGCCAGCGACTACATTGCCCGGTATTTTGAATCGGTGGGCCTCAAGGCAGCGGGGACGGAAGGTTTCTTTCAACCCTTTGAGTTTTTCAACGGACGTAACGTGACAAGCAAAACCGTTTTGGAACTCAATGGAAAGCCCTTGGTTGTCAATCAAGATTATCAGGTCCTGCCCCAATCCCATTCATTCGACTTTTCATGCGATTTGGTGTGGGTAGGATATGGCATCCATGCCCCTGAATTGGGAAGGGATGACTACAAGGGGAAGAAGGTAAAAAACACCATCGTCGTGGTTGAACGTGGGCATCATGAACCCGAGAACCCCCATTCCCAATTCGTGGAGGCCTCCACGGTGGATGCCAAAATCAAGGCAGCAGAAAAACACGGAGCCATTGGAATCGTTTTCGTCGACCCTGCAGAACACAGCATGGACCCGCTCATATTGGACTATCACAGGAAGGTAGCCACTTCCGGCATGGTGGCCGTCTACATGAAGGGCATGACCGCCAAGCAACTGAACAAAAAACGTCTTTGGGGAGAAATCAACCTGCAGGACGACATGAAAAACGGGAGGAATGTGGTTGCCTTGCTGGACCATGGGGCTGCGCATACCATCGTGATTGGAGCGCATTACGACCACTTGGGATTCGGTCATGACGGTTCGCTGTATCGGGGTGAGCCCGCCATCCACAATGGTGCTGATGACAATGCCTCCGGTACGGCCATGCTGATGGAGTTGGCTCAGGAATTGAAGAAAGATGCATACAAAGGCTACAACTATCAGTTCATTGCTTTCAGCGGGGAAGAGAAAGGACTGCTTGGTTCGAACTACTACACCAAAAACCCGACCATCGACCTGGCCGGCGTGAGCTGCATGATCAACTTTGACATGGTGGGCAGGTTGGACCCGGCGAAAAATACCTTGGGCATCAACGGCACCGGCACCTCCCCCACTTGGAACGTCACGTTGGACGGCATCCAAATCGACGACATGAAGGTGATGAGGAGCGAAAGTGGTGTGGGACCGAGCGACCAAACCTCCTTTTACCTGAAGCAGATTCCGGCCATCCATTATTTCTCAGGCACGCATGGCGACTACCACAAGCCCAGCGACGACGCACACACCATCTCCTATGGGGGCATGGACAAGATTTTCCGTCACGTGTCCGCCCTAATCGCTGAACTGAACAAGATTCCACGCAAATTGGAATTCACCTCCACCAAGGACGAAACATCCGACGTACCCAAATGGAAAGTGACCCTGGGCGTGGTGCCTGACTACATGTTCACAGGAGAAGGCATGCGCATCGACGGGGTCACGGATGGCAAACCTGCCTCCAAAGCCGGACTGAAAACAGGAGATGTGGTGACCAAAATGGGGGATGTGGAAGTCAAAGACATGCAAAGCTACATGCGTGCGTTGGCCAAATTCGAAAAGGGGCAGAGCACCGATGTGGAGTACCTGCGTGAGGGGAAAAAGCAAAAGACCAAAGTGACGTTTTGATTCAAGTTGCAATTCTTATTCCTATCCAATCACCATCTACCTAAACGGTGATTGTCCAACATGGCTCGACCCATCTATTCTTTTCTGGACGGCATGAGCGGCAAACGTTTTTTTGTCGTTTGGAACACGTTCGGCGAAGTGCCCGATAGCCTCCCCATGGACTTGGTCACCTTCTTGCAATACAGGGAGCATTGGAGGGGTGATTTTCTGCAGGTGATACATGAAATCTATCCGGAATTGATCCGCACAGGCAGCACACTTCAAGGCCATTCATTCGAACAAATGGACCCCGTGTTGAAACAGGACTGCATGGACCTTCTTCCCTTGATTTCGGATTATGAAAACCAGGCCGAATTCGATGCGGAAGTCATGAAAATCGAGGAACTGTTTGAATCGGAAAGGGATTTTGGCACGTTCAAAGAAATGTTCACCCCGTTGATGGACGGCATCCGTAAAGAGCTGCCCCGGCCCATGCACCATTATGATTCGTGGGCCCATTCCCCATCCATCAACAACTTTGCAGATGCGGGTCCTTTGGACAGGGTGTTGGAATCCTTCAGCCAAACCGCTGGTCTTGACCTACTAAATCAGAATTTTCCGATTTGGGCCTGGCTCCAAAAAGGCTACTTTTCTTGTCACCGCGCCTTGATGGCCGATTTGTTTTGTGAGTTGGGACGTCAAAACCTGATTGAGATTTCCCGAATCCCCCATGTGCTGAGGGCCGACGACCGGATAGCAAAGTTGTTTGAGGCCTATGGGATGTCCAATCTGTTGCCCCAAAACAAACAAGTTTTCGACCCCAAAACTGAGCGTGAATACCGATGGCTCGATTGGGAGGAATCACCGGAGCTGATTCGACAATTCACCAACCGTTGTCTCCATTCCCATTTCGGGGTCTCTGATTTTCTGGCAGGCAAATTGGCATCGCGCAGCTTATTGGAGATCAGCACGGAAGAAATCCAAAGTTGGGGTTGGTGCTATCCTCATTTTCTCAATTTCGGCGATGGTGAAGGCTGCAACAAATATCCGTTTTGTTATGTGCCCTTCACGGAAAGCGAACAATTCCTGTTTTTGGGTTTGTTCCACGGAAATGCCATCCATGTCTTCTCCAAGTTTAAAGGGCATCGCGTCGTGAAATCCGAATTTTATGACATCCAATTCAAGGAACCCAACCTCTTGGATGGTGGCGAAGGAGGTGGAAGTCGGTGGGTTTATGTTTTTTCGGATGAGCAACAACAATTCCAAATCATCAGGACCTACCATAACCATTCCATCCATGAAGCCTGCATAGCCAGTGGGGAAGGATGTTATTATTTTTCCAATGGTTGGTTCAACCTGCCAGGCAACAACGCCCTTTCTCCCTTGTGTTTCACTGCCGGAAAACGATTCACGGAAGGCCTCGCAGCAGTCTGTTTCAATGGACGATGGGGGTATGTGAATGACCATTTTGAATTCGTGATCCCAGCGCAATATGGCTATGCCTCTGAATTTGTGGACGGCTTTGCCAAGGTGTTTGTTTTGAATGATACGTTCTCGCACCCCAAGCCAGATTGGATTGAACTTCCAACTTGGATTCCTTTGGTGGACGAGGATAAGATTTTGCCTGATTCTGAACAATTTTTGAAACGGCATCCTGCTTTCCCTCCCACCCAATGGCTGCCTCCCCGCGTGTTGCATCTGAAAAACTGGAATGAGACCTCTTTGTCCGACCAATATTTCGGGAGTGAACACGGACAATTCCTGCATGCTTCCTTGGGCCGCTTCGTGGTCATGGACAAGCAGGGCGAGGTGGTATTCCAAAATCCAAATGGTTGGGAGTTTGACCTGAGCGAAGGGGGATGCCTAAGTTTCAGAGACCACGGCACCCTGACGTATGACTTCCTGAGTGAAGAATTTCACCAAGACGGCAAGTTGTTGGCACAAGATGGTCTGGAGCTCCCAAGATTGAAACAAGAATTGCAATCCTACGAATTGGATTGGGCTTACCCGGCCGAGCGTTTGGAATCAAAATTTCCCAATTTGCAAGACAAGTCTGCCTATTGGAAGTTTTTTGTGGATGAAGGAAACTTTATGGAGGAGGTGCCAAGTCGATATCTTTCGGACGAGGATTTGATGCTTTCGTTGTTGGCGCATGGGAAAATCACTTACCGTCAGCTCCTACCCCACCAACAGCACAATGTCAGGTTTGCAGAAGCCGAATTGGAAAAGGACATGATGAACTACCATAGTCTCCCAGCATCCATGAAGGAACTCTTGCATGCGAGATTTGATGCCTTTCAAAACACCCTTCGGGAACGCTTCGGTGGTGATGAAGAATTGCCATTTTGAAACATCCGGTTGTACCTTCAACTACAAACGTATGATCTCAATACCTGATGGACTGAAACAAATCTGAATTTGCACGAAAACCACCCTATCAGTAATCCATAAACATACACCAGAATCTCCAAAAAAATGAAGAAAACCATCGGAATCGTCCTCCTTACAACGGCAGTCTTGTGTGTTGCAGCTGTAGGTGTGCATCAGTTGTTTCCTCACTTTTTCAATTCGATTTTCCCTACTTCTTCATCCTCTTCGTCTTCCGACTATGGAGACAACACGGAATGGGAGGCCCCTGAGCCACAAGAGGAGCCACTTCCTCCCCCGCCGAAAATTGAGTTCAAGGTCACCTCTCACAAGAAAAAACTCTTCAAAGAACTGTTCAAATCCTGCAACCTCTCAGGAGATAAAAAGCAGTTGGTCACCTCCTGCAATTACACGGACCCGACCCTGCGCAATCAAGCGGTGGCCATTGCCGGTCAAAGTCCTGGATCTTTCAATGTAGGTCAGGTTTGTGACATTTTCGACTATTGTTACGGCGGTTGGAATTATGTGAACGACCCTGCCGCAACTGAAGTGGTGGAATATGCTTCCAATACGTTGGCCAATGGCCTGAATGGGGATTGCGACGATTTTGCGGTATTGGTGTGCTCCATGGTGTTGGCCGTGGGGGGCGAGGCCCGAATCAATTACGCCTACGGCCAGGATGGTGGACATGCCTTCACAGAAGTGAACATTGGAAATACGGAGGTGGACGATTATCTCACCAAGCGCTACAGAGACGTGTACGATGGGTCCGGCGTTTGGTCGAGGGTGGATGCCGATGGCAATCGTTGGCTGAACTTGGACTGGTGGGGAAAGCACCCGGGCGGGCGGTATTTTGAGTATACGCAAGGCACCTCATTTTACATCCTGCAGGAATATTGCAGCGATTTTTCGAATTGATTTCACCACATCCAACTTACTTCTTCGGAGCATGGAAAAATCCTTGAATGAACTCACCAAGGACTTGGATAAGCTCCAGTTTCTATTGCCAGTGGGCTATTTGTACCTCATTCTCTTGGGCATCGTGAAGGAAACCTTGCTGTTTTTACCATTGGGAATCAACATCCTTCAGTACTCATCGATTTCCGATATTCTGCTGAGCCCCTTGGCCGAAGCGTTCGCCAACCCCATCAATTTCTTCATGTTTTTCGGCCTGGCGGTTTTCGCTTGGTACACGCCTTTCCTTTTGAAAAAATATGGCCATAAAAAATGGGTGCTGAAGATGTTTGGAATCAGGAAATCTGCGGAGGAACTCGCAGCGAAAGGAGATGATTATTTTCGCATGTTGGCCGTGGAGAACTTTGCCAAAGGATGCCTGATGATATTCATCGGTTATGGTTTTGCGGTAGGCGTGATGGAAAGACAAACAATCAAGCAGGGAGACGGGAAGCTCACTCACACCATTACCTTCAATTCGGGCCAAGTAGATACGGTGCGGGTGGTGGAGACAAACAGCGTGTATTTTTTCTATGTGCCCAAGGGCGGGAAATCACTCAGCGCGGCCCCTGTTGGTGCCATCCAACAAATTCAAAAATTGCCTTGACATGACCTATGGCAACGTTTTTATTTGCCTATCATTACCATTTCAATCATGAAGGTTTCAAGATTAGTAACCCATAGCGGCTTGACAATCGATATTTCCTTGGTGAAATGTATCAAACACGCCACCACTTACGATGGCCCCAAACGTCACGTCCTGACCTTTGAATTTCAGACACGATTCATCTACATCCAAAATCCGGCCACCGAAGAATATGAGCTGCAGGCTGTGCAGGATTCCACCGAATTGGATTTCCCCAGTTTCGAAAGATTGGAAACGGCAGCTGATGAATGGGAAGCCATTTGGCAAGATTATTTGGATGACCACGGGTCCTGACTTTGAGCAGGGTTCAAATTCCTTTTCAAAAGAAGTTCAATAGGCCAAATGAAATTGGCTTTGGCATCAATTTGCTGTGCAAGCACCGGTCAATTCGGCAACCTCTACATGTGATGATTGAGATATTACAGCTATTTTTGCGTTGGAATGCTCGAAAATCAACCGCTGATACAAATTTCAAAACAGGAAATTGGTGCTGAACTGGCCAAGGAGTTGGAAAAGAACAACATCCTTATCAGCGTTTTCGGGGCTTGCGTGCAGTTTCTGTGGACTTTCATGGACCAACTCATCATCCCCTCCCTGTGGTTGGAATTTTTTGTTGTCCGAACCACGGTTTTTTTGAGCGTGGTCTTTTTGTGTGCGTTTCACGCCAAACTGAAATTAAGGGTTGGCGATTGCCTATTCTTCGCAGCAATGGCCATCGGGTTCACCATCATGTACACCACGTTGAGTGCCCCGGAAGAACTCATGAACAAGTACGTTTTGGGTGATATGGTCTATTACGTGGGATTGGGCATTTTAGCCACATGGCCATTCAAACGATCCATGCTTTTGTTTGGTATCACCTTGGCATACAGCGTGGTCATTTATGCATTGAATTGCAAAGTACCGGTGACCAACTTCCTCACCAATGGCGGTTTGGCCTTGATATCGATGGGCTGCCTGAGTGTGGTGATGATTTTCACGCGCTACAATTCCCGCTTCGAACAGACCCGAACCCGCCTCGAACTGGAAAAATCCTTGGGCATCATCCAACTAAAATCCCACGAAAACAGTTCGCTGCAATCGCAACTTCATGAAAGTGAAAAGTCCAGCATCATCGGGGAAATTTCTGCCTCCGTATCGCACGAGCTCAATACTCCCCTTTCAATCGTCGTGAATGGTTCAAATGCCATTGAGGAGATTTCGCAGGATCTGTTGGTGATGTTCGACGGAGTTGAGCCCTCGCAATGGCTGCAAATCAAATCCTTGATCCGCGACCTGGGCGCGCGAAAACGGGAGTTGTCATCCATGAAACAAATCGGTGAGGCGAGTTTGATGGAGGCCAAGTTCGCGGAATGGACCGGCAAGCAACTGGAGCCTGTACTGGCACGGAGCTTGGTGGGGTGCGGTTTGACCAGCAAAGATGAAAAATGGTTGCGTTGGTGCGGCCAATACGACAACCACAAGACCTTATTCTCGTTGATTGTCAAAGTCAGGGAGCTTCAAGACTTCTCCTCCAACATCCGCGAGGCGGTCGACAAAAGCAGCAACATCATTCAAGAATTGAAGTCTTTGGTCAACCAACAACAGGTTGACGAATTGAAAATGGTTGATTTGAAGACCTCACTTGAAAATGCCATCTCCCTGTTAGGTCCCAACCACGCCGCCAAAATGCGCTTCTCCTTGGTCCTTGATCAAGGAATCCAACTGAAAGGCTACGAAATCCGGATGGTGCAGATGTGGTTCAAATTGTTGGATTATGTAGGCAGGAGCATCCTAAACCCCTCACATCCTGTGCCCATTGAAATCAAGCATTCGAATTCCTCAGGTAAATCAGTGGTGGTTTTCAGGGTCGACGATCCGCCGAAGGACAGCATTTTGCGCTTGAAAGAAGGCTCCTCCTACGTGTTGAACAACGAAAAACAACGCGAATTCAACCTGAATATTCTGCAATCCCTGCTATCGGAGCACAATGCCCAACTTTCCATCATGGACCATGCCGGCTCCTATGAAATCCACATCCGATTGCCCGGTTGATGCGGCCTTTGTAAATTGTGATTCATCTGGCCCATCTCCTATGACCAATATGCGTTCAATTTGCATTTCCATGGAGGCCTAGGTCTTGTTTTTTATTGCACCATAACCATGAAATTATCCAAAAATCAACTTGCTATCGCGTGTTTTTTCCTTGTGAACGTGAGGCGTGAGGGCGGGAAAATCGAGCAAAAAACGGGCGAGAATTTCATCCAGGTGTTGGACGAATCAGACGAATTCGACTACAATTCGGACGACTACCAGCTCATACGCGCCAATTTCATGCATGAAAACATCGACGACTACGAAGTTGAGCAGGCTTTCGCAGCCCTGCCCATGATGACACAGTACAAGATTTTGCTCGTGATTTTGACCACGTTGAGCAGGACCTTCGGGAAAATGGATGGTGATGACCAACGATTGGTCAATTGGTACAATCTGGGCTCTTGCAATGGTGTCGACATGGAGGCATGGAAAACTTGGCAGAGAAACAGATAATGGCTCCCAACCATGACCTTCCCTCAAATAACGCACCTACAATGAAAAAGCTTTCCACCCAAAACATGAACCGGGATTACTTCCTGAGTTGGTTGAACCGAGCCTCCACCTTGACTTCGTCGGAACTCCAATTGAGTGCTGTTTTGGCAGGCTTTTCCCTTGGAGCGGTAGTGGCCATCCTGTTCATAGAAAAATCACCCGCGGTCAACGCCATGTTCGTGCTGAGCATCACGGCAAGTTGGGTGCTCATCATCTCGACAATTTACCACCAATTCATACTCAATGGCATCCAGGACATGGTCACTTATTTGGACCAATTCGACCTACCTGGCGAAGTCCAAACCCGGTGCAAGAAAATTGACAAAAACTCTCTGATCGCTTCTTTCCTGTTTTTAGTTGGCCTGCTGATCTTTTCTGCCGTACTCATCACGGCCAGTTTCACCCATTCCGTCCTTTTTGGTGTGATTACCTTGGCAATGTTCGGCCTGTCTTTCGTTTTTGTGTTGGTCAAAGGTGGCAGCCTATCCATCGAAGGAGATGTCCTTGACAACCCTTGATTCGACCAGAATCAGTTGGGGAAATTCAACCCAATACCCTTAAAAACACCAAAACAAGCCATCCCAAAAGGGAAAATCCTCCTAAGATGGTAACCACCATCGCCGGCCATTTGACTTGGTCTCGCTCCATCCATCCTACCAAACCCACCAAAAAAACCAACAGGGCCAACATGGGGAAGAAAAAAGTCCTTGTGAACGGAAAAACCCCCAAAGGCTCCAACGTGCTCAGCAAAATCAAGCAAATCCAAATCACGGCTCCTAATTTTCCGAAGTAGGTTTTTTGTTTCATGGCCCAAAACAACGCAGGAGACCCGTGCTTTCCAAGTTCAAACCGAGAGGCATGGATTTGGACCGTATTCAAAAAAAGAGGCTGCCTTGACTAGAGGCAGCCCCAGGGCTGATGTTTAAACTTATGAGGAGAAAATTTCTTCCAAACCGCGGGATTAAAAGCCCGCTCAGACCAAATGACTTAAAAAGAACGAGTGACACCAGCCCAAATAAGACTCCTGCGGAGGGTTCGACACGTCCAAGGAAGGAGAACCACAACCAGCAGGTTAGACATCCTTCAACAAAGCTATCATAATATGTGGAAAAACATACCTTTATCCACAGTTAAATTTTAAAACAGTTGGTTTTCAGTCTATTAATTTTTGTTTTATCCACATTTGAGCGTAATTCCTTTCAGCGCCAATCGGTAATGGAGTCCAAAGGATAAATGGGTCGGGGCACGGTCTTGTAGGGAAGTTTGTGCACATCCAAATGGGTGATACCCTGCGTGACCACCAAAAAACTGCGGCGGTTGTATTTGAGCATCCGGAACCGATAGGGAAACAAATTTTTGACCACAGTGATATCAGCTCTCCACAAATTCAGACCCAGTTGTTTGAAATCGGAGGCAAAATAAGCGGGAAACGGCAGTTCGGTCAGGATTAGGTGAACACCATTTGATTTCAAAATGATGGTTTTCCCCCATTGGCTTTCACAACGACTCAAGATCGTTCCCTTTACTTTCACGGTTGGATTCAGTTGCGGGTCAATGCACCCCCCGACGTTCACTTCAACCTCATCTTGTTCAGCATCAAACAGTTTGCCCACGGCGACGGGATCCCGGACTGGCACATAGCTGACCAAGTCGGGGGCTTGCTCCAACAAGGCCCGTAGGATATTGGTATTGGCACCGGGGGCACCCGCTCCCACGATGTCGCTCACATCGCAAAACGTGAGGGTTCCCAAGCGCCTGAGGATTCTGGCACCGCGCGCCTTTCGGATAGCCTCTTCAACGGTGATGGGTTGGGGGTGCCCATGGGTTCTGGCAGTCCAATTCTTGT
>Ga0068876_10003964_pt1 | contig 10481 bp, 13 predicted proteins | sample NOAtaG_6_FD_66442 | JGI IMG/M metagenome (GOLD analysis project Ga0068876, IMG submission 66442) | Freshwater lake microbial communities from Lake Erie, under a cyanobacterial bloom - NOAA_Erie_Diel5S_2200h metaG | ecosystem: Environmental > Aquatic > Freshwater > Lake | place: USA: Ohio, Lake... | reverse complement strand
CTGGCTCAGACTGGCAGCCAGCTCCTCAGGACGCCTCGTGTGGCTGAGGCGATTCGTGCGCGTGGCGAGCGCTCTCCCGCGAAACCTGAGGTGGCGGCGGCCATCGCCAGCCGCGCAGAGCGTCAGGCCTTCTGGACGAAGGTGATGAACGACAACGAGCGCGACCTCAACGCGCGGCTGAAGGCCTCGGAGCTGCTGGGCAAGTCGGAGGGGGACTTCCTCGACCGCGTCGAGGTGGGGACGACGCAGACGCTCGAGCAGCTGGTGGCGGCTGCGCTCGAGGTGAAGCCGGTCGGCACGTGACTGCAGCAGCCGTCATCAGGCGGTGGCGCGACTCGCCCAACGCCTTCGTGCGTGAGTGCCTCAAGCTGGAGCCCGACGCGTGGCAAGACGAGGTGCTCGAGGCCGCCATCACGAACCAGCGCATCGCGCTGAAGGCCAGCAAGGGCCCGGGCAAGTCGGCGCTGGTGGGCATGCTGGCGTGGTGGTGGCTGGCGACGCGGCTCCACCCGAAAGTCGTCGCGACATCCATCACGGGCGACAACCTGGCTGACGGGCTCTGGAGCGAGCTCTCGCGCTGGCAGAACCGCAGCCCCTTCCTGCAGGCGGCATTCACGTGGACTGCCACTCGCGTGTTCGCGAACGACCACAAGGAAACGTGGTTCGCCTCGGCGCGTGCGTGGCCGAAGACGGGCGACGCGAACGCGCAGGCCGACACGCTGGCCGGTGTGCACGCCGACGCCGTCATGTTCCTCATCGACGAAGCCGGCGGCATTCCCGACGCGGTGGTGGCCGCAGCGGAAGCAGGCCTCGCCAACGTCGACGCTGAGGCTGGGCGTGAGGCGCGGCTCATCATCGCGGGCAACCCGACGCACCTCTCAGGCCCTCTGTATCGCGCGTGCACGACGGAGCGCGCGCTGTGGTGGGTGAAGGAGATTTCGGGAGACCCGGACGACCCGGGCCGAGCGCCGCGCGTCTCGAAGCAGTGGGCGAGAGAGCAGATTCAGAAGTACGGACGCGACAACCCGTGGGTGATGGTGAACGTCTTCGGGAAGTTCCCCCCGCGGCAGTCGAACATCCTCCTGGGCCCCGACGAAGTGACTGCAGCGGTTGGGCGCGTGGTGCGCGAAGTCGACGTCGAGGCGAGCGCGAAAATCATGGCTCTCGATGTCGCTCGCTTCGGCGATGACGAGTCGGTGCTGGTGATGCGGAAGGGGCGCGCCGTCTACAGGCCGGCGGCGTGGCGCAACCTCGACACCGTGCAGCTCGCCGGGCAGGTGGGCCTCATGCTGGAGAAGCACCAGCCCGATGCGTGCTTCATCGACACGACGGGCATCGGAGGCGGCGTCTACGACTTGCTGCGCGCCCAGGGGCACAGCGTCATGGCCGTCGACTTCGGGAGCGCTGCGACGGAGCCAGACAGGTTCCTCAACCGCCGCGTCGAGATGTGGTGGCGCATGGCGGAGTGGGTGAAGGCCGAGGGGGCGCTGCCTGATGACGGCGATCTCCGCGCCCAGCTGCCCGGCCCCATCTACAGCTTCACGGCTGACGGCAAGGTGAAGCTGGAGTCGAAGGACGACATGAAGAAGCGCGGCCTGCCGAGTCCAGACCGCGCCGACGCGTTGGCCATGACGTTCGCCGCGCCTGTGGTGAAGCGCTCGGTGCTGGCAGGGCTAGACGGTCCGCGCACGAAGGCAGAGTGGGACCCGTTCAGAGGAGCGCGTTGATGGGTTTGCCAGTCGGCCAAGGCCCCACGTCTGTTGCAGTCAATCCGTCGGTGACGGAGGTGGGTGCCTGGGACGTGCGCGACGCGGTGATGTTCTCCATGTCCGCGCGCAACACTGGGGCCGAGGACGTCACCATGTTGCCGGTGCACGCGCGTCTCGTGCCGTCTGAGAACTTCTCCGCCGGCGGGCTCGAGTGGCAGCCCACCGTCATCGCGCCGGGTGAGACGGCTCGCGTCGATGTCGACACTGGCGCGGTGTTGGAGGTGGCGGCGTATGCGCAGGCGGCCAGCCTCGGCTCGACGCTGGTGGTGACAGCGCGCGCAGACGGAGGGAAGCGCCGATGAAGCGCGACGTCGAGTTGCTGGAGGCTGGCGTGCTGCTCGTCCTCGGGGCGATGGCGTTGCTCTGGGCTGCTGTCTCGAACGCCCAGCCGAGCAGCCTCAACGGGCAGCCGCTGACTGCCGTGCTGTGCGACGGGGGCGTGGTGTGCTCGAGGCGCGGAAGCGTCGCCACCATCATCGTCACCGCGACATCGGGCGGCGGCGGTGGCGGATCGAGCGACTTCGACGGCGGCGTGAACGTCATCGAAGACGAAGGCGTGCCGCTCACCAAGCGAACCACCCTCAACATGACCGGCGCTGGTGTCGCGTGTAGCGACTCGGGCGGCAAGACGGTCTGCACAATCTCGGGCGGTGGCGCGGGCTCGAGCAACTTCGTCGAGGTGGACGTCTCTTTCGGCAGCGGGGACGAACTCGTCACCACCGTCGTCACCGGGCAGACATGGGTGACGGCGTCCAGTCGCATCGTCTGTTCGCCCACCATGCTGGCGACTGCCACGCGCCTCGAGGCCGAAGAGGACGCGGTGGCCGAGGGGCTCGTGGTGGCCGCGCACTCGCGCGTTGCTGGCGTCGGCTTCTCGCTCACCGTGGCGCCTCGCATCGGCGCCTCGTACGGCACCTTCAAGATTCACTGCACTGGAGACTGACATGCGGAAGAAACTCGTCGTCATCGCGCTGTGTCTCGTCCCGCTGGTTGCGCTGGCTGACGTCGTGCTGCGCTCCGGCTCTTCGTCGGATACGGCCACTGTCAACACGAACAAGTCCCTGCTGGTGGTGCGCGGGTCGTCGACTCGCGCCACCTACGCATGCACGGCGACTGGCCTCGCTTCGACGGCCATCTACTCGATGCAGCTCGACGCAGAGGCGGCGCGTGGCTTCAAGGTGCAGAAGATTTGCGTGTCGGCCAACTCTCCCGCGACCGCAGCGGCGGCTGTGAACATCACGGTCAATCGGCGCACGACCGCAAGCACGGGCGGCACAGCGGCCACGCAGGAGGGCAGCGCCTCGCCCAGCGTGAGCAAATTGGACCCCGCTGACGGCAACTGGACCGGCCGCTGCGCGCAGACCCCGACACTCGGCACCATCGGCGCGCTGCTCGACGGATGGAGCCAGACGGTCGGTGAGTTGGGTGCAGGCGCGGCCGACCCGGGCTCCGGCACGCCGTTCTGCAAGACCTACGGCGACGAAAGCGAAAAGGCCCCAACCGTGCTTGCGGGCACCACCAACGGGCTCAGTGTCGCGGTTGGTGCGGTCGGCGCGGGCGCTCTCGCGGCAGGCTCCATCACCATCATCTTCACGGCGGAGTGAGCATGGAAACCGTGCTGGTTCTCGTTGGTCTCCTGCTGAACTTCATCGGGCTGGGCGTCGTCGCCTGGGCCGTGTTGCGGCGGAAGGCGGAGGTGGCGCCGGTCGATCATCACGGCCTTCGTCTCGCTCGAGCAGCGCTGGCCAGCGCTCGTCAGATGTACCCCGACGCCCAAGGGGAGCCGTTGCTGCGTCACGCCCTCGTCGTCTTCCGTGAGCTCGACCTCGGCGAAGACGGCAAGCGCGACTTCACGGACCGCCAGGCTGGGCTGTACCTCCGCGCCGAAGCTGGGCCGGCCAACTCGAACTCGAGGTGATGCATGGGAATGGGCAAGTCGAACGCGAAGGCCGTCGTCAACAACAAGCGCACCGAGGCTTCTCAGGCAGCTGGCAGCAGCGAGCTCGCCGACGCGATGAAGACGCCCGACATCACCGACGACCTGGTGAAGAAGGCGGCGCGTGGCGGCCTGTCCAAGCTGCGCAGCGGGTACGGGCGCAAGGGCACGTTCCTCGTCGGTGATGCCTTCGGCAACACGCTGGGGGGCTGAGTCATGCTGACGGCCGCGCAGCACCGCAAGAGGTACAAGGACCTGTACAGCGAGTCGTCCACGTGGCGAGCGCACTGGCAGGAAATCGGCCGCAACTCGCGCCCGCGCGGCGTTCGCTTCAACGTCACCGATGGCAACCGCGGCGGCGAGAAGAACGACAGCATCATCAACGGCACGCCCGTCTTCGCTCTGCGCACGCTGGCCTCAGGAATGATGGCCGGCATCACGAGCCCCTCGAGGCCGTGGTTCCGCCTGCTGACGCCCGATGCGTCCCTCAACGAGCGCCCAGCTGTGAAGCAGTGGCTGGCCATCGTCGAGGAGCGTGTGCGGCTCGCGATGGCGAAGTCGAACGTCTACAACATTCTGCACGCCCTCTACTCGGAGCTGGGCGGCTTCGGCACCGCGGTGGCCCTGCTTGAGGAAGACGAAGAAGACATCATGCGCGGGTACCACCTGCCGATTGGCAGCTACGTGCTGGCCAACAGCGCGCGGCTCGACGTCGAGGTGCTGTACCGGTTGTTTCGCATGACGGTTGGCCAGATGGCTGAGCGCTTCGGCATTGAGCGCTGCAGCTCGTCAGTGCAGGCGATGCATCGCGCCGGCAACTTCGACTCGTGGGTGCAGGTGCTGCACTGCATCTCGCGCAACGAGTCGGTGCGAGTCGGCCAGGCGATGGGCGTCGAGGGGAAGGCCTACCTGTCGACGTGGATTGAGTACGACTCCACCGAGAAGGACGACGGGCTGCTCGAGGTGCTGGGGTACCACGAGAAGCCCTTCTTTGCTCCCAGGTGGGAGACGACAGGCGAAGACGTCTACGGTGGCTCTCCCGGCATGGACGCGCTCGGAGACTCTCGCGCGCTGCAGGTGCTCGAGCTGCGCAAGGCTCAGGCTGCGGAGAAGTTGGTCAACCCGGCCATGGTGGGTGACTCGCGGCTGATGAACTCGCGAATCACCTTGCTGCCCGGTGACACGACGTTCATCGACGGCACGACGGGCGCTGATGGATTCAAGCCCGCACACGAGGTGGCTCCCGCTGCAGTGCAGGTGGCTGGCGCGGAAATCATCAGGCACGAGGAGCGCATCAACCGCGCGTACTACGCGGACCTGTGGCTGATGCTCAGCCAGAGCGACGGGACGATGACGGCGAGAGAAGTCGTCGAGCGGCGTGAGGAGAAGCTGCTGCAGCTCGCGACCGTGCTCGAGAAGCTGGCCGACGAGCTCCTCGACCCAGTCATCGCGCGCTCGTTCGGCATTCTCTTCCGCTCCGGCCAGGTGCCAGAAGCGCCGCCCGAGCTCGTGGGCGAGGTGATGCGCGTCGAGTACCTCGGCGTCATGGCGCAGGCGCAGAAGATGCTCGGCACCGCGGGCATTGAGCGCGTCGTCGGCATCGTCACCAGCCTCGCTGCAGTCAACAACAGCGTCGTCGACAAGCTGGACGTCGACCAGACGGTGGACGAGTACGCCGACATGATGGGCGTGAAGCCCGGCATCATTCGGCCAGACGCTGAAGTCGACGTGCTCCGCGCGCAGCGTCAGCAGCAGCAGCAGGCCGCTCAGGCGATGGCTGCTGCGCAGCAGGCCAGCGTCACGGCGAAGAACCTCGCAACGTCGCCGACGTCGCCTGAGGGCGGCAACGCGTTGCAGGACATTCTCACGAACATGGGCGTGCGATGAATGCGGGCGACGCGCAGGAGCAGGTGGAGCCGAAGAAGAACGAAGAGCTCGCGCGCCTGCAGCTCGAAGACGACTGGCGTGTGCAGATGTCGACGCCCACAGGCCGACGTCTCGTGTGGGGCCTGCTGAATCGCGCGGGCACCTTCGGCCCCAGCTTCGACGAGAGGGCTGCCGTGATGGCCTACGTCGAGGGCCGCCGAAGCGTGGGCCTCGAGCTGATGGCCTACCTGCAGCGGCACCACCGCGCCGCGTACGTGCAGATGCACCGCGAAGCGAATGAGCGCGTCGTCGGGTAACGGGGTCCGCGCGCACTTCTACCTTCGCAGGCATGTCGACGCCTGCCGCCCCTGCTGACACGAAGACGACGCCCGCTGCGCCTCCGCCTGCCGCGCCTCCCGAGGTGAAACAGGACGCGAAGGCCGATGCGAAGGCGGAGACGAAGCCCGAGTCGAAGCCCGAGTCGAAGCAGCCCGACGCCAAGAAGCCCGAGGCGAAGAAGTCGGAGCGCACCGGCCTCGGCGCTGCCTTTGACGAGAAGGCGCCTGAGGAGAAGGGCGACAGCGACAAGCCGAAGCTCGAGCTGAAGTTCCCCGACGGGGCGGACGACTCGTTCAAGGCCGAAGCCACGGCGCTCGCGGAGAAGCTGGGCGTCGACGGCGAGGTTGGCCAGAAGCTCGTCGATGCGCTGGCCGAGCGTCAGGCCGAGACTGAGGCGAAGTGGGGAGAGCAGCTCGACACCTGGCAGAAGTCGCTCGACAGCGATGCTGAGGTGAAGAAGTCGGGCGGCGTGAAGCGCGCGCTGGCGCAGGCGACGCTCGCCATGCGCACCGTCGGCTCTCCTGAGCTGGCGAAGGTGCTGGCCGACACGGGCTTCGAGCATCACCCCGAAGTCGTTCGCGCCTTCATCCGCATCGGTCGCGTCCTCGGCGAGGACACGGTGCGCGGCACGCTCTCGAGCGGCGGCGCGACTCCGAAGCCCGAGTCGCTCGGGCAGCTCCTCTACGGCCCGAAGAAGTCCTGACCCTCCACGCTGAAAGGAAGTGAAACACCATGGCGACCATCAACGACGGCAACCTCACCCTCCTCGACAACCTCAAGCGTCGCGACCCGGGAGGCGCCATCGCGAAGATCGTCGAGGCGCTCTCGCTCTCCTCGCCGTTGCTCCAGGACATGGTGTGGAAGGAAGGCAACCTCACCACGGGTGAGCTCGTCACCACCCGCACCGCGCTCCCGCCGATCAGCTGGCGCCGCATGAACGAAGGCGTCGCACCCAGCAAGAGCATCACCGACCAGGTGACCGAGACGTGCGGCATGCTGAACGGCCAGTCGGTCGTCGACGTGAAGCTGGCGAAGCTGGGCGGCGACGAGATGGCCTTCCGCGCGTCGGAGGACAAGGCCTTCGTCCAGGCGATGAACAACACCCTCGAGTCCGCGTACTTCTACGCGTCGACGAAGGTGAACCCCGAGCGCCTGATGGGCCTCTCGCCGCGTCTCGATGCCATCTCCGGCAACCCGTACGCGAACCAGATCATCAACTTCAACGGCGGCTCGGGCGCGTCGGGTAACGACCAGAACAGCATCTGGCTCGTCGGCTGGGGTGACGAGACGGTCTACGGCATCTACCCGAAGGGCTCGGTGGGCGGCCTGCAGTACAAGGACATGGGCGAGCAGCTGGTGCTCGACTCCAACAGCCGCCGCTTCCGTGCCTACGTCACGGACTGGAGCTGGGACGCGGGCCTCGTGGTGAAGGACGCGCGGTACCTCATCCGCATCGCCAACGTCGACACGTCGAACCTCCTCGCGACCGGCAAGCTGCTGATTCAGGACATGATTCGCGCGACCGAGCGCATTCAGGACCTCGACAACTGCCGGCCCGTCTTCTACTGCAACCGGCGCGTTCGCGAGTTCCTCCGCCTGCAGTCGCAGGACACGTCGCAGAACTCGACCATCACCTTCGACACCGTCGCCGGCAAGCCCGTCATGATGTTCGGCGGTGTGCCCGTGCGTCGCACCGACGCGCTGCTCTCCACTGAGAGCCCGATCACCTGATGCCCTCGGCGGAGCCGGCACCCGTCGGCTCGGCCTCCTTCCTCACCTTCACGGAGACGCACTCATGATTCTCGACCGGCAGAACCTCGTCAGCGACGCGCAGTTCATCAACACGGGCAACATCGTCTCCACCGACGCCATCGATCTCGGCCCGGTGCAGACCGACTCGCTGGGCAACACGCCCGTGCGCGACGTCGGCCGCGCTGAACACCCGAAGATGGTCATCACGGTGACGGAGCAGTTCGCGGGCGGCACTTCGGTGCAGTTCCAGATCGTCAGCGCGACTGCTACCGACCTCACCACCGGCCAGGTGATTCACTCGCAGACGGCGGCCATCGCCGTCGCGACGCTGCGGCCCGGCTACCAGGCGCAGCTCGACCTCCCGGTGGGCATCAACCAGCGCTTCCTCGGCGTGCGCTACGTCGTCGTCGGCACCAACACCACCGGCCGCGTCACCGCCGGCATCGTCGAGGCGCGCCAGACGAACCCGAGCGTCACGCAGTAACGCTTCCCGACGCGGGTGGCTTCGAGCTGCTCGCGTCGTCTTTGCGGGGTTGAGGAGCCCGGTTCCCTCAGCGGCCTCATAAGCCGAAGACGCTGGTTCGAATCCAGCCCCCGCAACTCACTCGCAGCACCAGAGGCACGCAATGAGCAAGGACAACAAGCCCACCCAGCCCGTCACGCAGGTCGCTCCGACTGCGCCGCCCTCGGCTGGTCCGACCGCCTCCGTCGACGCGCGCGAAGTCGAGGCGCTCGAGAAGGAGGTGGCGCTCCTCGAGCAGCGCGCCCTGCTGCGCAAGAAGAAAGAGGCGCTCGAGCAGGAGGAGGCCGTCCTGGGCCTGCGCAAGAACGACGGCATCGTGAAGGGCGAGGCGACGTACCGCCTCACGGAGCGCCACTACCGCAAGGGCGTGACGTACCAGCCCGGCGACATCATCACCGTCACCGACGAGAAGCCGGGTCGCACGTGGGTGCGCGTCGATGGCGCCGCCAACGCCGAGAAGCTGGGCGGCGAGTCCCCCGTCTTCACGCTGGTGCAGAACCAGAGCCTGTAACCGAGGTGAGTCATGCCGGCCGTCAACAGCGAGGGGCAGCTTTGCAACCTGGCTCTCATCGCCATCGGCCAGCGTGACTTCATCGGCAGTCTCAACGAGAACTCGGTGGCCGCGACGCTCTGCTCCGTGGCCTACCCCGTCGCTCGAGACGAGTGCCTCTCGTCCTTCTGGTGGAGCTGGGCGACGGGCCGGGCCACCTTGCCTCTCCTGTCTGGCGTGACGCGAACGGGCTGGGGCTACTGCTACGCCCTGCCCAGCGCCATGCTCGAGGGCGGAGAGCGCTACATCGAGACGGGCAGCCGCCCGCGCATTCCGCAGGGTGACATTCCCTTCTCAGTGGAGGCGAACGACGCCGGCAACGCGCTGCTGCTGGCCACCGACGCGAAGACGCCCGAGCTCGTCTTCACGCGCAAGGTGACGGAGGTGGTGCGTTTCCCGGCACTCTTCGTCAGAGCGGTGGCGGCGCGACTCGCCATCGAGCTCGCCTCAGGCATGGCCGTGAAGCCTGCCCTGGCGAAGTCGCTCGAGCAGAAGGCCTTCATGGCGCTGAACGCGGCTGTGGCTGCGGATCTGCGCTCGCGGCGAACCGACGAGCCGCCCCCCGCCGAGTGGACGCGCGTGCGTGGTGGGCGCCTCCTCATTCCGACGGAGTGAGCCATGGCCCTCAGGCAGACGAACTTCTCTGCAGGCGAGCTCTCCCCGTACATGTGGGGACGCACCGACTCGTCGCTGTACGCGCGAGGCCTCCGACGGCTGCGCGACTTCATCCTCACGCAGCTCGGCCAGGCCTTCACGCGGCCCGGCTCGAAGTTCGTCGCTTTCACCCGTGCTTCTGGCGCGGCGCGCAGTCGGCTGGTGCCCTTCGTCATCTCCGACACCGAGGGCTACCTGCTCGAGTTCTCGGAAAACGGATTCATGCGCGCGTGGAAGAATGGCGCGCTCGTCGGCAGCGAGGTGGCCTTCCCGATTTTCGGTGAGGCGCTGTGGCAGATGACGTGGGCTCAGCAGAACGACGTGATGATCATCACGGCCCTCAACTACCCGCCCATCACCGTCTCGCGCACAGGACTCACCACCTTCACCGTCGCGTTCGGCAACTCCCCGCCGACGCCCATCGCACCCCAGTGGCAGGACGTCTCCACGCAGGCCCGGACGACGCGCCCGAAGCTGGTGACGACCGGCAGCAGCCTCTTCACGCCCTCGGCGACGTCGCCGATCCGCGAATGGCAGTGGTACGTCTCCGCCGTCATTCGCACCAACGAGGGGCGCGTCTTCGAGACGACGGCCGAACGAGTGACGCTGCAGGTCGACACGGCGCTGCCCAGCTCGTCGGCGACGACAACACTCGCCACCAACCGCGTCTCACTCGGACCCGACAAGCCAGTCACCGTCAGGCGCCAGACGGGCGTGGCAGACATCTGGGCGGGCTCCATCGTCTACAGGGTGGAGCGCTACATCTACTACCGCGGCCGCGGGAACCTGCTGGGCTACGTCGGAGAGTCGGCCGCCGATCTCGACTTCGTCGACGTGGGCGACACGCCCAACTACGAGGTGCCACCACTGCTCGGCAGCAACCCGCTGCAGGTGCGGCAGTTCTCCGGCGCCCTCGTGCAGGACTCAGCCCGCGCCGTGGCCTACCACCAGCAGCGCCTCCTGCTGGGCGGCCTCTCGCTTCGACCGGCGACGATGCTGGCCAGCGCACTGGGAAACCAGACGCAGTTCGACATGTGGGACTTGCCCATCAAGGGGCAGGCTCTCGAAGTCGAGCTCGCATCGAAGACTCGC
>Ga0068876_10003963_pt1 | contig 10482 bp, 6 predicted proteins | sample NOAtaG_6_FD_66442 | JGI IMG/M metagenome (GOLD analysis project Ga0068876, IMG submission 66442) | Freshwater lake microbial communities from Lake Erie, under a cyanobacterial bloom - NOAA_Erie_Diel5S_2200h metaG | ecosystem: Environmental > Aquatic > Freshwater > Lake | place: USA: Ohio, Lake... | reverse complement strand
TCGCAATACCCTCTGCCAGTAAATGCGTATCGAACGATAACAGGACTTTCATTGAAACTTCGAAATTTTAATCGGCCGCTTTTAATACAGCTAGCAACACAATTGAAATTATTAGTTTGAACCCCCAAAATCCAGTTAAAGAACATTTTATTTACAGCTAACATATCGCTAATAATATACTAATCTAAAATTCGAATTTTTATAAAACTTATTACTTATTAATTAAAATAAATCAAATTTTAAGTATAAACACTGAAACACAACAAAATCCTATACGTAATTTGTCGACATAAAAAACCCTTATCAATTGCATACACATGTCAGCCCTTCCGACTTGGACGAGATCGGTCAACACTTCTATCGCTTCGTAGAAAATCACATTGAAGAGCTCGAAAAAAACTACTTAATGGAAATGCCCGAGCTGCCGTTTGTGCATTATTGTTTTCATTTATTTATTGACCACTATAGAGCGATCTACGACTTGGAGCATCACAAAAACTAGACAACGCCCACTTAAAAACGGTGTACAGGAAAGACCCCCTCTTATCTTTGTCAAAATAAGCGGATGAAGGTATCGATCGAGCCCTCTTGGATGAACGTTCTGAAAGAGGAATTCAGTAAGCCCTACTTTAAGCAATTGGTGCTTCATCTAAAAACAGAAAAGCAGCTGGGAAAGACCATTTACCCTGCCGGAAGATTCATTTTCAATGCCTTCGACACTACCCCCTTCCAAAATGTCAAAGTAGTTATACTAGGTCAAGACCCCTACCACGGACCGGGACAGGCCCATGGACTCAGCTTCTCTGTTCCTGCCGGAGTGGCCCTGCCCCCTTCGCTACTAAATATCTTTAAGGAACTTCAAAGTGATATTGGTCTTTCCATGCCTTCGCAAGGAGATCTGACGCACTGGGCACAACGGGGGGTCTTTCTGTTGAACGCCTCCCTTACCGTTCGACAAGGAGAACCTATGAGCCATGCCCAGATCGGATGGGCTACCTTTACCGATACGGTGATCAGCATACTAAGCGAAAAAAGAGAAAAGCTGGTCTTTATGCTGTGGGGAAAATTCGCCAAAGAGAAAACTGTGCTGATCGATGAAAAGAAACATTTGGTATTAAAAGCAGCGCACCCCTCCCCCTTATCTGCCCATCAGGGATTTTTAGGATGTCGGCATTTTTCGGAAGCGAATCAATACCTGGTAAAAAACGGTATAGATCCCATAGACTGGCAACCGTAGCCAGGCAGATGTTGCGAACCCATTGGTATTGTACGGTGCATGGAACTCCGCCATTAGAACCCGCTAAAGAAACGAGTGCGGTTTATGCGCAGGTCTTGCAGCAATGAGGCCTTAGGTGAAATGGTAAAATTAAAGGAGCGCGTAAAACCCACCGGAATAACATTGATGGCCAGTTGCCAGCAATGCAGGTCTCGGTTGATGGACATGGTAAGGTACTGCACATCTCCTCTTGTCATATCGATACTGGCCGAACCTGACAATTTCCACTTGGGGGTCAAATTAAAACTTCCGGCCAAGTTGACACCACTTTGAAATTCTTTTTCATAGCCGCTAAAATCAGGACGAAGACGACTAAAGAAAGAAAGAGAGTAGCTAAGGTTTAGCTGCCACTGAATATTAAAATCAACAAACTCATTAGGGTTTTGCTGCATGTAGTCGAGCAATCGCTGTTGGTCACCTTGCAAAAGCGGGTCGTTGAGTCGTTCTTCCATCTGCTTTTTTCGAGCCTCTTCTTTCTTGGGATCCTTTGGCTTACTTTGAAAATTGGTTCCGATGGCGATATTCCCAGACGTGATCCGCCCCAATTTAAAGCGCTCTCCCTGCCAGGCGTATCGATTGATCTCGAATCCGTTCTTATCGGTCTGATAAGGATTCAAACTGGTAGAGGCATTGATATTGATCTTATCAAATAGCGTTGTACGAAGATAAAAAGGTATCTCGCGCGAGAGATTCATGGAATCTCGAAGCAGGTCGTACGTAGCGCTAAACCCAAAACCATCGATCAATACCACTTTTTTTATAGCTGCCTTACCCGTATCTTTTTTGGAGCGATATTTCATCTCTAGGTTATTATCCAGACCAAATTGGATGGAGCCGGAACGCCTCGAAGTGGTATTATAAAGAAATTGCCCTCCCATATCATTGTAATAAAGGACCCTTCCGGTGGTATCTACCTGGGTGCTGAGTATTCGATTCTTATTTAGATCGGGGGTGTAACTAAAGGCCAGCTGAGGACGCATTATATGTCGAAGGGCTATTACGCGTGAGCGCTTAAACTGATACATGCCATAAAGAGCCGTATTGAATCCGAGCGAAACACTGGCCCGCTGGTCTATGAACAACCCCTTTTGGGTAATCGTGTCGACCTTCTTTCGGTTCGCATTCCAGCCGTATCGGGTTACTTGTTGAAACCAACTTTGGTTGTAACTAATACCAGGAGAGACTATGACCCTTCCTCCTAAAATGGGCGGCAATGCCAAGACAATGGGTACTGAATGGTTCGCCATCCACTGAGCGGTATCGAGCAAGTATTGCAAAAAGGGCTTATTGCCATTGCGACCGTACGTTATGGTGTCGTAAAAACTGAACGAATTAGAGAACGTGGCATTATATCCTATGGCCAGCTTTTCGTACCAGCGAGCCACGCCTGCCCCATTTTTTCGCTCGAACGGATAGATATTATTCAATGTGAAAGCTCCGTTCGGTAGCGAAATGTTGATGAGCCCGATGTTATTGTTCTGATTGTGGTTGGCGCTCAATGAAAGATTGTAGGGCTTGTTCTTCCAGCTCTTCGAGAAGGTGATCGAAGAGCCTAACATATTCTGAAACGGAAGTACCGCGTTACCCGGAATACTTCTATTATATTTCGTAGAACCTGCGTTTACGTTGGCACTAAAGGCTACTCCCGGACGAGCCCTTCCATCTACAGCGTGCGTCCAAGAGATATTGAATACACGCGTTTTATTAAAATCGGGATCCCCTTTGAAGTTTTGCTTCGATGAACGAAAATCAAGACCGAATCCTCCATTGTAGCGATAACGTCTCCTGTAAGAAGTACGCGCACTAGCCGCCCACTCCCCGTAAGAGAAAATATCGGTGGTCAGCTGTGCATCCCAATAATCATTGATAACCTTGTAATAACCGATCCCTTGTAACCCAAGACCCCTTAATTCGTCGTTCATAAAGTTGGGACGCATTAGTCCTGAATGTCGGCCCTGGTTCATTGGATAAAAGCCAAAGGGAACATAGATGGGTACCGGCACACCCTCAAATTCGGGATGGGCAGGTCCGGAGACAGCCAATTGTTGGTTGATCATCTTCATTTTTCCGGACACAAATGCAAAGTGCGGTTCGTCGAGCATACAAGTCGTAAAGCGAGCCTCTTTGATGAAGGTAGTGGTCGGGCTCACTTTTTTAGCCTGCTCTCCGATCACAAGCATTTCTCCTTGCTTCGTATATGTCTTTTTGGTGACCCCTACTTGTGTACGAAAATTATAAAAGATCGTGTCGTTGGTCATCTCGGTCTCACCGGTCTTAAAGACAGCGGCATCTAGTGTTGCACCCGTGCTGTCTAGCGTGCGAACGGCCATGACCACCTGTGTTTGCTGGTCTAACTCTACCTTGGGAGCTGTCAGGGTCATGTCGGTGTATGTCGTACTGGTCTTTCCGTAGAGGATCACTTTTTTGCTCCGCACCAAAACCACGGCAGAGTCGGCAGCTTCATACTTGAGAGGGGCTTCGAGCGTGTCACGCGATTTTTTAAAACTAAACGTATCGGTTTGGATGCGTTGCTGTGTATCGATCACCACTGGCAAGGAATCAGCAACCACTTGGGGCGCAATTACAGGTTGTTTGACTGGCGCAGGTTCAATGGGCTTGTTATCAGGAGCCGTAGGCTTACCCCTAGGAATAGTATCGCTAGCTGTTAATGGATAGCCAAAACCAATGATGGAGGCTGCACGTACAGTGGTTATGCACGGCTGGGTATAAATTAAACCCGCCAGTACGACTCCCAACAAGCAGCAATTTGGCTTAAATTTGTGTGCTAGGTTCATGCAGCGTGGCAAATGTAAATCTTTATGACTTGGCTAGTGGCTGCCCGAACCCAACAATTTGTGAATATTGCCTTTTTCTAATCGTATGACCAACAGACTTCTACTCCTCTTTATACTAGCCGCTGGTTGCATCAGCGTCTCCTCTTTCGTAAGAGAAACCCCCAACGGCAAAAAAAAGAAGATCATCAATACCGTGGTGATCGACCCCGGCCATGGGGGATCGGACGCCGGCGCCAAAGGACAATACTCAACGGAAAAAGAGATCTGTCTCGCCGTGTCGTTGAAACTGGGTGCCATGATCAAAAACGAATTCCCTGATCTTAACATCCTCTATACACGCGAGACCGATACGTACCCCGAACTGCATGACCGCGCTAAATTTGCCAATGAGAACAAAGGCGACCTGTACCTCTGCATACACGTAAACGCTGCGGGGGGGCGCAGAAAGGCCGAGCTGATCGGATACAAGACCGTCACTTATTATACCGGAAAGGGAGCCAGCAGAAAAAAAAGGACCAAGCGCGTACCACAATACAAGTACACCAACTTGCCAAGCGAGGCTAAGGGTACCGAGACCTATATTTGGGGAGCCCATCGAAGCGAAGACAAAGAGCTGGCCATTATAGAGAACGCGCCCATGCTACGCGAGGAGAACTTCGAAAAGAACTACGGCAACATCGACGTGAATTCCCCTGAGTTCATTGCTATATCGCTACTCAAGACCAAGCAGTATTTTAAACGCAGCGCCACACTTGCCGGGTTCATTCAGGATGAATTTGTAAAGGTTGGTCGTGTAGATCGAGATGTCAGACAACGGGGTATCGGAATTTGGGTTTTGCAGGCAACTGCCATGCCAAGCGTGTTGGTCGAAACAGGTTTTATTTCTAATCCCGACGAAGAACAATATCTCAATAGCACAGAAGGACAAGAAGAGCTATCGGCCTGCATCGTTAGAGCCCTTAAAAATTACATTGCTTGGCTAGAAGAACGTCAAAATGGTACAGGACAAGAAACCCCTGCACAAGCCTACGGCAGTAACTTATCTTTTTTACAACAAATAGAGGCCGTAGAAAAAAATCGCCATCCATGAAGATCAGCAACGAAACGAAAGTCGGCGCACTAACCGTACTGGCACTGGCCTTGCTTTTTATCGGTTTCAATTACCTGAAAGGAAGGGACGTATTTAGTAATTCCAAAAAAATATATGCTGTATTTACCGACTTGGGAAGTCTCGAGAAATCGAACGAGGTAAAGATCAACGGACTACCGGTTGGCACCGTCTACGAGAAGCGCGAAAAAGACAAAGATGTAAGCGCCATTGTCGTTACCATTCAGCTGACCCGCGACATCAACATACCCAAAAATTCGGTGGCCTTCATCTCTTCCAGTCTGGTGGGATCCTCCTTTATCGTCATTGAAAGAGGCAACAGCTCCGACCTGTTGCAAGATGAAGACACGATAAATACCCGCCTCGAAACAGGCATTCTGGGAGATGTAAAGGCACAATTGGACCCGACCATCAGTAGTGTCAGAAACATTCTGGACTCCCTCAAAAAAACCCTCAGCGGTGTTAACCAATTGCTCGATACCGAGAATCGTAACAACCTAAAACAAACGATGGCCAATCTCAATACGGCCAGCGCCAGTTTAAACACCCTGCTTAACAGTGAGAGCGGATCGCTGGCTCGAACCCTGCAAAACACCGAAAACTTTACTGCCGGACTCAAAGAAAGCAATCAAGACATTCGAAGTACACTTACCAACACCAAAAAGCTAAGCGAACAACTAGCCGAAGTGCCCCTTAAAGCAACGGTCGACTCGTTGCAACAGTTGATAGGATCGCTTAAGAATACCTTACAGGCCATCAACAGCGGAGAGGGCACGCTTGGAGCCCTTGTGCAGGACCGCGGGCTCTACGAGCAATTACAGCAAACGGTACTTAGTGCCGAGATCCTCATGGATGACCTTCGCACGCATCCCAAGCGCTATGTGCAAGTATCCGTATTCGGCAAAAAAGAAAAATCAGGCCCGCTAACGGCCCCTTCGAAAAAGACGACGACCCCCGACCCCCTCCATGAAAAAAACTAGGGTACCGCTACGCCTTGGCGGCTTATCGCTGCTACTCTTGCTTTCGGCCCTGTTGCGGTCCCAAACTCCGGCGACCATCGCAAACAGCGATATTGCCCCTTCGCAGGACACCAGCCGCGTACAAATTTTGGGAGCCGAAAGACTTACGTTGCTTAAAACGGATGATAGCACGACGTTACAAATATTGGCAGGCCGTGTGCAATTGAAACAAGACAAGACCCTGTTTTTTTGCGACAGTTGCGTGCTCAATAACAGGGGTCAGCTGTTTGAAGCATGGGGCAATGTGCAGATCAAGGACAATGACAGCATCAATGTTTTTTCAAAACACCTACGCTATTTGATCGATAAAAAATTAGCCTATCTGGATGGAGGAGTACGACTGTCGGATGGTAAGGCACAGCTCACGACCCCCGACCTTGAGTATGACCTTAACACCGACATAGGTATTTACAAAAAAGGCGGAAAGCTCATCAATAAAAAGACCACCCTGACCAGCAAAGAGGGCTATTACTATGCTTCGTTAAAAGAGGTCTATTTCAAGAACGATGTGTACCTAAAAGACCCTGCCTACGAGATAAGCACAGACTCTTTACTATACAATACCCGCACGCAGACCAATCGTTTCATTGCTAAAACAGTAATTGTGGACAGCACCGGTAGAAGTATCCGGACCACAGATGGGTTTTATTCAACCACTACCGGAAAGGCAGAATTTGGAAAGCGACCCGTTATCAAAGATGGAGCCACTACTATTATAGGAGACCGCGTGGCATTTGATGATAGTTCGGGCACCTCACAGGCGGCGGGCAATGTAATTATAGTTGATACAGCGCAGGGCACTACTTTATTGGCGGGAGAGGTTTTTAGAGACAATAAGAAAGAACGTTTTCTGGCCACTAAAAGACCGCTGCTGATCATTGAGCAAGAAAAAGATTCGATCTATGTAACTGCCGATACGATCTACTCCGGAAAACAAAGCGAACTGAGCCTCGATTCCACAAAAAAGAGCAAGATCGACAGCCTTTCAACAGTCAAGGACAGCAGCGACCGCTATCTTGAGGCTTTTCATCACGTCCGAATCTTCTCGGATTCCCTGCAAGCGGTCTGCGATAGTCTTTTTTACTCGTATAAAGATTCTACCTATCGGCTTTTCACCGACCCGGTCATTTGGTCGAATGGTAGTCAGATAACAGGTGATACCGTCTTACTTTTTACGAAGAACAGAAAACCCGATCGATTGAAAGTTTTCGAGAATAGCATGCTAGTGCAACAACAAGAACCTGGGCTCTACAATCAGATCGCCTCTATTAGAATGGATGGTTATTTCTCGAAAGGTGAATTAGACTCGGTTCGAGCTTTAGGCGAGGCAAAGACCATCTATTATGTACAAGATGAGGATAGTGCCTACACCGGCATTAACGAGTCTAAAAGCGATATTATAGACATCTACTTACTTACTAAAGAATTGGATAAGATCGTATTGCGTAACGATGTGTCAGGCACCATCTGGCCCTTTGGTCAAAAGGACCCCTTACAAATGAGGCTACCCAATTTTAGATGGCTCGAAAGCAGACGCCCGAAATCAAAACTTGAGCTGATTGAATAAACTCCCTTTTTGAAGGGATTTGCTCGTTTTTGTTCGGCTTTTTGCGCTTTAATGCGGGATTCTGCCTATTTTTAAGCCTGAAACTAACGAATGCTTAAGAAAGAGAGGCAGGCCTACATTCTGCAAAAGGTAAACCTTCATAATAAGGTATTGTCTTCGCTTTTGTGTGCTGAGATCAATGTATCGGAAGACACCATACGCAGAGATCTGCAAGAGTTGGCCGACGAAGGAAAAATCATAAAAGTGCATGGTGGAGCTCTCTCCTCCTCCTTTCATGAGGTAACCCTACCACCTGCCGCCGTTTATTCGCAACAAAAGAAAAAGATCATTGCGCAAAAGGCTATCTCACTACTAGAGAACGGCATGTTCGTATTGACCAGTGGGGGAACCACTATTGTAGAAATGGCCCGAATGCTTCCTCCTCAATTGAGGGCCACCTTTATTTCGGGTAGTATTCCGGCTATTTTAGAGTACATGCATCATCCTCATATAGAGGTGATACTTGTGGGGGATAAGATCTCTAAGAATTCCAAGATTACCGTGGGGTCCGAGGCCATTGCCAAGATCAAACAGATCAAGCCCGACATCTGTTTTTTGGGCACCAACGCCATAGACCCAGAACAGGGTATCACAGACAACGACTGGGAGGTCGTTCAGCTAAAAAAGGCCATGATAGAGGCCTCCCGAAGGGTGGTTTGTCTCAGCATTGCAGAAAAAGTGAATACTATTCAGCCCATTAAAGTTTGTGAAACCGATAAAATTGATATCTTAATCACCGAATTATCACCTGAATCGCCCCAGTTGCACCCTTTTGCGGCAAAAGGCATTAAGGTGTTATAATTTTTTATATTTGTACCAACTATAACTAAACAAACAGCTATGAGAACCCTTCTCCATGTCTTGTTGGCGTGCACCCTTTTTCTGTTCGTACTTCCTGTCGATTTGTTCGCACAGGAAAGAACAGTAACTGGCACCGTTGTTGCCGATGAGAGCAAATCTGCCTTAACGGGTGTCACAATCCGTGTAAAAGGTACCCGTCGGATTACCCAAACTGATGCCAACGGAAAATTCTCCATCAAAGTGAACAGCGGTGAGGTCTTACAGATCTCCAGTGTAGGCTACGAGACCACCGATATTAAGGTCGGCAGCGGTGAGGCCTTGGGCATATCCCTTAAAACAGCCGATAACACACTTGGAGAAGTGGTTGTAACGGCCATGGACATCAAAAGAAATCCCAGAGAGCTGGGCTACTCCGTACAAAAAGTATCTGGATCGGAAGTACAAGAAACGCAGCGCGAAAACTTCTTGAACAGCTTGGCGGGTCGTGTGGCTGGTTTGACGCTCGATCAGACATCGGGTGTGGCCGGAGCCTCCTCGTCAGTAGTGCTTCGTGGATTCAACTCTCTTTCATTGAGCAATCAGCCGCTTTACGTTGTAGATGGCGTTATCCTCGATAACCAAACCGTCAACGAAACATCAAGCGGTGGACAGGGTATTGGTCTGGCATCGGATAGAGCTAACAGAAATAGTGACTATCAGAATCGTATTGCCGACATCAATCCTAGTGATATCGAGACCATTACCGTTCTTAAAGGCCCTGAGGCAACCGCACTGTACGGTAGCCAGGCCAGCTCCGGAGCCATCGTTATTACGACCAGAAAGGCAAAGTCTAACAAACTAGCTGTTCAATACGATAACAGTTTCCGCATTCAAGAGGTAACCCGCTGGCCCCAGATCATGGAAGATTACACAACGGGTATCAATGGTGTCGGCGCCAATACGTTCCAGTATTTTGGCCCAGCCTATGCCCCCAACACACAGCGCTTTAACAACCGTGATGCCTTCTTCGAAACCGGTACCGCACAGACCCATAACCTGGGTATGGACTTTGGCGTCGGAAAATCAATGTTCCGCTTGTCAGGTAGCTTCTTCGATCAGCAAGGTGTTGTACCTAACAACGATTTTCGTCGCTATAACCTGCGTTTGTCCAATACTACCAAACTATGGAAAGACAAGATCGAGATTACACCTTCTATCGCCTATATCAAAACAGAGAATAACAAAGTTTTACGTAGTGCCGGTAGCTACTTGTTAAGCCTGATGATCTGGCCCAGTGATATCGACATCAAAAATTTTGAAGATCCCACTACCGGAGACAAACTTGACCTATTTGCCAACACTACCGCAAATGGGGAGTACGATAACCCATTGTTCAACGTCAAAAAGAATCGTGCTTACGACGAGACAGATCGTAAGACCATGAGCTTAGGTATCAATATCAATCCTTTCAAATGGCTAACTGTAAGCGGCCGTTTTGGATATGATACCTACGATATGAACGGATATCTCTTTTACCATCCACAATCTTTCTTCTTATCGGCCGGAACCGGTGGAACACTTGATAACTACTGGCGCCAGTATGTTGGTTACAACCATACCATCACTGCTACGGCCCGCAAACAACTGGGCAAGCACTTTAACCTGCGTGTGATGGCGGGTACCATGTATCAAGACTACGAAACTCGCATGTTCGCCGTATACGGAACTAATATCGTGGATAACGTTACCGCCAGCGGCAGCATGATCAAAAACGGATCGGTAGTAACCGACAAAGACCTGACAGCGTTAATGGGAAACTATATGGACAGCAATGTAACACGTCCTAACACCCGTCTTCGTTTGCTACGAAATGCAACTGGTCAATACAACTTAAACCA
>Ga0068876_10003961_pt1 | contig 10485 bp, 4 predicted proteins | sample NOAtaG_6_FD_66442 | JGI IMG/M metagenome (GOLD analysis project Ga0068876, IMG submission 66442) | Freshwater lake microbial communities from Lake Erie, under a cyanobacterial bloom - NOAA_Erie_Diel5S_2200h metaG | ecosystem: Environmental > Aquatic > Freshwater > Lake | place: USA: Ohio, Lake... | reverse complement strand
CATCAACTACAGCTGAAACGATCACGACATTCACTTTTCCTTTGAACTCCGGCTGACTTTCAAAATAGGTTTGTAGATCGTATTTCATATTTTCAGCTCGTATTTGTGTCAGCTTCTCGTTAGTTTCGTAGGTCTTTGTTGGTACCTGAGAAGCTGACGAGTATACATTGATAGTTATTGCCGAACGTCCATCTTTCAATTGTTTTTCTACATCCTTCACAAAATTCTTTAATTTCCCTTTGTTCGTGAACAACTTGTTCTTATTGTAATCGAAGTAGTGGATGAACTCGAGATTTTTCCATGTAACCACATCCACAGGTGGAATATCAACAACCGAGTCTTTTGGGAATATCAATTTACGACCCGGCACGTCCAGCATCAATTCTCGAACAATCTCTTGATATGCTAAGTCACATTTAGTTGTGAACGACTCTTCATACATTACTGAACTGTCAGAAGCATTAAAGTAAGCAATGCGATAAGTCTTGCAAGGTTTAAGACCTGTCATGAACATTCCATCCCTCAGTCGGGGAAAAATCGTTCTGTTTTTTTCATATTCCTCGCAGTCATCACAAGTCAATTTTACATTGATCGCAAAGTCCTCAGGAAGGGGAGAGCCATCGGTAGTTTTGATGGTTCCTTTAAATACTGCAAGATTCTTTAGTCCCAGAAAATCATTGTGGATCTCATAGATATCCTTTTCGCCGTACCCACCTTTTCTGAAAGATGTCATGAATCCACGAAGACCATCAACTGTTGTTGTGTAAAATATATCGTCATTACATGAGTTGAACGGATATCCAAGGTTTCGTGACTCTGACCATGAACCATTTTCCAATAAGTCGCAAACCAGAATATCGAAACCACCGATACTTTTGTCGCCGTTTGAAGAGAAATAAAGCATTTTATTATCTACTGAGATAAAGGGAGAATCTTCATCGTAGGGTGTATTCACTTTAGCTCCGAGGTTTACTGGATCTCCCCATGTGCCGTTATTTTTTCTTCGACTCATGTATATGTCCAGTCCACCATATCCGCCGGGTCTGTCTGATGCAAAGAACATTCTTGATTTGTCATGTGAAATCATGCAGTGTGTTTCCCAAAATTTCGAATTGATATCCTTATCCGTAACCATTTCGATTGCGTTGAATTTGCTGGCGTAAAAATCCGTGTAGTAGATATCTCCGGAACCTGTTGAATCTTCGTAAAGATAGATGCGCCTTTCGTCTGTGCTCACGGCAATGGTCGCCTCATTTCGTTTAGGAATACAAAAATCCAGCCTCAAAGGAGCTGTCCATGACGAATCAAGGTTCATATAGCTAACATAGACGTCTTCAGGATACTGGTTAATTGCCGGGTCACGGTAGACCTCTGTTTTACCATTATCCCAAGGTCGTCTTGAGGTGTAGTAGAGGGAGGTTCCATCCAAAGATATTACGGGGGCATAGTCGGGGTATTCATTGTTTACCACATTTCCAACGTTTTTAAGGTAAACATTAACCGGATTAGCCATTGCTTCTTTCGCGAGGTCACACTGCATCAGTCGTAACTTTGCAATAGGTAATAACTCTGATTTCGGTTTCGAGGTACTGATAAACCGGTTGTAGTATTCTTTTGCTTTGTCGATGTCTTCATTCAAATGATGACAGGATCCTAAATGGAAAAAGGCATCGGTTGGCGCACTTTTTTCAGAGATACCAAATGCATCATAGTTTGGATCGGTATTGAGTATTGCTTTTTCAAAATATGGAATAGCATTCAAATAATCCTTTCTGATCTGTAAAACTAAGAATCCTTTACGATAATTGTAATTGGCACTCTCGGGTTTGAAAGTTAGTAGTTTGTCAACTACCAATTCAGCGTGATAAAGCAACCCTTCTTGCATCATTCTGGAATTTTCCGGAATGAGCTGTTGTTCCGAAGAAGTTTCGATCATTTTTAATACTTCCTCATCTGTCATCTGAGCCAGAAGCAGGATGGGAGTGATCATTTGTAGTAGAAGAAGACCTAATTTTCTCATATCAGTAAGTTCGTGTTTGTTTTCGACACACTTATCAATGTGACCACCTAATCTACGAGATGTTTAGGGAATAGTTGCAAAACATCAAAAAAAAACCGACATATTGTCGGTTTTTTCAATTATTTTCCGATGATCTTGAACTCAGTTCTTCTGTTTGCTTGATGTTGTTCAGATGAGCATTGACTTATCTTATCTCCTTCACATTCACAAGTATTCAGTGGTTTTGATTCGCCATAACCAGTACCGTAAATTCGCGATGGATCAGAAATTCTCGACTTGATATAAGCTGCTGAGGACTTTGCTCTTCTCTCAGATAGAGCTTTATTGTAAATTTCTGTTCCTCTACAGTCCGTGTGTGATCCAAATTCAATAACGAGTGTAGGGTTATCATTCATGATTTTTACGATCTTATCCAATTCGATTTTAGCATCTGGCCTTATGTTGGATTTGTTAAAATCAAAATAGATTGGTTTGATATCAAATAAATTAGCAAGATCTGCTCCAGGAGTAGATATGTCCAAGCGAATAACTAGGTTCATTTTTTCCTCATTTTGCAAAATTGCAGAAAGTTCAAAACTCTTCGTTAAATAGTTCATGGCAGAAATCTTAAAGGTATAATTCAAACTGTCACCATAGGTTTTATCCTTTAAGATGTCTAATTTGAATCGGCCATCTTCCAATGTATTAACTGTTGCCACTATTGAATTTGATTTTCTGTCAAAGACTTCTAATCTGGCACCCTTTATCGGTAATGAATTGTTGTTGTCTACAATAAGTCCGTCAAGAGTATAGTTCGTTACAGGAATGATGGTTTTTCTAACTTTGTCAAGAATTACTTCTTTGTAAATTTCTTGATAGGAGTCGGTACAATCTGTCTTGAAACTATTTTTGTAAAGATTGACCTTGTCAGATGCATTTACATAAGTCAGTTCATAAGTATGGCAAGGTCTAAGGTCAGTAATGAAAATGCCATCTCTTAACCGTGGATAGATTATTCTTTTTGCAGAATTTTCACCACAATCGGTGCATGTAAGTTCCATTGAAATTTGAATATCTTCTGGTAATGGCGTATTATCCATTGTTCGGATTAGTCCTTTTAGTACAGCCAAACTTTTCAAACCAAGGAAGTCGTTCTTGATTTCATATATATCCTTTTCTCCCTTGCCATCAGATCTGAAAGAAGTAAGATATCCCCGAAGCCCATCTATGGTTGTTGTGTAAAAAATATCATCATTTGTTGAATTAAAAGGATAGCCCATGTTGTTTGGAACATTCCACGTACCATCATTCTTTCGTTGACTTAGGAAAATATCAAAGCCTCCCATACTCTTCGCACTGTTTGAAGCAAAGTATAACTGCTTGCCGTCGACTGAGATGAATGGAGAATCCTCATCCTGTGGAGTATTGATTTCTGATCCCATGTTGAAAGGTTCTGACCATAATCCATTATCTGACTTTTTACAGTAATAAATATCTCTTCCACCGAGTCCTCCCGGGCGATCAGATGAAAAATACAGTTCGTTTTGATCGATATTCATGGAGCAATGAGTCTCCCAATAAGGAGAATTCACGCCGGGTTCATTGAGTAGGGAGATTTCGTTGAACTTTTGGCTGTAAAAATCTGAATAGTAAATGTCCCCGGAACCTGTCGAGTCCTCATACAAATAAATGCGCCTTTCGTCACCGCTGATTGCAACGGTAGCCTCATTTCGTTTTGGTTGACAGAAATCAAGTCTGATGGCTTCAGTCCATTCAGAATCAAAGTCCATATAACTTACATAAATATCCTCTGGGTATTGATTTAATGCAGGGTCTCTTAAATTATCGGTTTTTCCGCCCTCCCATGGTCTTTTGGAACTGAAATAGAGAGCTGAACCATCTAATGACACCACAGGACTGTAGTCCGGGAATGGGCTGTTTATAGCATTTCCAAGGTTCAAAAGTGAAACATTCACCGGGTTTGTAATGGATCTCTTGGCTACCTCACATTGTGCTATTCGAATAGTAGTCTGAGGTATTAAGCTGGATTTTGAATAAGTGTTATCAAGGAACTTTTGGTACATTTCGAGAGCCAGCTCTATCTCATTGTTCAAATGATAGCAGCTTGCCAGATAAAAGTACGCATCGGCCGGAGCGCTGTTCTCATGAGTGTTGAACGCATCAAAGTGAGGTTTAGTATCAGTGATTGCTTTTTGTAAAAATGGTATGGCCGCTTTATGGTCTTTACGGATTTCCAAAACAAGAAACCCTTTTCGATAATTATAATTTGGGCTTTCTGGCTGAAATGTTAATAATTTATCTACTACCCATTCTGCCTGATACAAAAATCCTTCCTGTATCAAGTGCGAATTGTCCTTTAACAGAGTGTTTTGATCAGAATTTGAAATTTTTGTTCTGATCTCATCATCACTGAACTGAGAATATGAATCTGACACGAAAAATGCAAGGGCAACAGGAATGAAATGTTTTAGTCTCATTGGGTTATATGGTTGATCAATTTTTAAAGTACTAATTTTTTACGATTCTAAACTCTGTTCGACGATTTGCCTGATGCTGTTCTTCACTGCAAGGTGTAGTTTGTTTATCTTCACACTCGCAATCATTGACCAGCTTTGATTCGCCATAGCCTTTCCCAAAAATCCGTTTTGGATCGTTGATTCGTTTCTGAATATATTCTGCGGATGATTTCGCACGACGGTCCGATAGGGACATATTATATGCTTTTGTTGCACGGCAGTCAGTATGAGATCCCAATTCTATCTCTATAGTCGGGTTGTCATTCATGATCTGTACTATCTTGTCTAATTCGATCCTCGCATCCGGTCGAATATTTGATTTGTCCAGGTCAAAGTATATCGGATTCAGATCAAGTGTTTTGGCAAGATCTATACCGATCTCCGGCTTCTCAAGCAGATAAGACAAGTGTATGTCCGTTTTTGTTCCCAGAATCTCCTTCAACTCAAATGTCTGTGTAAGATACCCCTCCTTTGCGATCTTAATTTGAAACATTATTGTGTCACCATAAACATTATCATTCAGAGTTTTAGAAGCAAAGAAGCCATTTACATCCGTTTTCAAAGTTTCAACGATCTGATTTGTTTTTGGATCAATGAATTCTACTATCGAGCTTTCCAGCATCTGAAGAGTTCTCTTATCGGCAACTGTTCCGTCTAGGGTATATTCAAGCTGAGGAATGATGCGTTTTCTGTTCACATCCAAGATTACTTCCTTGTAGATCTCTTGATAGTTTTTAGTGCAATCAGTACTGAATTTATCTGAATATATGTTCTTTGAAAGCGTATCAAATTTGAATCCTATCTCATAGTCACGACAAGGAATCAAACCATGTATAAAAGAACCGTCCCGTAATCTTGGGCTCAAAACCTGCTCACGCTGGTCCTCACAATTAAGACATTTCAGTGTCACTATCACGGATTCAGGTATCTGGCTACCATCGGAAGTTTTGATCTTTCCTTTTAATAAAGCCAAATTCTTTATTCCAAGATTTTCACTTTTTATCCGATAAATATCTTTTTCACCAAAACCGTTCTTGCGGAAGGATGAAAGATATCCAGTTTGGCCATCTGCTGTGGTCGTAAAGAAAACATCATCACCCGTTGAATTGATCGGATAACCCAGATTGAATGGCTCTGTCCAGACATCTTTTTCATCCCTTACTGAAACAAAAATATCGAAATCTCCCATGCTCTTCTGCCCATTACTTGAGAAGTACAAAGTCTTGTTGTCAATAGCTATGAATGGACAGTCTTCATCGTAGGGTGTATTGATTACAGGTCCAAGATTGATTGGGCTGCTCCAGTCTCCATTTGGTAATTTCACGATTCGGTAGATATCACGACCACCCAATCCCCCGGGTTTATCAGACACGAAGTACATTTGTTGGCCGTCGGGAGTAACTGTGCAGTGTGTTTCCCAGTATTTAGTATTTACTTGATTGTTCGGGAGCCGGGAAAGAGCCTGGAACTGATTAAGTTTGAAATCAGAGAAGTAAATATCTCCGCTCCCCGTTCTATCTTCATATGTGTAAATCCGTCGTTCATCTGAACTTACTGTTACGGTAGCCTCATTTAATTTTCCCTGGCAAAAGCTCAGTCTTTGAGGATCCGTATATGCCTGATCAAGGTCATGAATACTCATATAAATATCTTCAGGGTACTGGTTCAGCATGGGGTCTCGGTAATCATCTGTAGATTGATCGGCCCATTGGCGGCGCGACGTGAGATACAATGTTGTACCATCAAGTGAAATCACCGGTGAATATTCTGGATAGACTGAATTGACATTATTTCCAATGTTATAAACGATTGCACTTTTCGGTTTTGCTATCATTTCCTTGGCTATGCCACATTGGATAAGCTTAAGTTGCGCTTTGGGAATCAACTCAGACTTCCCATTTGATTCAGTAACGAACCGCGTGTAAAATTCTTTTGCCTTATCAATTTGTTCATCAAGATGGTAGCATCTTCCCAAATGATAAAAGACATCGGTAGGTGAACTTGTCTCTTTGGAAGAGTACATATCATAATTACGATCAACATCAGTAGCAGCGATCATAAGATATGGTAATGCGGCCATCCAATCATGACGAGAATCTAGAATAATGTATCCTTTTCTGTAATTGTAGTTTGGACTTTTGGGGTTAATTTCCAATAATCGATCGACGACGATCTCAGAGAAATAGAAATAATTCTCCTGAAGCATACGTGAACTTTCTACCACTAGCTGCTCTTCCGGAGCGGATTGTACCATTTTGCGAACGTCGAATTCTGTTAGCTGAGAATACCCCAGAACTGGAAGCATAGACAAAGCCAAAAGATTTAATAATCTTTTCATTATGAGTGGTTTAATGCTTGAGTGGGATCAATTATAATTCTCTGTTGGGATCGAACTGCTCCAGATAATCAGCAACACGACGAACAAATTGACCGCCTAAAGAACCATCTACTACACGGTGATCGTAAGAGTGAGACAAGAACATTTTGTGTCGGATACCGATGAAATCCCCATGCGGAGTTTCAATGACAGCCGGAACCTTTCTGATCGCCCCAAGAGCGATGATTGCCACTTGTGGTTGGTTGATAATAGGTGTGCCCATAACATTTCCGAACGAACCAACATTTGTTACCGTGAAAGTTCCTCCCTGAATATCTTCTGGCTTCAATTTATTATTGCGAGCGCTGTTGGCAAGTTCATTGACAGATTTTGTTAATCCTACCAGATTCAGTCGATCAGCATTTTTGATCACGGGAACTATTAGATTTCCGGATGGAAGAGCAGTGGCCATACCAATATTGATATCCTTGCGTTTTATGATAGTTGTTCCACTTACGGATACATTAATCATCGGGAAGTCTTTTATTGCCTTGACAATGGCTTCAATCAGAATTGGAGTGAAAGTGATATTCTCTCCTTCACGTTTAGAAAACTCGTTCTTAACCTTGTTTCTCCAGTTTACGATCTCCGTTACATCTGCTTCTACATAGGATGTAACATGTGGTGATACATGCACTGACATTACCATATGTTCGGCGATTAGTTTTCTCATTCGATCCATTTCTATGATCTCATCTCCAGGATTCGGCAAGACAACAGGTCCTTTTATGTGTGAGAATGCACCGTGCGAATCAGCCGAAGAAACCGAAGCGGTAGTTGACACCTTTACAGCCTCAGTGGCATTAGGCTCGCTTACAGCTGAAATCTCTCTGCTCTCCACGTAATCTAGAATATCTTTTTTCGTCACTCTTCCGGATTGACCAGAACCTTTCAATAACTCAAGTTCTGACATCGAAATGCCTTCTTTCTCCGCAATACTTCTAACTAGCGGAGAATAGAATTTACCTGAAGGTCCATTCTTATCAATATTTTCAGATGTTCCGTTCACTAAAGATGCAGCAGCCTCAACCTGTACAGTGATGTCCTTCACGGCATCAACTGAAGCGGTCGCTTCCTTAATTGGTTCAGCTGCGACACTGCCGCCATCGGTCGAAATCAGAGCTATCACGTCGCCAACTTGTGCAACTTGATCCTTTTCGAAAAAGCGCTTGATAAGAACTCCTCCTGCTTCAGACGGTAATTCATTATCAACTTTGTCTGTAGCTACCTCAACAAGAGGTTCATCGATCTCAACCTTGTCTCCAATGTTCTTCAACCAATTGGTGATAGTAGCTTCTGTTACACTTTCTCCCATTTTAGGAAGTCTGATTTCAATCTGTGCCATATTCAAAGAATGGATTACTTTTTTTTCGAGCACAAAAATAAGTTAAAATTCGGTTTGAACAAGGAAGGAATTATGAATTATCTATCCAGTTTACGCCAAGCTTTGAGCACGATACCCAAATCCTTTTGAATAGAATAGTCGCGGGCATAAATAAGATTCAATTTATCGGTCAATGTACCGTCATTAAACGATAATCCGTCTGATGGACTGAAGATTCCTGATTTGATTCGAGGTAAGTTAAAAACCGATGAAGAATCGGTTACATCGTATCCTACGTAGGATAATTTGCCCGAAATTACCTTGAAAATATTTCGAAGGAAGTTTCTCTTTTTGGAGAAAAACCAAATATTGATGGGAAGCGCTGTAACAATTATGAGTGATAATACCAGATCGAAAGTTCTTTTTGAGCGAATGTTTTCAGGCTTGGTGATGGAATTAATGTTTAAAACATAAAGGTCTCCAGCCGTTTCGATCGAATTGCTACCGATCAAAGATAAACTATCAGGTTGTGCGATCTTGAAGTCTGTTTTTGCCGAATCGATAGCACTCATCCAATGAATGATCGTTTGAGCCGAAGTGTCCTTTGCACAGAATATGATCTCATTGATACAATGTATGTGCGTTATCTGATCCAATTGATTCAAGGTTCCAACAGCTCCTGGTTCTTTTTCTTCTCCGGGTGATACATGCTCAATGAGATCGATCTTTTCATTTGTCTGCTTCAAAATATCAGAAACTCTCTTGAACTCTTCACTGTATCCTACGATTGCAAATTTCTTGTGTTTATCCTTAGCGAGGCTGTAGTTTTCGCCTAATGCGAAATGTAGGTAGATTCTCGACAACAAATAGTAAAGGATTACCCAAATCGCACCGGTCAGAATGTATAGTCTTGAAAATTGCCATTCCTTGGGTAATAAGGCATAAACAATAAGAATGATTAACGTACCCATGAATGTTCCACGCACATATTTCTGTAATTTGATCGGTTTATCATAACCTCCATTAAAAAGTATGCTGGTCATCCAAGCAAGTGCATAGCAAGGGATTGCGATGTCTAGGATATCATCGGGAAAGTCAATATTGCTTCTTGACCACTGGTCTGTCAAGGCATAAAGGCCTCCGGCGATTATCCAAAAGTCTATGAATGGGATTGTTGCGCTTTTAATAAAACGCGTAAAAATGGCCAATGAAGCTCTAAAATAAATCGCTAGATTGATTAAAAATGAGAAAAGGCGGGCATTTTTTTGAGAAAAATGCTTTTCGGCAAAAATGACCATCGCTTTGTAAAAGACAAATACATAGTTGACAGAACTTTTTTTAGTGCTCTCACCCTTGTAATGAATGATCCTCGTCTCGGGGAAATAGTAGTTTTTATAGCCACCTTTTAAAATTCTGTATGAAAGATCAATATCCTCTCCGTACATGAAGAAGGATTCGTCCAGCAAACCAACTTTCGCTAATGCATCTCTTCTCATTAGCATAAATGCTCCACTGAGTATATCTATCTCGTGGGTTTTAAATTCACTCAGATGACCGAGATGGTATTGCCCGAATTTTTTGGATCGTGGAAATAGTTTTGATAAACCGAAGATCTTATAGAAAGCTACGGAGGGAGTTGGCAATCCTCTTTTCGACTCAGGAAGAAACTTGCCTTTTCCATCAAGCATTCTTACACCCAAACCACCTGCGTCTGGGTGAGTGTCCATGAAGCCGATAACCTTTGAAAAGGTGTCCTCCTCAACAACTGTATCCGGATTTAATAATAAGATGTATTCTGCGTCCGAAAGCAGTATTGCCTGATTATTGGCTTTTGAAAAACCTTTATTCTCCTTATTTGCGATAAGATTTAATTCCGGGAATTTTCTGCCGACCATGTCAACCGATCCATCAATAGAGTTGTTATCCACAACGAAAACTTGTCCGTTTAATCCTTTCAACGCCTTCGTCACGGAGTTCAGACATTGCTCCAAAAAGAACTCAACATTGTAATTTACAATGATGACGGATATCTTATGCGCGTATTTGTTACCCAAGTTCAGATTTTGACCGCAATACAGGAAATTTCAATAGGTACGTCAAGAGGCAGTTTGGCGACTTGCACAGTCTCACGGGCAGGAGGAATTGAATCGAAATATTCCGCATAAACCGCATTAACCAAAGCAAAGTCATCCATGCTTTTTAAAAAGATACTGCATTTTACAACATGACTTCGATCCATATTTGCCTC
>Ga0068876_10003960_pt1 | contig 10486 bp, 8 predicted proteins | sample NOAtaG_6_FD_66442 | JGI IMG/M metagenome (GOLD analysis project Ga0068876, IMG submission 66442) | Freshwater lake microbial communities from Lake Erie, under a cyanobacterial bloom - NOAA_Erie_Diel5S_2200h metaG | ecosystem: Environmental > Aquatic > Freshwater > Lake | place: USA: Ohio, Lake... | reverse complement strand
AAAGAAATGATTGATTGTAGCAAGGATTTAAAATTTTTTCAAGAAGCCTCTAATTATATAGAAGCCATTAAGAATGAAATAAAAAAAAAAGAACATCAGAAACTACATCAATATTTACTTCAAATAACTGAATACATTCATCAACACTTAACAATCGGTTTATCACTTCTAATATATGATCCAGATGCTGTTCGTAAAGCTCCTGTTATATTAATAGCTTATCTATTAAGATATTCACAACTAACATCTGAACAAATTATATTAGCCTTTAATTCTAAATCAAAAATACATATCCAAATTTCCGATGATTATCGTATTGCACTTAAATATTTTCAAGAGCGTTTCAACTGATTTATTATTTTTTATTCATATTTTTTAGATGATGTTGTGCTAATTCTTCTATCATTTCTTCTAATTCTTTTCTAGAAATATCATAATCATCATCATCATCACTCATTTCAGATTCACTATCAAAAAAATCAGAAGAACCCCCTTCATTATCATTAGATGGTTTTAAATATTCATCTAGTTCATCTTCTGATATACCCTCATTATCTTTAGAATCACATTCATCTAGATCTTCAAGATCTACATTTAAATTCTCTTCTAGTTGTTCTAGTTCATCTCTAGGTTCTTCCTTTGATTCTTCTAGTTGTTCTAGTTCATCTCTAGGTTCTTCTTTTGATTCTTCTTTTGATTCATCTAGTTGTTCTAGTTCATCTCTAGGTTCTTCTTTTGATTCTTCTTTTGATTCATCTAGTTGTTCTAGTTCATCTCTAGGTTCTTTTTTAAATTCTTCTAGTTGTTCTAGTTCATCTCTAGGTTCTTTTTTAAATTCTTCTAGTTGTTCTAGGTTAATATCGGATGGATCTTTTTCAAATAATTGAAGGATATCTTCTAGGGTTGAATGGTTAATTATGTCGTCATCGTCATGTATAGTTGAGTTTAACATATATTGATCTAGTTCAATATCATCCTCGAGATCAATATCTGTTAAGTTGGATTCATTATATATAATAGATAAATGACATGATATATTGGGGTCTAGATGTAGAGATGTAAGTTCAAACGTGGGTGTATCAAATTGAGTTTTTAGATAATGAACTAGATTTTCTTGTTTTTGATATGATTGGTGAAGTTTTTTTAATTCCTCTGAACGATTTTCAAAATATTGATTAACTAAATTGGTATTGTTAATTATGTCCGGTGTAGAACCATGATATTCACAAAAACATGACCAATAATTAAATATTTTTTCAGGACAACCTGGTAAAAGACATAATGAATTCTTATATTCTAAAATGGTGCCAATGGATGGATAAACAATAGAAAGTTTTATAAAGTATTGACCAAGTGAGTTTATCATAAATCTAACATAATAATCTTCAACAACTAATCCAATTTTATTAAGAAAAGGCATCCAATCAATAATTTGTAGTGTTTTGAGGTTTTGAATAATTATATTTTCGTCTTGTATAGGGTTATTTTCTGAATTTAAATCTACTTTAAAAATAATTTGATGATATTTTTGATAACTTTCTTCTTTTAGATGTTCTTGATAAATTTCTTTTAAAGAATTAATATTGCTCATATTATTAAATATGGTATTAGAAAAATAAATTATATTTCTTTCTTATTTTCTATTTTCTTTTAAGTAAAATAAGGATGACAAAGACCAAAAAGAAAAATCTGAGTAAGAAAGTAAAAGGAAAAGTTAAAATAAAAACAAGGAAACAAATGAGTGGTTCTGGTAAAAAGTGTATGTGTATTGATTATGATATTGATGATGATAATAAAATGTCATTAAATAAAAACTCACATGGTCATAAATGTCAAAATCCAGTTGCAAATGGTTCTGATTTTTGTCCTAAACATAAAGATTGTATGAAGTTTATCCAACAATATAATTCTGGATATGAACCTGAATATCAACCTGATAAGTGGAATACAGATCAATATGTTAAAAAATCACACAATTGTTATACATATTTTTTGAATAAACATGTGAAATCCGTAAAAGATAGATGTGGACAAATGATGAATGAGGATGAACCAGATAAAAAATGTGGTAAATTAAAACCACAACCTGGTGATTTTGATCAACTAGTAAAATATGGAACTCTTAAATTTAAAACTAGAGACTATACATGTGAATCAATGCATAATAACATCATGAATGACAATCCATCTATTGTTAAGAGTTCAGCTACTAAAAAATGTCCTGTGGGAAGTTATAAAGGAGCTCTTGTCGTTGATCCAAATAATACTTACCATTTTTATAGACAAAATCCAGATGGAACTTGGAGTCATAAACCGGGAACACTTGAAGTGTCAGATAAAGACGCATCAGATCAACCCATTTATTTTCCCCATCTGGCAGATCGTGATTACAAGAAAGACAAAGAAAAAGGAATAAATTACACTGATTTTTGTAATTATTATTGTATTCCTAGAACATCCAAAGTAAATATGAACGCCATATAAATACTCTTATAAAACTTTTAATTTAAAACCTTTTAAAATTTTTACATCATCCAGTGTAATGTAAAAATTGATTCAAAATACTAGTAAATATAAATATTAATATGAATGACAACAGTTAGCGTTGATCTTGATGTAATTTATCAATTATGTAAATTTTTATAGTATGGAACATTCAGGAGGTTGTGGCATAGGAGCTATATTATTACGATCAAAACCAATACCCAATTTCATAAAATCTAACATTTTAGTATCCTCATATTCTCCAGCTCTTTGCTTAATTTTCTTCTTTTTAATTTGTGTTCTGCGTTCAAAAACAGTTTTACCATTCTTTATATGTTTAGTATTTTGTTTAATATGTTTTTTAGTATGTTTCATAGTAAAAAAGAGCTTATTAGTATTGTGTATTCTTATTTAATTAATGAGATTTTAATAAAAAAAAAATTGAAATATAAGATTATTTTTCTTATGTTATTTCAGATGACAGAAGTTTTAAGTTCTAATTTTGCGAATATTCCAGGTGATATCAATATAAATATTAATATTGATGTATGGGATATTTTTGATAAAGTCCATAGATCAGTGGAACCTAAGAAGGTTAATGTAAATTTGGGATCTGGTATGGATAATGAGATGTATGAGGAACCTGTATATGATATAGAAGGTATGCCTCAGAAAGAACTGTTATGTTTTAACTGTCATCAAGCTGGTCTCATCTCTTTGGATGGACAATATGTGTGCTCAAATTGTAATTTAGTCAATGATAGTGTGATAGATGATACACCTGAATGGCGTTATTATGGAGCTGACGATAATAAAAGTGTTAACCCGACAAGATGTGGTATGCCAAGTAATGAATATTATCCTGAAGCAAGTTTAGGATCTAATATTTCTTTATGTGGTGCAAGTTCGTATGAAATGTTCAAAGTGGCTTGGTATCATAACTGTAATATTATGAATTATAAAGAAAGAAATTTCCATGAATATATAAGTTTAATGAATAACTATGCATCACAAGCTGATATTCCGGGATGTGTTATAAAAGAAGCAGAAAGTATATATAAACAAATAACTGATTATAGAACTTCTATTGGATTACATGAGTTCAGACATCCAACTAGAGAAGCAGTATTAGCTTCTTGTGTTCTAGAAGCTTCTCGTATGAATGATTGTCCTAGAAGTTCAGCAGAAATGGCAGAAATATTTCATATAGATCGTTCCGTTTTTGTGAATGGTCATAAAGAGTTTAAAAAATATTGGGATGTTGTTCAAAAGAAAAATCATTTAAGTTCCCATGACGATGTTAAAATATCTAATCCATCTGATTATGTTAATCGCTTTTGCTCTCGTCTAAATCTTGGTCCTGACTTTAAAAAAATTTGCCATCAGATATGTGATAATATTAAAGAAAAAAATTTAGTGCCCAAATATGTAGCGGTTTCTATCGTTGCAGGCGTTATATATCTAGTTAATAATCTCTTTAATCTTGGTATGAAAAAGAAACAGATTTCCAAGATCTGTGATGACGTGTCCGAAGCTACTATACATAAATGTTATTTAGATTTAAATAATAATCTAGGGGAAATAGTCCCCAAATATGTTTTAGATGAAGTTCTCAAACAACTCAATTTATCTTAAGAGAAATTCTTAAACCATTTACCTCTTTTCTTAATTTAGTTTTCTCAAAAAGCGTTCAAAGTTTTTTTCTTTTATATCACTTTTATTCAAATGTTTAATAACTATGTATTTATCGGTTTAGCTGTTCTTAGCTTGATATGTGTATATATAGTATGGGAATACTTTCGTCAATCTAGTCGTATTAGTAAATTAGAATCATCTGTTGAAGAACTTGGATCATCTTTACAGGGAACTTTACAAGCTATTCAATCCATCGCACACAATAATATGTTAATGCCACCTCATCCACCACAATTACATTACCAACAATCCTCTAACACTACTTCTTCTAATGGTTCAGGTGGTTCCAGTTCTAATGGTTCTGGTTCTAATGGTTCTAGTGCTAATGGTTCTAATGCATTACAAAATCAATACAATACATATTTGCAAAATAATCCAATGATTTCTTCTGAAAATGATGATCATGAATCTGATGATAATACTGAAGACCCTTTTCCTTTTCAAATGACAGATGAACTTCAAAATCAACTTAATAACTTATCATCAATTTGTCAAGACGAACTCGAAAATGACCACGATGATGACCTAGAAAATGACCTAGAAAATGATCAAGATACAGAAGTTAGCACAACTGAAGAAGATCTACACCTTGAAGAAGTTCAACTTGACCAAGACAACTTATCCACCCACACCGATGATCTAGAAGAAGTCAATTTTCATCAAGAAAATGAACCAGAAGTAGAACATGAAACAGAACCAGAAGGTGATATTGAGGGTGAAGTAGAAGGTGAAGTAGAACCAGAAGTAGAACATGAAACAGAGCATGAAACAGAACATGAAACAGAAGGTGAAGTAGAAGGTGAAGTAGAAGGTAAAGAAGAGGGTGAAGTAGAAGCTGAAGTAGAAGGTGAAGTAGAAGGTGATGTTGAGGGTGAAGTAGAAGGTGATGTTGAAGGTGATGTTGAAGGTGATGTTGAAGGTGATGTTGAAGGTGATGTTGAAGGTGATGTTGAAGGTGATGTTGAAGGTGATGTTGAAGGTGATGTTGAAGGTGAGGTGAAGGGTGAAGAAAAAAAAAAGTCTCTGATGGGTCCAATAACTAGGAGTCAGTTAAATAAAATGAGTCTTTTAGACCTTCGTAATATTGCAATCGAGAATAATCTTGGTCGTAGAGGCACTAAACAACAACTAGTTGAACGTCTAGAAAAATATTATGCCCAACTTAAAGTATAAACATACTATTATTTATTTTTAATTTTTAATTTTTAATTTTTAATTTTTAATTTTTAATTTTTAATTATAAGCCTTTGATATAAACCTTTGAAATAAAATTGAATCAAAGTATGATAAAATATTTAATTTAACTTTACAATGGAAACTTGTTTCTGTGAATCTGAACAAAAATTAAAAATTAATTGTTTAACCAAACTAACTTATTGTACATGCCCAAAGGATCCTGTAGAACCGTTATTTCAACTTAAGTGTTGTGGAAAATATGTTCATAAAAGTTGTCTCAATAGTTATTTGCTTCTAAAACGTAATACATATATTTATGGTAATGATTGGGAAACACATAAAAAATCATGGGTATCATCAGTTGATACATGTTGTTATTGCACAAAAAAATTAGATAACTCTGATATAGGAATATTACCATATAGTAATATTGAAAAATATACACGTGATAGATTCATTAAATTAGCAAAATTCTGTAATGTAATTATCTGGATTTTCATGATAGTTAGTGTTGTATCTGGTTTATCTGATTTTATTTACTCACAAAATCAAATTAAATATAAACTACTTGATTACTGTGATACTATCAATAATAGTTCTGAATGCGTTGATCACTTTAAACAAAGTGATGCATATACATATACATATATTGCATCTTACATATTCTTTGTGATGGGGTTAATTGGAATAATGTATGCATATTTCTTCATTATGATGTCTACATTTTCGTTGCATCATAATATGTTATTTGGTGTAGTAGAGTTGTTGTATGACTTTATTAGTGGTAAGACCGATGAGATTACGCCATTAATATATACACAGCTTAATGATAATTATAGAACACAATTCCGATGTGTTGAAAAATATAGAAATGAAATGTCTAAAATACAAAAAGAAATTAGATATTGTATTATTATTATTCTAATATTTATCATTTTATTAATTTGGCAGTTGGCATATCCTGGTTTAATTATATATTATGTCAAATGGTATATACCAAATCAACATCCTAAATCAGTTAATGATATTATAGGAATATTAGAAGTTTATATAAAAATGTTTTCAACTTGTAATATATTTATAATGTCGCCTCTGTTAGTTATAATAAGTTTATGTTTATGGGGTATTTCTATTGTTTTATGGTTTGTTTTATGGTTTATTGGAACTGAATGTTATACATCATGTTGTGCATTTATTACAAACTATAAAAATAAACGTAGTAATTTATCAAATTTAGCACAAAATAAGATTCAGTTATTTGAAATTGATGTTGGACAAGAATTAAAAAATCATAAAAATGTAAGAGATGTTAATATTGTGTAATAAAATGACATTTAATGGCATTTTTCCTAGTTTATTCTTAATAGATAAAATTGAATTCTGTTAAAATACTTCATAATTTTACCAGATAAACCTCATGACATGCTTCTGTGCGTCTGATAAAAAATTAAAAATTAGTTGTTTAGCAAAATTATATTATTGTACATGTCCAGAAGATCCCTCCGAACCTCTTATTCGTCTAGAGTGTTGTGGAAATTATGTTCATAAAAGTTGTTTTGACAGTTATTTAATCTCACAACGTGATGCATATATTTACGGTGATAATTATGAAACTAATCTAGAAGAATCTATATTTACTATTGATAAATGTTATTATTGCAATAACCCTCAAATAAAGTATGATACACAATTACCATATAGTAATATTGAGAAAAGTAGTCTTAATACATTTATTAAATTTAAGAAATATTTTGGACGAATGATATGTATATTTCTTTTATGTTCTAGTGTAATATCATTATTTGATATAATTTTTGCACATACTTATATGAGACATAATATACTTGATTATTGTGATACTTTTGATGATTCATCAAAATGTAAACAGGATATTAGAAGTATTCGTGCATATATATATATATTTAAGGGAAGTTGTGCAATATGGGCAGTTGGAATATTAGTTTTCTTTTGTTCTCTCAGTGATATTTTTAAAGAAATGTGCTGTCAATTCAAATTTTCTGAGTTTACTAGTGCTCCTTTCGTCGGAAATTATTACACACGTTGGCATGGACATCCTAGTCTTCGTGATAAAGAACCAATAAATTTACAACAATATAGAAATGTTATGGTTGAAAATCAAAAAACAAAAAATAAACTTTTGTTGTGTTTTCCGATTTCAGTCTTATTATTGATTTGGCAATTTGTATATTTAGGATTAAGTTTATATTATAATCTACTGTATGTTCCAAATGAGAAACCTAAAACGATAACAGATATTAATGATATTTTGAAAGTTTATGTAAAAATATTTACAATATGTAATATATATGTTGCAGTTCCGGTTGGATTTTTAATAATTACATGTTGTTATTATGCATATTGGGTGTGTGTAGGCTTTGCATGGTCTTGTAAATGGCTCTTTGAAAATTGTCTTAAGGGTTGTCTTAAGGGTTGTCTAAAGGGTTGTAAAAAATATAAAAATAATCGTGAAAATGTATCAAATTTAGGAACTTATAATATTGAAGTATTTGAATTGGATAATGATCTAGATAAAAAAAAAAAGATACCTAGAACTGTTGAAATTAGTAGTATTGTTTAATATTTTAGTATATATGGTATGTTATGGGGTATTCTAATAAAATTGAAATACATTAATTTTTTATATAAATTAAGAAAATGAACGAATGTTTTTGTCAAAATGAAAAAAAATTAAAAACTAGTTTATCAACTAGGTTATCTTATTGTACTTGTCCGAAAGATAAAATAGAACCTCTTATTCAATTAAACTGTTGTAAAAAATATGTTCATAATAGTTGTTTCCAAACTTATTTGATTTCAAAACGCAATCAATATATTTATGGTAGTGATTGGGAAACACATAAAGAAAAAAGTATTAACACATGTGATACATGTCCGTATTGCAGGAAACAACCTAATATTTCAGATATTCCATCAAGTAATTTAGAAAAAATTCAAGTTGATACATTAAATAGATATTGTCATTTGTTCATAGTATTATTTAAGATCTTTGGAATTATAGCTTTTCTTACAGCATCATTTGACTTAATTTTTACGAATACATATTCAAAAAATAAAATTATAAATTACTGTGATACTTTTGATAATAAAACCAAATGTATTGATGAATTAAAAGCCACACCGGTGTATTTGATTGAGTATGTTATCTCTCCAGCATCATCAAGCTTTGGTGTTTTTCTAGGATTAATGATTGCTATACAAATTGCGCAAGGGGATTTCTTACGATTTATAGATGATTTGCAAAGGATTATTACAAACACAAATGTATTCATATCTAAATATACTATTGTGGATAAATATAGGGATATTCTAGCGAAAGAAGCTAGTAAAATCAAGACTGTTAAGTCATGGTCTATTGTTCTAGGTATTTATCTAATTTGTCAAATTGCATATAGTGGATTGATTGTATATTATAATGGATGGTATATTCATGAACATATACCAAATACGGTTGAAGAGATTGAAAAAATTATTATGATACATGCAATAGTGTATTGTTTGTGCAACGTATTTATGTTAATTACTGAAGTGATTGCAGTGCTACTGGCGGTAGGTATTTCATGTGGTATAATAGGTTGTACATTATATGGTTTTTATAAATTCTTGTGTATAAAAACTCATACTCCACCCCCTCAAGTTCAATTAATTGAAATAGATGCGGATCAATTGAATAAAAAACCTAAACCGATGGGTGTACCAAATCCTACACAAATACCTACACAAGTGCCTACACAAGTGTCTACACAAGAAATGGATTATTATCATTGTGTCTAGTTAAAAGGATCATGTTTAATGTCAATTATTGGTAATTTTTCGATTAAATAATCGATACGTTCTTTTTGTAATGAAACGAGGGTTGCTAGTTCTTTTTGGATCTTCTCTTGATTATTTTTTTTTTCATGTAAAAAATATTTAATAAGTTCCTGATATTCTTTTTGGTTATCACGATTATGATTTATAATATTGGTGTAATTTTGTAAATCATCTTTAATTTGAGAAGACATATTTTGTATTAGGGTTTCCGATGCATTTACCATATGTGTTTTAAATTTATAGATTTTATTGTCATTTTCATCGACATCAGTTATAATTTCTTTGGCGTATACTGGTGTTTGTGCTTCCATTACGTTCAAACCATTAATTTCTTGATAATATTTGGTATAGACGTATTTTTTATTAATTAATTTATAAAATTTTCTTCTTAATTTTTTAAAATGCTTAATGTCTTCATCATGGATATCAGCACCTTGATCTATTAATTCCTGTTGTAATAATTTGATATCACCTGAAAGAATATTTAGTTCCCGTGTTATATCCTTCAAAGTTGTGCTAACTTTGCAATATTGTGGTGGTGTTAATTTAATAAGATAATTTTTGGTGAATTCAGTATCCTTAAATATTTGATCAACATTTTCCTTTACCTTTTTGGCTTTGTTTTCCTTTAAATATTGAGTTCTTGTGCAAAAGTAAATAATGCCTTTGTCATCTTTGCGTATACTATATTTTTGATTTGATGCTGAATAACATGATTGAAAATATTTTTGATATTTAGCGTATTCTTCTGAATGATAATTCTCTAAATAAGCATTTACTCTTGATTCTATTTCTTCTTGATTCATCCTAGAAACCATATCATAATCATCTTCTACACTCAAATCTGGATGAATCCATTCTGGTGCAGGTTGTTGTTCTTCTTTCAATAAATCATATTCTGGATGATCAGTTGGATCTGGATCTTCACCAGGATTCACCGGGTTTCCACTTTCTTCAATTTGTAATTCATCCGTCTCAATGACCATACCCTCCGGATTAAAATCACTTCCACCCATTTGAACATTATCAGTATTAGGTTTCTCTAGTGCATTAGATGCATTAGATGCATTAGATGCATTAGATGCATTAGATGCATTAGGTGCATTAGGTGCATTAGGTGCATTAGGTGCATTAGATGCATTAGATGCATTAGATGAATTAGGTGCATTAGGTGCATTAGGTGCATTAGGTGCATTAGGTGCATTAGGTGCATTAGGTGCATTAGATGCATTAGGTGCATTAGGTGCATTAGGTGCATTAGGTGCATTAGGTGCATTAG
>Ga0068876_10003959_pt1 | contig 10490 bp, 8 predicted proteins | sample NOAtaG_6_FD_66442 | JGI IMG/M metagenome (GOLD analysis project Ga0068876, IMG submission 66442) | Freshwater lake microbial communities from Lake Erie, under a cyanobacterial bloom - NOAA_Erie_Diel5S_2200h metaG | ecosystem: Environmental > Aquatic > Freshwater > Lake | place: USA: Ohio, Lake... | reverse complement strand
GTCGCTCGAAGAAGCACGTCATCACGCTCGAGGATCCCATCGAGTACATCTTCGACAGCGAGAACTGCCTCATCGAGCAGCGCGAACTCGGCAGCGACATGCCGAGTTTCGCGAGCGGCCTGAAGCACGCGCTGCGGCAGGATCCGGACATCATTCTCGTGGGCGAGATGCGCGACCTCGAGACTGCGGCCCTCGCGATCACCGCCGCCGAGACCGGCCACCTCGTGCTCTCGACGCTGCACACCGTGAACGCAGCGCAGACCGTCGAGCGCATCGTCGACATGTATCCCGCCGACCAGCAGAACCAGATCCGCGCGATGCTGGCGAACACGCTGCAGGCCGTGATCTCGCAGACGCTCTTCCGCCGCGTCGACCGCGACGGCATGGTCCCCGCGGTCGAGGTGCTGCTGTGTACGCCTGCCGTGCGCAACATCATCCGCGAGGCGCGCACGTTCGAGATCGCGAACGTCCTCCAGACGAACCGCGCCCTCGGCATGCGCTCGCTCGACACGGCAATCGCGGAACTTCTCGAGAATCGCGTCATCTCGCGCGAGGATGCGATGGCGAAGGCCACTGCTCCCGACAAGCTGACGCGTGCGATGGCGGCGTGAACGGCCGTTGCGGCGGCCGGCGCCGGCGCAGCGCGCGAACGCACGGAGCAACGGGCGCAGTCTCGGGCCGCGCCTTCAGGAACGGATCGACGCGACAGACGACACGGCGTTCTCGACATCCACCATGACAGCGAAGCAGTACCGCTCTCAGGCCCAGGATTCCCGTGGAAGCGCGCGTGGCGATGCGCGTGGCGATGCGCGTGGCGATGCCGCCGCCGCGCTTTCGGAACCACGGCTTCGCACGTCGCGATCCCGCGCCGCCATCGAGCCGACCCGTCCACTCGCCGCGCGCATGTCGGAGATCCTCCAGATTTCCTCAGGCCCAAGCCGCAAGGACATCCTCGACTTCACCACGCAACTGGCGGTGATGATCCGGGCCGGAATCCCGATTCGCGAAGCACTCGGTGGCATCGCCGAGCAGGCGACCAATCCGAAATTCCGGCGCATCCTCGTCCAGTTGCGCACCGACGTCGAGGCCGGCCGCCAGTTCTCCGAGGCGATCGCACGCCACCCGCGGCTGTTCGGTCCCCTGTACGTCAGCATGGTGCGCGCATCGGAACTCTCGGGCTCGTTCGCGAAGATGCTCGACCGCATCGCGAACTACCTCGCGCAGGAGATGGAGACGCGCCGCATGGTCGTCGGGGCGAGCATCTATCCCGGCATCATCGCGACGATGGCGATCGCAACCACGATCTTCCTGCTGACTTTCGTGCTGCCGAGCTTCGCAGGTGTCTTCAAGGGCAAGGAAGAGGCGCTGCCGGGGCCGACCGTCATGCTGCTCGGTCTCTCCGCCTTCATGATCGCCTGGTGGTGGGCCCTGCTCATCGGCGCAGGCGCGCTCATCGTCGGGTTTTTCGTGATGATCCGGACCGAGATCGGCGGACTCTGGTGGGATGGATTCAAGATCTCCGCACCCGTCTTCCGCCGCATGTTCCGAGCGCTCTACCTCAGCCGATCGCTGCAGACGATGGGCGAACTCCTGAACGCAGGCGTTCCCATGCTCGACGCGATCACGATCACCGGCGACGTCGCGGGAAACCGCCACTACCGTCGCCTGTGGCGCAGCGTGCATGCCTCCGTGCGGCAAGGCCGCCAGCTGCAGGTGCCCATGGCGCGGAGCACGCTGCTTCCGCGCTCGGTCGTCCAGATGGTGGCCGCGGGCGAGGAGTCGGGCAAGCTCGGCACCGTGCTCGATGAAGTCTCGGCCTTCTACGCGAAGGCGCTCAAGGATGCGATCAAGACCGTCACCAGCATGATCGAGCCGATCATGATCGTCTTCATGGGTTCCGTTGTCGGCTTCATCGCGATGGCGATCATCCTTCCGATCTTCAAGATGTCGAACCTCGTCACTGGAAAGTGAGCCGCGCATGCATTGCCGCAGCGACATCCATCGGTTCGGTCCGTCGCGCGCGCGCGCCTTCACGCTGATCGAGGCCGCGATCGCGACGGCGATCGTCGGCAGCGGCATCGTCGCCGTGATGGCCGCGCAGCGCGCATTCCACCAGCGCAACGAGTGGGCCACGCATGCGGCGATCGCGCAGCAGCTTGGCTGCGAGATCCGCGAGCTCGCGCTGCGGCTGCCGCCGCGCGATCCCGTGACCGGAGACGACGTCTGGGGCGCGGAACCCGACGAGGGCTCGATCGACGAGTTCGACGATCTCGATGACCTCGACGGCGCCGTGTTCGACTCGGCGGACGGCACTGGACCGATTTCCTCGCTGCGGACGCCGATTCCCGACATGGCCGGCTGGCGCCAGCGCATCCACGTCGAGTACATCGATCCATTCGAGCTCACGAGCGTCGTCGATGCTGGCGCGAGCGACTTGGTGCGCGTGACCGTCGCGATCGACTTTCTCGCGCCGGGCGCGGAGGCGCCCGCCGAGTTCACGCGGGTTTCCTGGATCGCACCTCGATCGCGATGACGACGCACCGCGACAACATCATGCCCGCGCGCCGGCGCCAGCGGCTCCATCGCGGCATGGCGAGTGTCTTCGCGATGCTGCTCCTCGTCGTGTTCGGCTCGCTCGCCGCGGTCATGGCGGCTGTCGCGCAGGCGAACCTCCGCGCCGCCGATGGCGCGCTTCGCGCCATGCGCGCGCACGGCGCAGCCGAAAGCGGCCTCGCCTTCGCAACGCACCGACTCGAGCGCGAACGACGGCGATTCGTCGTGACGCGCGGCGTGATCGATGCGGGCTTCGCGGAGCGGCTCTGGAACGGAACGTGGTCGACGGCGGACGGCTCGGTGACAGTGCTGCCGCCCACAGGCTACGAGCCGAGCGGGCTCGCGGGCGGACTTGCGGAGGCGCTGCGCGATGCACATCGCGCCGACCGCGGCGCGCGAGTCGACGTCGCGGGCATGCCCCTGGCGGCGACGCTCGACGCCGGTGGCGCACTCGCGACTCCGCCGCTCCCGCTTGAGGCTGGCGACGGCGCGCCGTGGTTCGCACTCACCTACGAACCAGTGCCGGGAACGCCGCGGATCCGGGTCACGAGCCTCGGCTGCGACGGCGAAATCAGGCGCACGATCGCGATGGAGTTCGAGATCGACAAGCGCATCGAATATGCCGTGCTGTCTCCAAACCGCGTGATGATCGGGAAGAACGTCTCGGTCGAGGGCGCGGTCGGCACGCGCTATGGCACGACCAGCGGCGAACTGACGCCGCAGCATGGCGATCCGCTGGTCATGCGCTCGGATTTCCGGCTGCTCTCGGCCGATCTCGATGCGCACCTCACGGAACTCGCCGCGCTCATCGTGGCGAGCGACACCGACGGCGACGGACGGCTGCGCACCGCGCATTCGATCGAAGGCGCAGCGGTCGCCGGAAGCGGGCTCGGCGACGGCGACGGCGATGGCTTCGTCGACGAGTTCGACCTCTTCCTCGCGGAGTTCGATGCGAATGGCGACGGCTCTGTCGCGTGGGACGCCGCGCGCGCGGCCGCAGCGGGACTCGGCGAGATCTCCGTCGAGTTCTCCGGCATCGACGACCAACTCGCGCGTCTTGTCGATCTCGGATCGCCCGATCGCAACGACGACGGCGCCGTCGATGCGCGCGACGTACGCCTCGGCTACTCGGACGGCGTGCTGAGCGCGCTCGATCTCTACGCGAAGGTGCGCGGCGCGCTTGCCTTCGCGATCGACGAAGCGGCCTGGGAACTCGCAGCCGGCGAGGATTGGCGCGCGATGGTCGAAGGCCCCGTGGTTGCGTCGGAGGATGGCGCCGCACCGGTGCGCTTCGAGGCCGACCCGGACACGCTGCGCGAGGTCTCGACGGGAGACTTCACCGGTTCCGCGCAGTGGTTTGCATCGAACGCACAGCCGAACTTCGCGGCGCAGGTCGACGCGCAGCTTGCGCGCGGCGGCACGTACACGCCGGCGGCGCTCGCGGCGTTCGAGTCGGTCCCCTTCGGTTCGCCGACGGCCTACGACTACTACCAGCGCCCGATCTTCGAGAACATGACGTTCACCGACGTACGAATTCCGAAAGGGCTGAACGCGCTCTTCCGGAACTGCACCTTCGTGGGCACCGCCTACATCGAGACGGAGACCGGCTGCACGGACATGAACTGGAACTACGCGGGATCGCTCAAGTTCGTGACGTCCCCGGGCGGCGCCGTCTCATTCGTACCGCGATTTCCCTCGATTTCAGCGCTCCTTGGCTCGAGCGTCCTGACCGACACGCGGCCGCACTCGAACTCGATCCGTTTCGACCAGTGCACGTTCCTCGGTTCGATCGCAGGCGATACGCCGGCGCAGTACACGCACTGGCGCAACAAGGTGCAGATCACAGGCTCGACGCGCTTCTTCAGCGATCCGGACGACGCGGAGATCATGCTGCAGCCGGACGGCGCGACGCTGCGAAGCCAGCTGCTCGCGCTGGGCGCGGAGAAACTCGATCGGTTGCAGCGGAGCTCCATGATGCTCCCCGGCTGGTCGGTCGATGTCGGCAACTTCTCGAACGAGGTTGCCGCCGATCCAGACCTCACGCCGCGCGTACGCCTCAAGGGCACGATCGTCGCGGGCGTGCTCGACGTGCGCGGCACGGCCGACGTGTTCGGCACGCTGCTCATGACCTTCCGGCCGGTGGCGGGCGAAGGGCCACTCTCGTACAACGGCGTGCCGGAGGCGTTCAACACGACGATCGGGTACTTCGGAACCACCGATGGCGACGGCGAAGGCGCGCTTCCCGGCATGGCCGGTTTCAGCGGCTTCGGCGAGATCCGCCTGCGCTATGACCCCAATGCGAAGCTGCCGGACGGCATCCCGTGGCCCATCGCGATCGATCCAGTTCCGTCGACCTATCGCGAGGGAATCGCGCCATGAGCGGTTCCCCCGCCGGTTCGCGTCGAACGCCGCGACGACGCAGCAGTGGCGGCTTCACGCTGATCGAACTGCTGATCGCCCTCGCGATCACGGCAGCGCTTCTCTCGGCGATGCTCCTCGCGCTGCACGCAGCGTTTCGCGGCTATCAGGCTTCCGTCGAGCAATCATCGACGCACATCGCGGCGCGCGTCGCATCGCAGCGCATCCTCGCGCTCGTGCGCACGGGATCGACGTTTGGCCCACTTCCCGCCGATGCGCGTGATGCGACGCTGCGAACCGACGAGTTCCGAGTCACGGCAGAGGATGGCGCCACGCTTGCCTTCCGTCTCGATCGCGGCGAGCGCACGCTCTTTGTGCGCGCCGGCGATGGACCCGAGCGCACGCTTCTCTCCGGCGTCGACGGCCCCGTCGATGCGACGGGTGCAGCCGTCGGCGCATTCACGCTCGAGTTCGAGAAGGGTACGAAGCTCACGCGCGCCTCCTTCGACTTCACGGTCGCGGGCGATCCGGAGGCGCAGCTTGCGATCGAGGGCGACGAGGTCACGCCGCTGAGGGTCATCGGCTCCACCTCGCCGCGCAGGCTTGCGGCGCTGCCGGGCACCTTCGATGCGCCATGACGCGGGCGAATTCCTCGCACGAGGTTCACGCTGAACCGAGCCGGAGCGCGTCGGCGCGCGCGCGCGCCTCGAGCGCATCCTGCATGAGCCGCTGGTGCGTGCCGATGAAGGCCGGGTCGTTCCCCACGGGCCCGGTCGGGACCACCGCCGGATCGCTGAGTTCGTACGAGCCGTCCGGCTTCATCAGCCAGCGCTGCCGGCGATCGGTCAGATGCAGCTGCATGATCTGCCACAACCGCTCGCGATGGGCGCGCTGCTCGATCGGCGCCGCGCATTCGACGCGGGTGTTCAGATTGCGGTACATCCAGTCGGCGCTTCCGATGTAGAAGTCGCCGTCGAGCGGATCGGCCTTGCCGTTTCCGAACCAGAAGATGCGGCTGTGCTCGAGGAATCGCCCGATGGTCGACGTCACCCGAATCGTCTCGCTGAGCCCCTTCAAGCCCGGCCGGATGCAGCAGAATCCGCGCACGATCAGGTCGATCTGCGCACCGTCCATCGCGGCGCGGTAGAGCGCGTCGGTCACGCTCCGGTCCTCGAGCTGGTTCATCTTCGCGATGATCCTGCCGCCCTTCCCGCTCTTCGCAAGCGCACCCTCGCGCTCGATCAGCTCGATGAAGCTGCGCTTCATCGTCACCGGCGCGATCAGCAACTTCTGGTACTCGGTCTGCCGGCTGCGGCCCGTCATGTAGTTGAAGAGCCCGATCAGGTCCTCTGTGATCACCGGATCGCAGGTGAGAAGCCCGAGGTCCTCGTAGATCCGGGCCGTCTTCGAGTTGTAGTTGCCCGTTCCGATGTGCGCGTACGAGCGGATGCCGGCCTGTTCCTGGCGAACGACGAGCGCAACCTTCGTGTGCGTCTTGTAGCCGACGACTCCGTACGCCACGTGCACGCCTGCGTCCTCGAGCTTTCGCGCCCAGAGGATGTTGCGCGCCTCGTCGAAGCGCGCGCGCAGCTCGACGAGCACCGCGACCTGCTTGCCGCTCTCGGCGGCGCGGATGAGCGAGGGAATGAAGGGAGAGTCGCCGCTGGTGCGGTAGAGCGCCTGCTTGATCGCGACCACCTTCGGATCCGCGGCCGCCTGCTCGATGAAGTGCTCGACCGAGTGGTCAAAGCTCTCGTAGGGATGATGCACGAGGATGTCGCCCGCACGGATCATCGCGAAGATGTCGGCGCTGTCGTCCTCGAGGCCGTGCGGCGCCACCGGGCTCCACTTCGGCCAGCGCAGCTCGGGAAGCTCGAGGTCTGCGATCTCGTTCACAGTGCCCCAGTCGAGCATGCCGTCGGTCTCGTAGATGCCATCCTCGCCGAGCTGCAGTTCGTCCTCGAGGAAGCGCATGATGCGCTCGTTCGGCTTCGCGCCGGTCTCGAGCCGCACGACGCGTGCGAAGCGGCGCTCGCGGAGCTGCTGCTGGATCTGCTCGAGCAGATCTTCGGCGTCCTCGTTGTCTCGCTCCGTCTCCGCATTGCGCGTGACCCGGAACGGCAGCACGTCCACGATCTCCATGCCGGGGAAAAGGTCGTCGAGATTGTGGGCGATGATGTCCTGCAGCGAGATGAACCGACGCGACGAGCCGAAGCGGTAGAGCTTGCCGCCGATCTCTGGGACCTTGACGCGCGCAAACAGCGCCTCGCTCTCGCCTGGCCGGCGCAGGAGGACGCCAAGCGAGATCGACATGTTCGAGATGAACGGGAAGCGGTGGCCCGGATCGACCGCAAGCGGCGTCAGGATCGGGAAGATGTTGCGCCGGTACCAGCGCTCCGCCTCGATGCGCTCGGTATCCGTGAGTTGGTTCCAGCCCAGAAGCTCCACCGACTCCTTGTCGAGAAGCGGCACCAGCGTCTCGCGGAAGGCGCGGGTCGCGAGCACGGTCTGCTCGAGCACGCGCTCGCGGATCAGGACCAGCTGTTCGGCGGGCGAGAGCGGCTCCCACGGCGGGCTGCCGACTCCGGCGTCGATCTGGCGACGAAGCCCGCCGACGCGCTTCATGAAGAACTCGTCGAGATTCGACCCGAAGATCGCGAGGAACCGAACCCGCTCGAGCAGCGGGTTGCGTGGATCGAGCGCCTGCGCCAGCACCCGGCGGTTGAACTCCAGCCACTGGAGGTCGCGGTTGAGGAAGCGCGAGGGATCCTCGGGGCCGACAGGCACCAGTTCGTTCGGTGCCGCGGCGCGCTTCACGTGGGTTGGCTTGACGGCTTCACTCATGCGGAGATCTCTGGCCAGGCTTCGGAATGCCCGAAGGGTGTCAGGCGGGGCGGGAGAGCCGCACGACCGCGATACAGTTCGGGGCCTCCGTCACGCGCACCCATTCGAGGTGGACGCGAGGTTCGGCGACCTTCAGTCGATTCGACAGTTCGCGCGCCACATGCCGCGCAAGCGCCTCGGCCGTCGGGTTCGTACGGTCGAACGGCTGGGTTTCGTTCAGGTTGCCATCGCGAAATGGCGAAATCGCGGCGGCCAGCATTCCCTCGATCGCGTGGAAGTCGCAGAGAAGCTCCTCGCCATCGAGCGCGGCACCTCCCACCGAGACCTGCACGCGCCAGTTGTGGCCGTGCAGGCGTTCGCGGACGCCACCGAGCACGATCGCGTGTGCGGCTGCAAAGGAGGTCTCGACCTCGATGGCGAACGGGGCGGCGTCGGGAGTCATCGCGAGGGGCGAGTGTAACGTTCGCGTGCGCAGGCCGGTTCGGCAATCCGGCCGTGGACTTGCGGGTTCCGCGCAGGAAACGCCCGCCGTACACTCGCGCGTTCTCCCGAGATCCACATGTCACACGCGACCCCCGACGCCCCACTCATGCTCTCCGTCTCCGGCGCCCGCGGCATCGTCGGAAAGACGATGACCCCGGTCGTCGCCGCCACCTTCGCGGCCGCCTTCGGCTCCCACATCCGTACGCTCGTCCTAAGCCGGCGGCCCCGACTCGTCGTCGCGCGCGACGGACGATTTGGCGGCGAATCGCTTGCGCGCGCCGTGCAGGGTGCGCTCGCATCGGTCGGCTGCGACGTGGTCGACATCGGCGTGGCCATGACGCCGACCGTCGGACTGATGATCCGCGCGCTCGGCGCGGACGGCGGCATGGCGGTCACCGCGAGCCACAATCCGATCGAGTGGAACGGCCTCAAGTGTCTCGACGGCGACGGACTCGCGCCGCCGAAGGAGGTCGCCGAGCGAATCATCGCGCGCTTCAAGGCGGCCGACATCGCCTTCGCGCAGCCGCTCGAGATCGGCTCGATCACGACCGACGCGAGCGCCGCGCAGCGCCATGTCGACCGCGTGATCGAGGTGCTCGGCGGCGCGAACGGCGCTGCCGCGCGCATCCGCGCGAAGAAGCTCCATGTCGTCCTCGACAGCGTGAACGCCTCGGGCTGCGTCGGCGGCCGCATGATGCTCGACGCGCTCGGCTGCGGCGTCACCCATATCTACGGCGAGATGACGGGCGTCTTCGGACACACCCCCGAGCCGACCGCGGAGAACCTCGGCGACCTCGCCGCAAAGGTGCGCGCCGAGGGCGGCTGCGCCGCGTGCGGCTTCGCGCAGGACCCGGACGCCGACCGCCTCGCGATCGTCGACGAGAACGGCCGCTACATCGGCGAGGAATACACGCTGGTGCTCGCGGCGCAGCGCATGCTTGAACTGCGCGGGCCGTTCGCGCTTGCGGCGAACCTGTCGACCTCGCGCATGATCGACGACATCGCGGCGAAGTTCCCCGGCGCCGTCGTCCACCGCACCGCGGTCGGCGAGGCGAATGTGGTCGGCGCGCTCAAGCCCGCGAAGGGCCTCCTCGGCGGCGAAGGCAATGGCGGCGTGATCGTGCCCGAGGTCTGCTGGGTGCGCGACTCGCTCAGCGCGATGGCGCTCGTGCTCGATCTTCTCGCCAGCCGCGATGAACCGCTTTCGAAGATCGTCGACTCGATGCCGCGCTATTCAATCGTCAAGACGAAGCTCGACCTCGCCGCGATCGGCGGCCTCGCAGCGGTCGCGCCAGCGCTTGCGAAGCTGAAGGCGGCGTTCGCAGGCGAGAAGATGAACGACTCCGACGGCGTCCGCGTCGACTTCAAGGACGGCTGGGTCCACCTGCGCGCCTCGAACACCGAGCCGATCGCTCGCATCATCGCAGAGGCCCCCACCGCGGCGCGCGCGCAGGAATTGATCGCGATGTGCGCGAAGGCCGCGGGGTTGTAGGGCGACCGAAGGGCAGCGCGCCACGCGCTGCCCGATGGACACAAGGCTGCGCAGCAGCAATGGGTACCGGCGCGGCTCGGGGCTCAGCGCGCCGAGCCAGGGCGGGTGCTGGCGAACTGCGCCGCGATCTCCTCCGCGATTTCCTCGAGGAGCGCTTGGTCCTCATGGAGGAGAATGAGTTCCCCGGCAAGCGGAGACATGATCTGCGACGAAGAGACGATCTTGCCCTTCCATCGAAAGACTGCGTATCTTCCGCTGTAGACAACGGTCGCAGCCCGGAGCGCCTCTGCCCCAGCTGCGTCGAGCCTGAACCGAAGGACGCGGCCACCGGGCGCCGAGGGCTGCGGCGCCAGGCGAGGATCCAGCATCGACCCGCATGAGACCACAGGTTGCGGGTCGAGGTAGATGCTCATGCCACCGTCGATCGTGAGCGGCTCTACGAACCGCTCGTCGCGGGTCTGCGACCCGATCGAAACGCTCAGGCAGCCGTCAGCCTCCGCGTTCGCGCGCGCGGGGACGGACGGCACCGCCGCCGATCGCCCATCGTCGCAACCAAAGAGGACCGCAAGGGCCGACGCCACCCCGCCTGCCAGACCGCGACCGAAACCGATCATGTTCCGACTCCTTCTTCCTGTGCGTGCGGCGTTGCCCGCGTGGAACCGCAGTGTAGCCGCGTACCCCGCCCTGCTACATTGCCGCCCATGCCCCGCGCGCCCCACGCACGCACCCTCGCCATCGCCGCGCTCGCCGCGGCCGCGCT
>Ga0068876_10003958_pt1 | contig 10490 bp, 9 predicted proteins | sample NOAtaG_6_FD_66442 | JGI IMG/M metagenome (GOLD analysis project Ga0068876, IMG submission 66442) | Freshwater lake microbial communities from Lake Erie, under a cyanobacterial bloom - NOAA_Erie_Diel5S_2200h metaG | ecosystem: Environmental > Aquatic > Freshwater > Lake | place: USA: Ohio, Lake... | reverse complement strand
GATTCTCTAGATTCTCTAACATTTTGTAAACAGAATTGTTCAGCATCTGCTTTTGAAAGATTTTTTACAGCATCACCGTACTTTTTATATTTTCCTTCAGTATCATTTGAAACTTTTGCTAAAGCTTCCTCATGAGTTAAGAGACTATACCAAGCAGATCCATAGGCAGCTCTAGAAGTTTTTAATTGTTCTCCGGTACCTCTGTCATAGAAGTTATCATCCTGTTCACCATAAGAATCTAAGAAGATTTTCTTACCTGTGATTTTGAAGATTTTTGCTTTCGAGAATGTGTAATATGTTCCTAATTGAGGATTGTATCTTTGCATTTCTTTCCAAACAAAATCACCTGCTTTAAGGTCCATAAGAGTTTTTGCTCCATAACCGAAATCAGCACTATGCTTTGCTTCATTAACATAAGATTCGTTAACAAATTCAGCGAAATTCATTAGTCTTTTCATATCTAAAGTATAAAAGAGGGGAACAAGTCCCCTCATTAATTATTTTTCAATTTCTCCGTTTTCGATAGCACCTTTGATGGTTTTGTCGTTATACTCAATTGGTGTATTTGTTCCACCTTTTTCGTTATTGAAGATATAAATTCCATCCGTAACTCCTTGGTAGATATAACCAGCAACAGTTTTTACTTTGTATTCCTTTCCAGGGACTAGATCATTAACAGAAGCAATTTTAACTCCTTCATTAAGATCTTCTACCTTACCGTTGATTTTATCTAATTGAGCTTTATGTGTAGCAATTTGTGATTCTAAAAGTTCTTTTGCTTTTATCACTTGAGTTGAAGCATCAACTCCATTGATTTTAGCAGCTCTTTCAAGATTCTCAAGAGATTCCATTAAAAACTTAATTCGGCTATTAACTTTTTGAAGTTCCCTTTCTCTTACAGCTTTTTCAGCAGTTTCTGTCTCTAAAAGATGAGTAATCGAATTTGTAATATCGTAATTCATAAAATCTTTAACGATATTAACAGCATCTTCAGCTGATTCAGCAAGAACAAATGAATTTTCTTTCATTCCTCTATTTAACTTTTGAATGTAAATTTTATCATTCAAATTGAATACGTTTACAGAAACACCTTCAAATAAATTTGAAGTTACTCGGTAAGCAAAGTCAAGTTCTTTAATGTTATTTCCTTCAGAAATTGCATGCATAATCTTAGCAACTTTATCCTTTTCTGTATATTTCAAGAAACCTGAAGCTAACATGAAAGATTCGATATTAGCAGATTCAACAATCTTGTTATTGATAATAACTTTAGCAGATTCTCCATTGAAATCAACATCAACAATAGATGAAGGATTTGGATACATTCGGATAACTCCTTTATCAAATTTAGAAGTTTCTGTAATTGCTATAAGGGATTTGAAGCTTTCAGATGGAGTAAATTCCGATTCAGTGATTGTATTTCCATCAGTTTCAAATACTTTACCATTTGAAAAGAACGCATAAGATCCTTTTTCTTCAATAAATTCTATAGGAGAATAAATTTTAGAAACTTTGAAATTTGGATTGTGTCCATTAGATGAACCTTTCAATTTTTCACAGTATTCATAAATTCTCTTTACAAGAGGAATCCATTTTTCCGTTTCCATTGTTTCAACAATTGTATAAACTGGATTTTCTGAATTAGCTGCTTCAGTAAGTTTTTCAATAGCTTTTTTGTAATATCCACTATCACGACTTACTTCCAAATCGAAAATTACTCTTTCAATCAAGATTCCTAATTCATTTCTTTTTAAGAATTCTCTTGTTTCGTTGATGAATTCACCAACAGGTTTCATCCAAGAATATGCTGAAAGTTGTTTACAAGCATTTTCGAGGATAGCTACTCTTTGAAGAAGATATTGATCAGCAACTGATCCTTTCTTTTCATTAATAACTGAAGCGGTAATTAAGTGTCTTGCTTTATTTTGTTCAACACCAATTCCTCTTAATTGATCCATTACGTCATTAGGTGTAACTTTACCTTCGGCAATTTCCAAAGAGCAAAGATCACCATAACATCTTTCGACGATCATCTTAGACGTATTGTTTCTATCCAAACTTTTAAGAAGGTTACTAAATTTCTCCTTAAGAATTTCAGATTCTAAACTTTTTTTGAATTGTGACATTTTATATTCTGTTTTTTTGGTTTACTTAGCAGCGCCGAATCCTTTTAGTTGAGGATATTTTTTCAATACGGCTTTAATTATCTGAGCTTTTACTCCAGTATATTGTGGCCATGTTGCCCAAACTAGAGCAGTTTTCGCATGAGCTTCATCATGGATAGGCCATGATCTTTTATCAGGGAAAACAAAATCTTGTGGTTTTAATCTGTCTCTTTCAGCAGATGAAAGTTTTTCATCTAATTTATGATATTCGAAAACACCACTAATGAATTCATTTGATTCATTTGAGAAATCCATTTCAAAAGTTTCAGCAAGAATTTTTCTGATTTTATCTAACTTTTCAGCATCTTTCATAGCAGCTTGAAGAGCAAGGATTTTATCATTTTGTGAATCGTCTTTGTCTTTCGAATCACCTTCTTTCTCTTTATCCTTCATAGTTTCTTCATCACCAGATTTCAATTTATCTAAAGCTTTATCGATTTCTGGATCAACTTTTGCTTTTGAAGGATCAATTCCTTTTGCTAAATCTCCAGCATCAGCTTTAACTAATTTATCAATTTCTTTTGTATCTAAATCGTCATCCTCATAAAGTCCTTCATATAAGGTTTCCAATTCATCAAAATCAATTGATTCATTAAGGAAAATTTGAGAAATAACTTTTCTCTTTCTTTCCTCATCAATTCCCAAAGTCGTCAAGTAAAGATATATTTGTTGAGCAGTTTTTCCTTCAGTTGCAAGCTTATGAACTATAGGATAAAGTGATCCTTGTCCATAATAGGAGTACTGTCCAAGCATAATAGTTTCATTAACGAACTCATCGTAAGATTTTAATGCCATATTTCATTCTTATTTTATCTATATATCATCTAATATGCTAAGTTCTGTCCGTAGGATCAGGATTAGCTGTTCCTCCTTTTGGAGGTAAAATTGAATTTGGACTTATTGGCCAAGAAGGAAGATTTGGTGGATCCACTGGATCTCCTGTTCCTCCTGGAATATCTTTTGGTGAATATAAGTCATCTCCTGGGTTGTTGGTGGAGGAGGAGTTCCTTCATATCCTGACCAATTTGAATTTGGTTCTGCTGTTCCTCCTGGTTGTATAGGTGAAGGAGGTGTAACTCCTGCAATGTTTCCAGGTTGAATATCTGAATTCCCTTGTAAATTTCCAGGACCTGCAGAACCGTTACTAACTCCTCCCGGAGGTATATTAACATTCGTAACAAATCCTTGCATTGTATTTCCAGCAAATATAGAAGTTTGTGGTTTGAATACAGGAATATAAGTTTTTACTTGTAAAGAAAATGACGTAACGAATTCCCTTTTGTCTGTGAAGGAGAATTCTAGAGTTCTTTCATTAGAATAATCTTCAGGAAAAAGAATCAAGCAAGGAATCCTTGTATAAGCAACATCCACTTGATATGACTTATTTTTGAAAAATGTTTTAATTATTGCTTCGGTACATTTCAACTGATCAATTATCGAATCTGTATAAACTTTACAATCAACGGCCAAAACCAAAGGCACCCAAAAAGCTTCTGTATTATATGTGTTAAGAGTTCCATCCTCCTCTTGGACTTGATGAAACATACGAACATACTTGTTTACAATTGCTTGAGCTTCAACGTTTATTCCAGTCAAATCAACAATTCCCCTAGGAATCTTGTTATAGAATGCTTCAGCCTGTAGATTTTCAGGATCGAAATCTATATTATTTAGGAAGTTATCTTGAAGATATCGTTCTGTACCGGTAGTTGAAAAATAAAAAGGGACTTTTATTTGTCTTTTTTCTTCTTGTTTGGATCCAATTTGATTGTACCAAAAAATGTTATCGTGTAGAGTCGCTAATAGACCGATAATGATATTTCTAATAGTGACATCATCTTTATTAAAATGTAAGTCGTATACTGACATTGATCCTTTTTATTTTCTGTCTATATATCCATTTTAGGATATAGTCTCGATTTTAAGCTTGGAGAACCCACCTTCTTTGTAAGCTTCAACTTTTTTATCGAAAAGTTCAGTTGGAAGTTCTGTGTGATTGATTACCCATGTATTCAAGTTATTTTCTTTCGAAACATCTGAAAGAATCTTAATGATTTCATAGATTCCCGCTGAATCGACCGAAGAGAAGATTTCATCTAAGAAAAGTAGATTAAGAGAAGGATATCTGATTTTTAAGATCTTCAACATTGCAATAATGATGATAAAATCAGCTTTCTTTCTTTCTCCGGTTGACATACTTTTTGGATTTATTTCTTCTCCAAGTGCATTGATGATGCAATTAAATTTATCATCGAATTTAATTGTATAAGGTAGGTGAATTTGTGCAGCCATGTTATGAATCGATTGATTCAATGAAGGAAGTATAGTCTTCATTGCAAGATTTTTTACTCCATCATCTCCAAGAACTGTTTCAACAACTTCTAAGAAAACATCTTCTTGTGATTTCTTACCATAATTTTGTCTTCTTTCTATTGCTTTTGATTCGTTTTCTTTTACCAATTGATGTAAATAATTTTCATCAAGGTCTTTATTTTCTTTAACAAGCTTTTCTGCTTCGGATTTGTATTGATTTATCATCAAATTTATACGAATAACTTGAGATTGTATTTCGTTAATTTTTGTTGATATTTCACCACTTTTTGTTTGTAGATCTTTAACCAATTTATCCAAATCTTCCTTACGATCTTCTTTAGTTTTTAGATCGTCATTTATCGTTGTTTTGAGAGATTGGTGATGATCAGTATGAAAATCTGAACCACATGTAGGACATTGATTTTTGGAATAAAGATCGATTTTATCTTTAGCATTCTTAATTTCAAAATTCAATTCAGAAAGATCTGTTTTTTCCGTTGTAAGTCTTTCGTTTATAGCCGTTTCCTTCTCTTTAATTTTTTCAACAAGACCTTCAAGTTTCTTCTTTTCGTTGAACATTTCAACGATTTTTTGTTTATATTCTAAAGCTAATTTAGCATTGTCTTCTTGTTTAGATTGTTCAAGAGATTCTATTTTTTCATTGATTGATTTGATTGAATCTTCAATGATTCCTAATTCGTCATTGATTGTTTTTATTTGATCTCGAATTTCTCTTCTTTCTGAACGGATAGAATCCCTCATAGTATTGATCAGAGTGAATCCGAATAATCTATCAACTATATTCCTTTTATCACCAACCGACATTGTTAAGAATGAACGGAAATCATTAATGGACAGAACAATGATATTCTTAAATACTTGGTAAGGTATATCGAAAAGTTCATATTCTAAGTAGTCTTGAACATTTGAATTTCCTGATGTATCGTAAGGAACTCCATCTATATCAACTTCAAATAAACCTGGAGAAACTCCTCTTGTGATTGTTATTTTCTTTCCTTTCGAAATAACTACTATTCGACACCAAAGATTTTTATTGATTCGATTTGGAAGATCTCCTTTATTTTTTCTTTCTAATTTACCGTAAAGGGAAAATGTAATAACTTCAGATATTGTGCTTTTTCCGTTTCCATTTCCTCCGAGTAGAAGAAACAAATCACCACCATTTGATAGATCAATTCTTGAAGGTGCATTACCATAAGAATTGAAGTTTTTCCATTCGACTGATACTATTCTCATTGTTTTTCGTGTTTGATAGTTTCTTGATATATTGAGTTAATTTTTGACATAATTTTTTCCTTTGTTTCTGATTCAAGTGATTTAACCGATGTGATATATCTTTCACAAAGACTGATTATATTGAATGATCCCTCATCTGATAAACTTCCTTCGGCATCGTCTTCATAAAGATCTGCTTCATAAGGAATGACTTCTAATTTCTTAGTCATTTCAGAAAGAATATCGATTATAGGATTGATTTGATATTTCATCAAGTAATGAGAAGGGACATAGAGATCTACTCGATTGTTATTACATTCTCGTTTTAGATCGGCTACAGTTCTTTCCATATATTTGTTCAAATAAATTCTTACAAATTTTGGTGAATAATTATTTTCTATAAAGGTCAATTCATTAGATTCAAAATCCAGAAGATAAGCACCTTTTGGATTTCCGGCATCTGAACGAGTCATTTGATATGGATTTCCAACCATAGTAACATTACCTTTTTGCTGACCCCAATGAATATGTCCAGCAAATACTCGTTTGAAAGAAGAAAGTTCTGTTACAGAAAGACCTTCATCTACATCTCGATATGAGTCAAATTTAAGTGATCTGATATTTGTATGACAGAAGAGGTAATCTAATTTCACTTCGCTAAAATCAGCAATACATTTACGTTCTTCTTCATCGTTAGTTCTCCAAGGCATAAAAAGAACGTTATTATCGGCCATTTTAGCTATAATAGGTTCTTTAAGTATATTGACTTTTGGAATGTATTTCAAACAATCAAGAGAAGAAACATCATTAGAAGTTTTTCTCATTACATCATGATTTCCTGCAATTACATAAATTCCATCTTCAAAAATCTTAGAAAGCTTTTCAAAAAGTTCAATTCCTTTATGTAGAACAAGTAGGTTTACTGATTGTCTATTATCGAATACATCTCCACAATGAATCAAAATATCACCGGGTCTGTATTGTTCTTTTACCTTTGGAATGAAATCATTTTCAAACCAATCCATCATTTCTTCTAGCCATTCAACTGAATTTGATCTAGCTCCAAAATGGGAGTCAGATACAATAAAGGCTCTTTTTGCATTTATTTCCATCAAAACAAAGATTTAAGGTTCTTAAGATAGCCACGACTTTTCAATTCTGTAATTAATTCTGTTTTGAAAGTGTTAGATAGAGATTCATAAAACTTTTCTGGAGAAATATCATATATACTTGTGACTATAGAAAAGACTTCTATTTTTGGAATATATGGCATAGCTTCAGTTACAGATCTATAAATTTCATTAATTTCACTTTTGTTTATTTTAGGAAACGATCCATCTTCATTTCTTGTGTTTAGAGTACTTAAACGATAATTGTCTTTGATGAATTCTTCTATAGTTCTATTGAACATAGATTCATCTATTTTATCATCAAGAGTCTTTTCAGCAAAGTTTGAATCTATTGAGAATTTCTTTTCTGATGTATCTAATTCTGTTTGTTCAAAATCGTTATCAAAAATCTTGTCTCTAAATAATTCTTCATCTTCGTTTTCCTCTTCAGGGGTGTTGTCAAATTCTTCTATCATATTAATGAGATGTGTTTATTACGGTATCAGTTTCCATTAATCGCATATATCGATAATCAATTCGATATAAGCATCTACTATTTTTACCTGAACCGTTTCGTATTTTAAGTAGTTTTAAGAAATACTCGTTGTTTACGAGCATTGTACTATCTTGAATGATTCCATATATAACATCGGCTGTATGTGAAAGACCTGCAGATTCAGCAATATGTGACATATTTAATTCAGTGGAATCGTAACCGCCACGATTAATTTGTGTTGCTGTTATGACAATCCATTCATTGCGAACCGCCATAGCACGTAAATCTTCAGCGATTTGTTTTACTTTCATATATGTGTTTTCGCTGTTCGGGTTTCTAAAATTTGAAAGTATATTTATGTAGTCAATAATAACAGCTTTCAATTTAACCCCTTTGGTCAATTCTAATTCCTTTAAGTAACCTTCAATATCTGGAACGGTTGCTTGTGAAGTTGGATATTCTTTGACATAAAGATTTCCTGGAGGAATTACTCCACCTCTTAAGTTAGCTAATTTAGTTCGAATGGCATCTGGATTCTTAGCCATTTTTTCATATTCACCAATTTGTATATTTAGTAAATTAGAACCAATACGATATGTAAAGTCAATTTCAGCCATTTCAGCAGTAATAACGGCTACATCATAACCAGCTTTTACATAATTGACAGCATCATTTGCTAACCATATAGATTTACCGATGTTTTGTTCACCAGCATAAACAACAAGAGATTTTGTTCGATAACCACCGGAAAGGTGATCAATCCAATTGTGACCTGTTGTTATTTTTGAATTAGCTTCTGGGATATGTGATTCAACATCAAAGAAGTTTCGACCCATTGATTCATTGAAAGTTACACTATTTCTTTCATTGATTAGAGTCTTTACTTTGTTGATTATTTCAAGAACATTATTTGGATTGACTTTAACTGTCTTAACAAATTCGTAAGTATCGATTAGAGATTTATCAAGATTTTTCCAAAGAATCATAGCTTCAGAAGTTTCCTTAACCCATTTTTCATCATAGGAATCGATTGGTTCGTCGAATATGATGTCTATAATGTTTTCAGAAACCTTATCAGCAAATTTGTCTTGTTTAGCAATTGCTTTTAGCTGATCTTTTGAAGGTGTGTTATTGAATCGATTGAAGAATGCTTTGTCAATTTCAAGTAAAGTTCCAATTTCTTCGTTTTCGAAAAATTCTTTCTGTACAGTTTTGAGATAGTTTTGATTTTTTCTTACGTATAAGTAAAAGATTTTTTCGAAGTCTGATGATCCAATCATTTGATTTTTTATTTATATGAACTTTGTTTATCTGGTAATAACTCGTAGTAGTTTGTGAATTTAGTAGCTTTTACAAGACGTAATCTACCAGATTCATTTAACAATGTGAGGAGATTATTAGCAATCTCCTCATTGTTATCAAGTTTTTCTCGTAGAACTACATCAGTAAAGACTAGATTTTTATCTTCAGTTTCTGGAACTGCTCGATATTCATGTATAAAGTGATGACCGTTTTCATTCCAATACCAATTTTTCATTAGGTATTCAAAGTCCTCTATCGTTGGATAGTTAGGATCATCTTTGTAAGATCCCAGGACATACTTTATCTTAATCTGATCTTTGTCAAACATAGTTTTAGATTTTTATTCAGCGTCTTCGATTCCCTCTAAGAAGTTTTCGATTTCTGGAGTTTCATCAGAATCGATACCATAAGAGAATTTAGGTTTGATACACTTTTCGTTGATTTGTTTAAGAACATCTTCTGTCCAAACTTCTTCGGTGAAAAGTTCTTGAGAAGTTACCCCTTTACCTAAGTGTTTTACGATATAATTTCTTGCAGTCTCTTTAGGATAGAACCACATTGCTTCACCATTTACTTCCATAGGTCTTGCTTTTTCTTTGTCAGCTTCTGACCATTTGTCATAATCTTTTTGTGAATGAATAGTTCCTTTTTGAATTCCACAAGTTTCCCAAGACATGTATTCTTCCATACCGATAAATCGATTCATACCTCTGTCCCAACGAATATGGAATTTAATAGGAATAGGTTTACCGAAACGATTTTTCAAGGTCTTAACAGAAACGATAATTCCTGTTTGCATAGTTCCTTCTTTAATTTGTGCTTTTGATAAAGCAAGAATAACTGATGCTGAATAGATGAGTCCACCGCCACCGGAAAGATTAATAGTTGGAAACATTCCAGTACTTGCATAAGTATGATTTGTAAATACAAATGGAATTCCAAGACCTGTTAAGTCTGAAGTAATGATACGGAATAGTGAACGAATTGTTTTTGCACGAGTCATATCAGCTGCTGTGTTTCCACTGATTGCATCATCAATTTCTTTTGTAGTTGCAAGCATACCTAATGAATCAAGTGCAACAAAGATTTTAGGTGTTGTATAACCCTTTTCCTTAGCTTCCATAAGTTTCTTAACCATTGTGGTTATTGAAGTACGGAATTTTGCAATATCTGATACCGGTTGATGATCGAAACGATCTGGATCTACACCGAATGCTTGAATGTTATCAACATCTACTGCACCTTCAGTATCATAATAAACTACATAATAACCTTTTTTCTGTGCTTCACGACACATATTTAACAGGAGGAAGGTTTTACCTGTTCCAGAATCACCAGCTAAACAAATTGTTCTGTTGTTTGGAATTCCACCGAATAAATCACCACTGAATACAGCATTTAAGTGATAGTTACCGGCATCAATCCATTCGGTAATTTTAGAGAAATCTGACTTACTAATTACATCACCGAACGGATTTACTTTCTTTAATTCTTTTTGCAATTCTGCAATACTAAATTCTTTACTCATAGTTACTTTTTATTTTTCTTAATTATATGATATTCTTAAAACAGGGATACTGTATAAGCTAATGAAGGGTTAAGCGGAGGAAGACCTGCAGGGACAATGATACGATTTAGAGGATCGATAATTGTTGCTTGGAATTGATGTTCGATATTCATTTTTGGAGCAAATTCCATTGGATAATTTCCTGGTTTGTAAGCAAAAACATTACAAAATTCATCATCTGCATGATACCATTTTACTTTTGTTCCGGCACCAATAAGTTCATATTTTCCTTTCATTCCACTTTGATGAAGTAGGTAATTATGATAACCACCGGCACGAACATGTATAGGACAACCGGAATT
>Ga0068876_10003955_pt1 | contig 10495 bp, 9 predicted proteins | sample NOAtaG_6_FD_66442 | JGI IMG/M metagenome (GOLD analysis project Ga0068876, IMG submission 66442) | Freshwater lake microbial communities from Lake Erie, under a cyanobacterial bloom - NOAA_Erie_Diel5S_2200h metaG | ecosystem: Environmental > Aquatic > Freshwater > Lake | place: USA: Ohio, Lake... | reverse complement strand
TAACGCGTTGTAATTCCTCCACCTCTTGAGGGGGAGGTGGGCCGCGCAGCGGGCCGGAGGGGGTTATCGGCGGCTCAGCAAGCCCCCTCAGTCGGCTTCGCCGACAGCTCCCCCGCAGGGGAGCAATGGCTCCGTAATTCCTCCACCTCTTGAGGGGGAGGTGGACCGCGAAGCGGGCCGGAGGGGGTCTGCGGCGGCTAGGGTTCCAGGCGCTTGCCGTCGAGCTGGCGGGCGAGCCGCGTGGCGTCCGCCTGGGCCTTGGTCTTCTCGGCCTTCGTTCGACCGAAGGCGACGCGGTTCTCTGCGGCGAGGGATTTCGCGGCTTCCCGCGCCCGGGCCTTGCGGGCCTTGTTCAGGTTGACGACCGTCACGGCCTATTTCACCGCAGCGCAGAAGCGCTGGATCCGGCCGCAGGCGTCCTCCAGCACGGCCTCGGAGGTGGCGTAGCTGATGCGGAAGAAGGGCGACAGGCCGAAGGCTGCGCCGAACACCACCGCCACGCCCTCGGTCTCGAGCAGCTCGTTGGCGAAGTCCTGGTCCGAGCCGATCACCCGGCCCGAGGGGGCCGTCCGGCCGATCAGCTTCTCGCAGGAGGGATAGACGTAGAAGGCCCCCTCCGGGGTCGGGCAGACGAGGCCCGAGGCCTGGTTCAGCATGGAAACCACCAGGTCCCGGCGCTTCTGGAAGAGGGCGGCGTTGGGCTTGATGAAATCCTGGGTCCCGTTCAGGGCCTCGACGGCGGCGTACTGCGAGACCGAGCAGGGATTGGAGGTGGACTGGCTCATGACCTTGGCCATCAGCTTGATCAGGGGCTCGGGGCCCGCGGCGTAGCCGATCCGCCAGCCGGTCATGGCGTAGGCCTTGGAGACCCCGTTCATGGTCAGGGTGCGCTCGTAGAGGGCGGGTTCGACCTGGGCGATCGTCCAGAACGTCATGTCGTCGAACATCAGGTGCTCGTACATGTCGTCGGTCAGGATCCAGACCTGCGGGTGGCGCAGCAGCACCTCCGCCAGGCCCTTCAGCTCATCCCGGGTGTATGCCGCGCCCGAGGGGTTGGAGGGCGAGTTCAGGATCAGCCAGCGGGTGCGAGGCGTGATCACGGCCTCCAGTTCGGCGGGCTTCAGCTTGAAGCCGCTGGCCGCCGTCGTGGGCGCGAAGACGGGGGTCCCGCCGGCCAGCAGGACCATGTCGGGATAGCTGACCCAGTAGGGCGCCGGCACGATGACCTCGTCGCCGGGGTTCAGGGTGGCCATCATGGCGTTGAAGATGACCGGCTTGCCGCCGGGCGAGACGTTCACCTGGGAGGGCTTGTAGGCGAGGCCGTTCTCGCGGGCGAACTTGGCGGCGATGGCCTCCTTCAGCTCGGGGATGCCGTCGACCGTGGTGTACTTGGTCTTGCCCTCGCGGATGGCGCGGATCGCGGCCTCCTTGATGTTCTCCGGGGTGTCGAAGTCCGGCTCGCCGGCGCCGAGGCTGATGATGTTGCGCCCCTGGGCCTTCAGCTCGCGGGCCTTCTGGTCGGTGGCCATGGTGGCGGACGGCTTGACGCGGGACAGGGTGACGGATTCGAGCGACATGGGGGGCTCCCGGCGAGGACTCACTGTGCTGCGGCGGTGTATCCGAAGCGCCGGTTGCGGCATAGGCCGGCTCTGCAACACTGGCGAGGCATCGCTGCCGCTTGACCCGGCGTCCGGACCGCGCGACTCGAGGAACATGCGCCGTCTGCTCCAAATCGTCAGCAACATGGACGCCCGGGCCTGGGTGAGTCTCTTTGTCTCCTTCCTGCTGTTCGGCGGGGTGGGTCTGGTCTTCCTGTTCGGGGCCCGGCTGATGGGTTTCGACAGCGAGACCGCCCTGAGGGGCTGGCTCGGTGCGGCCCACGGCCCCTGGGCGCTGCCGGCGGCGGTGGCTGCCTTCGCCGCACTGGCGTTTCTGGGCGCCCCGCAGTTTGTGCTGATCGCGGCGGCCGTGGTCGCCTTCGGCCCCGTGAACGGGGCCATCTACAGCTGGGTCGGGACGATGGTCTCGGCGATGATCGGATTCTGGCTCGGGCGATCCGCCGGCGCCCGCACCCTGCAGATGTTCTCCAGCGAGAGCCTGGACCGCTTCATGGCCCTGGTCGGCCGCAACGGCTTCCTCGCCAGCCTGGTGGTGCGGCTCGTGCCCTCCGCCCCCTTCATCGTGGTCAACATGGCGGCGGGGGTGACGCCCATTCGCGTCCTCGACTTCGCCGCCGGGACCGCCCTTGGCATCATCCCGAAGATCGCCCTGACCGCCTTCGCCGGAAAGTCGATCCTGCATGTGCTGACCGGCGGCGGCGCCGAGAGCCTGGCCGCCCTGGCCGCGGGGCTCGTCCTCTGGATCGCCCTGGGCCTGGCCGCGCGTCGCTGGCTGCGGTCTCGCGCCGGGCCGTGACCCGGTCGAAAGGCGGCGCGGGAGGGATCTCGCCTGGCCCTTTCGCGCAAGCTTCTTGCCGATCCGGCGCCTGCGACCCGGTTCCACGCAAAACTCTTGCGCCAGACTCGGCGGATCGTTATGAGCCTTTCCATGATCGCAGTCGCTATCCGGCTTGGACTTCTGCGGGGGCTTAGTCGCCCCTGAGCGCCTCTTCAGGCTGCGCACCTTCGCGGCCGGGCGTTTCAGGGGATGACCCTCACACCCGACCTGATCCAACGCCCCGCGAACTGCGAGTTTCTCACAATGAACGCCATACCTTCCAACGCCCCCGCTGCGGCCCCGTCTGCTGACGCCAAGGACCGCGTCATCGTCTTCGACACCACCATGCGCGACGGCGAGCAGTCGCCCGGCGCCTCCATGTCCCTCGAGGAGAAGCTGGAGCTGGCCAAGATCCTCGAGGACATGCGGGTCGACGTCATCGAGGCCGGCTTCCCCATCGCCTCCAACGGCGACTTCGAGTCCGTCCGCCGCATCTCCGAGATCGTCACCGAGAGCACGGTCTGCGGCCTGGCCCGGGCCGGCCAGGCGGACATCGAGCGCTGCGCCGAGGCCATCCGCCCGGCCAAGCGCGGCCGGATCCACACCTTCATCTCCACCAGCCCGGTCCACATGAAGTGGAAGCTGCAGATGGAGCCCGAGGCGGTGCTGGAGATGGTGACCAAGTCGGTCTCTCACGCCCGCAACCTCTGCGGTGATGTGGAGTGGTCGGCCGAGGACGCCACCCGCACGGAGCGCGACTTCCTGCGGCGCTGCGTGGAGGCGGCCATCCGCGCCGGCGCGACCACCATCAACATCCCGGATACGGTGGGCTACACCTACCCGTCCGAGTACGAGGCCGTGTTCCGCGACCTGATCGAGAACGTCCCCGGCGCCGACGGGGTGATCTTCTCCACCCACTGCCACAACGACCTGGGCCTGGCGGTGGCCAACAGCCTGGCCGGCGTGCAGGGCGGGGCCCGGCAGGTCGAGGTCGCCGTGAACGGCATGGGCGAGCGGGCCGGCAACGCCGCCCTGGAGGAAGTGGTCATGGCCCTGAAGGTGCGCGGGGACCGGCTGCTCTATCAGACCGGCGTCCAGACCCAGCACATCACCCGGGCCAGCCGCTACGTCTCGGCCATCACCGGCTTCCCGGTGCAGTACAACAAGGCCATCGTCGGCAAGAACGCCTTCGCCCACGAGAGCGGCATCCATCAGGACGGCATGCTCAAGAACGCCGAGACCTACGAGATCATGCGTCCGGAGGACGTGGGTCAGGGCGGCACCAACCTGGTCATGGGCAAGCATTCCGGCCGCCACGCCTTCCGCGAAAAGCTGAAGGGGCTGGGCTACGAGCTGGGCCAGAACGCCCTGAACGAGGCCTTCCAGCGCTTCAAGGACCTCGCCGACAAGAAGAAGGACGTCTACGACGACGACATCGTCGCCCTGGTCGACGACGCCCTGGCCTCGGGGGCGGACCGGATTCAGGTCAAGAGCCTGCGCGTGGTCGCCGGCACCGAGGGCCCGCAGACGGCGGACCTGGTCCTGACCGTCGACGGCGAGGAAAGGGTCGCCGCCGCCACCGGCGACGGTCCGGTGGACGCGGTCTTCCACGCCATCCGGCAGGCCGTGCCGCACGAGTCCGACCTGCGGCTGTTCCAGGTCCACGCCGTGACCGAGGGCACGGACGCCCAGGCGCAGGTCTCGGTGCGACTGGAGGAGGACGGCCGCATCGCCACCGGACAGGCGGCGGACACCGACACCCTGACCGCCTCGGCCAAGGCCTACGTCAACGCCCTCAACAACCTCATCGCCCGTCGGGAAAAGACCGCCCCCGGCGCCCGGCTCGCCAGCGGCTTCTGACGGATGTTGTGGGTCCTGCTTGCAGCGGCCGCCGCTCCGCTGCAGGTGGCCCGCAACGCCTTCCAGCGGGGCATGATCGGCGAGGCGGGCCCCTGGGGCGCGACCCTGGTCCGGTTTCTGTTCGGCCTGCCCTTCTCCCTGGTGCTGCTGACCCTGGCGATCCTCCTGACCCCGGACGCCCGGCCGAACCCGGACCTGCGATTCTTCGTCACCGTGGGGACGGGCGGGCTGGCCCAGATCGGCGCCACCGCCTGCCTTCTGGTCGCCATGCAGCGCGCCGGCTTCGCGGTGGCCACCTTTCTGCAGCAGGCGGCGCTTCCCTTCGGGGCCCTGCTCGGCTGGGTGGTCTTTGGCGACGCGATGCGCCCGTTGCAGTGGCTGGGGGTGGGGGTGACCTGCGCCGGCCTCTTCATCCTCTCCTGGCCGAAGGCGGGCTTTCGCAAGATGGACGCCGGCGCCCTCCTGGGCCTGGCCGCGGCAGCCTTCTTCGCGGTCTCCATGAACGGCTACCGGCAGGCGGGCCTGGCGCTGGAGCCCCGGCATCCGGTCTACGCCGGGATCGGGGCTGTAGTGGCGGCCCAGACGATCCAGTCCTCGGTCCTCGGCGGGATCCTCGCGGTCCTGCGGCCTGAAGCCCTCCGGGCGGTCTTCGCCTCCTGGCGATCCTCTCTTGGAGCGGGCGCCTGCGGAGCGGGGGCCTCGGCCCTCTGGTTCTCGGCCCTGGCCATGTCGCCGCCGGGGCCCGTCCGTGCGGTGGGCGTCATCGAGGCGCCCATCGCCGCCCTGGCCGGCCGGACCCTCTTCCGGGAGCGGCTCACGCCCCTGCAGCTCGTCGCGGGAGCGGCCACGGCCGTCGGCGTGGTGGTGACGGCGCTCAGCTGAAGGCGCAGGATGGTCGCAACAGTCGGGGAGGGCGCACAGGATGGAACACGCCGGATTTGACGTCGACGGGCACGCCGGACGGCTGGCCCGGGATGGCTTCACCCTCATCGAGGACTTCCTGTCGCCCGCCGACCTGGCCGAGGCCCGTGAGCGGATCGACGCCCTGTCGGACCAGCACCGCGGCCGGAACGCCTTCGAAGGCTACGCCACCGAAAGGATCTACACCCTGGTCGCCCGAGGGCCCGTCTTCGAGCGGATGACCGAGGACGCCCGGCTTCTGGCCCTGCTCGACCGCTTCCTCCTGCCGGGCTACCTGCTGACCGCCAGCCAGTCGATCCGCATCCATCCCGGTGAGGCGGCCCAGGCCCTGCATATCGATGACAGTTTCTACCGCCTTCCGCGGCCGCGCCCGGCGGTCAGCCTGACCCTCATTGCGGCCATCGATGCCTTCACCGGGGAGAATGGGGCCACGGACATCCTTCCCGGCTCCCACCTCTGGGACGAGGTCCGGGCGGCGGAGGCCATCGCGGCGGGGGGCGGGGCCGGCCTGAGGCCTGCCGACATGCCGGCCGGGGCGGCCATCGTCCTGCAGGGCAACCTCATCCACCGGGGCGGCGCCAACCGCAGCGCAGCCCCCCGACTGGCGGTGACGAGCCAGTACTGCCAGCCCTGGGCGCGACCCCAGGAGAACTTCTTTCTGGGCGTCCCGCCCGCCCGGGCGGCGGCCCTGTCGCCACGCCTCCAGGCCCTGCTCGGCTATGAGGTCTGGTCCCCTTTCATGGGCCATGTGACCGGCTCTCACCCCCGCAAAGCGCTGGAACCGGGCTGGTTGGCCCCGGTGGAGCGGTCCTGACGGCGGGGCGCAGGCCGATTCCACCCCGGGACTGTCCGAAGGACGAAGGATTCACCTTGAATTCACCCCGGTGGCAGGGCAGGAGACGGTTTGATCCGTTCTGCTGGGGCAGGGTCCGACGGTGCGCGCCAAAGACGGCGACTCCGACTGCGGATCCCGTCCTTCGCCAGGCCCCTCCGAAGCTGTCCTCCGCCCCCGGGAAACTGCATGTTTTCGTCTCTTTTCGGCTCTGTCACCAAGGACATCGCCATCGACCTCGGCACCGCCAACACCCTGATCTACATGAAGGGCCGCGGGATCGTGCTGAACGAGCCCTCGGTGGTGGCCCTGCGCACCGTCGGCGGGCGGAAGGAAACCTACGCTGTCGGTCTCGAGGCCAAGCAGATGCTGGGCCGCACTCCGGGTCACATGGAAGCCATCCGCCCCCTTCGCGACGGAGTCATCGCCGACTTCGAAGTGGCCGAGGAGATGATCAAGTACTTCATCCGCAAGGTTCACAACCACAAGGGCTTCGTGAATCCCAAGGTCATCGTCTGTGTGCCCTCCGGCGCCACGGCGGTGGAGCGGCGGGCGATCAAGGACAGCTGCCTGAACGCCGGCGCGCGCAGGGTGGCCCTGATGGACGAACCCATGGCGGCGGCCATCGGCGCGGGCCTGCCCATCCACGAAGCCACAGGCTCCATGGTGGTGGACATCGGCGGGGGCACCACTGAGGTCGCCGTCCTGTCCCTGTCCGGCGTGGTCTATTCCCGCTCCGTCCGGGTCGGCGGCGACACCATGGACGAGGCGATCATTTCCTACATGCGCCGGACCTACAACCTGCTCATCGGCGAGACCACGGCCGAGCGGATCAAGAAGGAGATCGGCACCGCCCGCGCCCCCGAGGAGGGCGAGGGCCTGGCCATCGACGTCAAGGGCCGCGACCTGATGCAGGGCGTCCCTCGGGAGGTCCACATCGCCGAGAAGCAGGCTGCCGAGGCCCTCAAGGAACCGGTCTCGCAGATTATCGACGCGGTGAGAATGGCGCTGGAGTCCACCCCTCCCGAACTGGCGTCCGACATCGCCGACAAGGGCATCATGCTGACGGGCGGCGGGGCGCTTCTTCGGGGACTGGACGCCGAGATCCGCGAGCACACCGGCCTGCCGGTGACAGTGGCGGACGATCCCCTCTCCTGTGTGGCTCTGGGCTGCGGTAAGGTGCTTGAGCATCCGGCCTGGATGAAGAGCGTGATGGACGCCGGCGGGGCCTGAGGCAGGCTCTGGCGGGAATCGCAGGACTGGGAACACTAGGCGGGGCTGATCGGCAGCGCGAATGAGGGGCTTCCGTCCGCTTGGGGGCCCGGGAGATCGTCGGGTCCGTGTCTTTCAGGGATAACCCCTTCGGCGAGGTGAGGCTGCCCCTTCTGCTGGGCGCCGTGGCCGCCTGCGTCGTGGCCCTGGTCGTGGCCTTCGCCCTCCTGATGGTCGACCGGCGGCAGACCTACCAGACGGGCGCCTACAACGCCCTGCGCAAGGCCTCCGACGTCGTCGTGGCGCCGGTGACGGGCGCCGTGGCCGCCCCGGTCCGCTGGGCCGGCGGGGTCGCCGAGGGGATCGGCGGCTACTTCTTCGCCGCCTCTGAGAACCGTCGCCTCAAGGCTGAGCTGGCCGCCGCCCGCGTCTGGCGCGAGCGGGCGATCGCCCTGGCCGACGAGAACGCCCGCTACCGCGCCCTGCTGGGTCTCGCCGTGGACCCCCCGGTTCCCATGGTCACAGGCCGGACGGTGAGCGAGAGCCGCGGTCCCTACGCCAACACCCGCCTCGTCAACGTCGGTGCGGCCCAGGGGGTCCGGGTCGGGCACCCCGTGCTCAGCGAGAATGGATTGGTGGGCCGGGTGATCGGCGTCTCGTCACGGGTCAGCCGCGTGCTGATGCTGACGGACACCGCTTCCCGGACGCCGGTGATGATTCAGCGCACCCGCGCCCGGGCTATTCTGACCGGCGACGGCGGCTGGGCGCCTGGGCTCGCCTACCTGCGGGGTCGGGACCCGGCCCGGGTCGGCGACCTGGTCCTGACCTCGGGGGACGGCGGGGTCCTGCCAAGGGGGATCACGGTGGGGCGCGTCGTCCGCGGCGTGGACGGCGACTGGCGGGTTCAGCTGGCCTCGGATTCTGCGCCGATCGATTTCGTCCGGATCCTGCTGTTCGAGGACTTCGTGAAGCTGGAGGACCTGCGGGCCCTGGAGCGACCCGCGCCGCCGCCGCCGCCCACACCGGCGCCCCGGACGGACCCGCCCGCCGCCGCCGTCGCGCCCGCCCAGAAGTCCCGGGGCGCCGCCCCATGACCACCCTCGCCCAACCCCTTCGGGTCTCGCGCTGGGTCGGGGGCCCCCTGTTGGCCGCCCTGGCCGTCAGCCTGCTGCTGGCGGCCCCTATCCGCCTCCTGGGCCTGCCCCTGCCTGAGCCGGTGACCCTGATGGTCCCGGCTTTCGCCTGGGCCATGATCCGACCCGCCGCCGCGCCCGCCTTTGCGCTCCTGCTGGGGGGACTGGCCCTGGAAGGTCTCTGGGGCGCCCCCGCCGGTCTCTGGGCGATTTCCCTGCTGGCGGCCTACCTGCCGATTCTGGTCCTGCGGAACATCCTGGCCGCACAGTCGCCGGTCGTGCTCTGGGCCTGGTACGGCCTCGCCTGTCTGCTGGCTCAGCTGGTCGGCTGGTTGATCAGCGCCTGGATCGCCGGGGCGCCGCCGTCCCTCGCCGCCGCCGGGCTTCAGTGGTTGGCCACCGTTCTCCTCTTCCCGCTCGCCGCCCTGCTCATCGAGCGCTTCCGCGACGCGGATGTTCGGTTCCGCTGACCGCCATGACCCAGCCGTCGATCATCCTATCTGACGTCAACGCCCGGCAAAGCGTCTTCCACCGCCGCGCCTTCCTGCTCGGGGGCGGCATTGCAGCGGGGATTGCGGCCCTGGGCGGCCGGCTGGGTTACCTCCAGCTGGTGGAGAACGCGCGCTACGCCAAGCTGTCGACCTCGAACCAGTTCAACTTCCGCCTGGTGCCGCCGCCCCGGGGGCTGATCACGGACCGCAACGGCGCCATCCTGGCCACCAACCGACCCAATTTCCGGCTCCTCTACGCCCGCCAGAAGGACCAGGACCCGGAGACCGTGATCTCCACCCTGGCCGCCTACCTGCCCATGGACGAGGCCCGCCAGCAGCGAATCCTGAAAGACCTGGGTAACGCCCCTCGGAACACCCCGGTGGCCATCATGGAGGACATCACCTGGGAGCAGTTTTCCGCCGTCAACATCCGGGGGACGGAGCTGCCGGGCGTGACGGCCGACATGGGGGAGGTCCGGGTCTATCCCCATGGCGGCGCCTTCGCCCACGTCATCGGCTATGTGGCGAAGGTGAACAAGGAGGACATCACCGAGACCGGCCCCAACGCCGAGCCCATCATGCTGCATCCGGGGTTCCGGATCGGTCGGCAAGGACTGGAGAAGGCCCTGGACCTTGAGCTGCGGGGTCGTCCGGGCGCCCAGAAGGTCGAGGTCGACGCCCGGGGCCGGCAGGTCAGGCTCGCGCCAGGCGGCGATGTTCCGGCCACCCCCGGCAAGGAAGTCCAGCTGAGCCTGGACATGGACCTCCAGCTCCGGGGCCTGGAGCTGTTCGGCGAGGAGAGCGGCGCGGCGGTGCTGATGGATTGCCGGTCCGGCGACATCCTGGCCATGGTCTCGGCCCCCAGCTTCGACGCCAACCGGTTCGTAAGGGGCCTCAGCGGCGCAGAGTACAAGGCGCTCGCGGAGTACGATCACAAACCGCTGTTCAACAAGGCGCTGACCGCCACCTATCCGCCGGGCTCGACCTTCAAGACCCTGGTCGCCGTGGCCGCCCTGGAGGCCGGAATCAGCGCCGACATGACGATCAACTGCCCCGGCCACTGGTACTTCGGCGGCCGCCGCTGGCGTTGCGACGGCGTACATGGGCCGACCAACATGCACGACGCCATCGCCTCCTCCTGCGACACCTACTTCTATACCATCTCCCTGCGGCTCGGGCCGGACCGCATCGCCGACACTGCGCGCCGCTTCGGTCTGGGACAGGCCTTCGACATCGGGATTCCGGGGCAGAAGAAGGGCCTGATCCCGGATACGGCCTACAAGCGCCGCGCCTTTCCGCGGGATCCGGTCTGGCATCCGGGCGAAACCCCGAGCTTCGGGATCGGGCAGGGCTATACCCTGGTCACAGCCCTGCAGCAGTGCGTGGCGGCGGCGCGGATGGCGAACGGCCGCAAGGCCCTGGTCCCGCGCCTGATCCGTTCGGTGGGCGGCGTCCCCAGGCCCGACGCCTCCGCAGCCCCGGACCTGGACTTCGACCCCGCCCACCTGGCCCTTGTCCGGGAGGCCATGGGGTCGGTGACCACACGGGGCACCGCCGCGCGCACCGGACAGATCGGCCTGGGCGATGTCCGGATGTCCGGAAAGACGGGG
>Ga0068876_10003949_pt1 | contig 10503 bp, 3 predicted proteins | sample NOAtaG_6_FD_66442 | JGI IMG/M metagenome (GOLD analysis project Ga0068876, IMG submission 66442) | Freshwater lake microbial communities from Lake Erie, under a cyanobacterial bloom - NOAA_Erie_Diel5S_2200h metaG | ecosystem: Environmental > Aquatic > Freshwater > Lake | place: USA: Ohio, Lake... | reverse complement strand
GTGAGACGAAGGAGACGGGGACGGAGTTGCCTGGCGGCAGGATGTTCTGCAGCTGGGGCGGGAAGTTGGCGGTGAGGATGTGGTAGCCAGGTTGTTTTTTGTCGGGGGTGACCTGAACAGCAAACAGATCCTGGAGGACTCCGAGGACGAAGTCCTGAACGGCCTGGGGATCACCGAGGGCTTCATCGACGGTTTTGAGGTCGGTTTCGATTTCGGCGGCGGGGATGGCGTTTTGTGCGAAGATACTGCGGGAGGCGGTTTCGCGTTTGGCGGCCGCAGCGATTTTTTCTGTGACAACGCGTTCGGCGGTGGCAGCTTCATCGCATTCACTGAAGTCGAAGCGGTTTTGTTTGGGGCCTTTGCGGAGCCGGATTTTGCGGTCGGGGTTCAGGAGCAGTGCCTGGGTGATGGTGTCGATGATGGACTGGGAATCTTCGGGGAACGGAACATTGATCCCCGTGGCTTTTTTGATTTCGCGCACTTTCCGGAGCAGAACGTCGAGGACGATGCCATCGATCGGGTTATCGGCGCCGTAAAGCAGGCAGGCTTTCACGGATTTGGCTGTCTGTCCGAAGCGGTCGACGCGGCCTTCACGCTGTTCAAGGCGGTTGGGATTCCAGGGAAGGTCGTAGTGAATGACGCCGGTAAAGAGTTCCTGGAGGTTGATGCCTTCAGAGAGACAGTCGGTAGCGACGAGCAGTCGATCCCTGGCGGCGTGCATGCCTTTGATGCGTTCGCGGCGGACTTCGTCGGGATCTTCGCTGGTGACGACCTGCAGTTCCAGTTTGGGATGTTTTTTGGCGAGTGCAGCCCTGAGCTGCTGGCCGAGGTAATTGGCGGTGGGGATGAAGCGGCAGAAGACGACGGGCTGAATGCCTTCCGCGAGCCAGTCACTGGCGAGTTCAGCGAGGACTTTCAGTTTGGCGTCGTGGCCAGGTCCTGTGAGGTTCTGCAGGCGTCTGGCGAAGTCGCGGAGCTGCTTTTTCTGGGAGTCGGACCAGTCTCCGGCTTCGACGACCTGCGTGGGTGTGGTGTCGGCGAGGGCGAGCTCTTCGGTATCGGCGACGGGATTTTGCAGGGATTCTGCGGTTGAAGTGTGTACGTCGGGTGTTTCGGAGGCGTCGGGGATATCTCCGGTGGCTGTCCGGAGTTTATCGAGGCGAGTGGTGAGCATGGTGACGCCGGTTTCGGGGCTGGACATGATGCCGCGGAGCAGTGCGAGAGCGGTCCAGTAGTGGGCGCGTGAGCGGGGAGCGCGTTGAGTGGCATTGAGGTCAGGGGCCACCAGTCTGCGTGCGAAACCAAGAATTTCTTCGTAGAAGGCGGCGTAATCGGGGGTCAGTTCGTACGCGACCTCGAACGCCTCTCGCGACGGGAACGGCGTATCTTCGCCGAGCCATTTTTCGACATCGGCGCGTTTTCGCTGGACGAAGTGTTTGGCAAGTTCGCGGCGCTGGGCCGGGGTGGAATTGGGGAGATCGAGGGTTTCAAATTCGGGTTTCAGCAGTCCGAGGAGCGAGTGGAACTCAGATTGTTTGCCGCTGTGCGGCGTGGCAGTGAGCAGGACGAGATGTTGTGCGGGTTTGGCTGCCAGTCGGCTGAGGAGGTGGTAGCGCTGTTGCTGCCGGTCCGAATTACCTTCGGGACGTGCGCAGGTGTGGGCTTCGTCGACGATGACCAATTCGGGGCACTGTTCGATGAACACATCGCAGCGGCTGGCGGCTTTGATGTAGTCGATGCTGATGATCTGCCACGGATAGAAGTCGTACACACTGGTGTCGCCGTGGATCTGTCGATCGAGTCGGGCCTGGGTACTGGAACGGATGATCACAGCTTCGATGTCAAGTTTGTCGCGGATTTCCTGCTGCCACTGGTCGCACAGATGCGGGAGGCAGATGACGGCGAAACGACGGATGCAGCGACGTTCAATGAGTTCGCGTGTGAGCAGTAGTGCCTCAATGGTTTTGCCGACGCCGACGTCATCGGCGATGAGCAGGCGGACGACTTCCTGGCGGAGGGCCATGACCAGGGGAATGATCTGATAGGCGCGGGGACGAAAGGAGAGTTTGGCGAGGGCTCGGAAGGGCCCGGCACCGTTGCGGAAGGCAAGCCTTGCGGAGTCGTAGAGCAGTCTTGCGGTAGCGATGTCGCCGAGGTCCGCTGATTCGGGGGGAGGAAACCGCGCATCCTGGGGGATGTCATGCGGAATTTTGAGCGGCAGCCAGATGCCTGTGGTTTCGTCATCGGAGCCACCGAGGGGCTTGATTACGAGAAGCTCAGGATCATCAGAAGGGAGCACAACCCATTCGCGGTTGCGAAGCCTGACCAGTTTACCGGGTTGAAAGAGAGCAGGCATAACTTTTTGGCTGACGAAAAAGAAGTACTGGAATCAGGGCCTGAGGGCAGAGTGGCGAAGCTGGAGATTGGGTGCCAGAGCCGTGAGGCGGCCACGGCGCGTCAGAGCCGGACATCCAGTGGCATCCCGGTCACCGGAAGCGATCGGTTTGGCTTAGGGGTGTGAATTTCCCCGAAATCTCTGGAATTCGCAACTGACTGGACGCGAGTTCCGGCAGGAACGCAGGACTTCTGCTTTCAGCCGATTTGCCGACCGGGGACAGGAATTGGAATGTGCGCCGGCAGGCCTGTCTGCGGCAGGGGTATTTCTGCAGTGACAGCGGTGCTGTTCAGTTCACGCGGAAGTGATTGCCAGCAGAGCGATCTCGAGTGCAGGATTTTCCGGTGTGCGAGGCTGATCAGTGGAGCAGTTGGGAAATGCTGCTGTACTGAGGCAGTGGTTGCGTGGTTTCGTCACCGTCTCGGAGCCATTCACGACACAGGGCATCCCAATGCCGTTGCCGCCGGAGGCCGGAGGGGATTCGGTGGGAGCAGCAGCGAAATGCTTCGATCAGGCAGTCTGAATCGCGATCCAGCAGGGCCGCTTCGATCATGACCTGCGGGTGCGCAGTGAGCAGTTCTGACTTGCGGCCATTCAGCAGTCGCAAAAAATGGCCCCGCTGAGCGACAATGACGGACCGGTCGGGCAGGAGCAGTGCTTCACAGAATCGTTCGCCGACCGCCGTCATTGTGATCGATCCGTCGACGGGGCGAACTGTCGGAACCTGATCTGCGGTCTGCAGATTGTGGCTGACACTGACTTGAATGCATCCACCGCCGGGCAGGAAGAATGCTTCATCAAAAGTGGATTCTCGCATTTCAGCAACGAATCCCTTCTGCGGGCCACTCACCTGATAAAAATAACTGTCTGCCGACCAACCGGGTACGTGCAGCGGGCGATAGAGCGGAATGGCAAGTCCCTCGGTTACGTGCGACGAGACTCGGATAGCGATCAGGGTGTACGTGAGTGCCAGCGTTTGTTGCTGGCTCGGGACGGGCACTTGAGGGTCACCGAATGTCGGTTGGAGGCTGAGGGGGCGAGAAGCCACCAATGCCGTTTTTGCGTTAGTCTGTCGCAGCAGACGTTCGCGGTGCTTCTGCAGGACGCGTGCCAATTCCCGTGCTGCTAATCCTATCTCAACGCTTTTCCAGGGTAGCGTGTTTCGTGCCGTGGGTTGCTCTGCCTTTTCTGCCACTGCCACGGTCAATCCCAGGCTTTCCATAATCCTTTGCAAGCGTTGTTCGTATCGCATTCGTCGGCTGCTTGCGGCACCGGGGCGCCTTTTGCTGCGTCGCCTCTGGATTTTTCTTTTGAGATTAGCCATTGATCTCTCCGGTGCTGATCAGTTCCATGACGCTGGCTTTCAGGCTGGCGTTCACGACATCACCGTGGTGTGGCTCGAGGGATGCAGCGTAATATGGAAGGATTTGAATATTCAGTCCAGCCAGAAGTGCATTTGCGCGATCTTCGTCCTGCCAGTGAACGACAAGGTGGGTCATGGATGAAACGGTTACGCTGGCAAATGTGAATTCTATGGCACAGCAACGGCTGTCGTATCGTCGGGACATGTGCTCCCAGTGTCCTCGATCGGTCAACCGGGCATATTGATCGATGATTTCCGGGCAGTCTGTGTTGTGGTACACGGGACGTTGATTCATCGTACCAGTCACGTAGTCTTTTACCGGATCCTTAAAAAACAGCTCACGTACACGATCAGCATCTTCAGCGGGGCTGAGCATGAAACGAGCACGGTTGATCCTCACCCAATCTCCGAAAAATCCGCGATCAGCACCACCGCTGTCGAATGGATAAATTGTACGGGGTGACTGAAAGTCCGAGTGATTATGCCAATTTGAGAACAGCATCGCGACCGGGCGAACCTCTGTATCCAGCGGCTCGGCAACTGGATAGGCGGGACGGCCGAGAAAGAAAAAGACATGATTGCCACCTGTGGTGGGGTCAAAGCGAGGTCGAAAGCTTCCGTTCAGTACAATTTCTTCCAGCGAACTGAACGTGGTTGTGTGCACGAGAGGCAGTCGTGTTATGCCGGATGCCTGCTGCAGCGCGGCTTCGATTGCCTGGGAAAAGGTGACACTCATGGAGCCCCTGCGGATGCCATTTCTGAATTCGGGATACCGGCGGACCGTTGAAGGTGAGGAATTTGGTTGAATTGTACATCAAAAAGCACTCATTGCCAGAGAAATCCGTACCGGGGACCCGGGTGAGCTTTCGAGTGTTGGCTGTCGATCTGCGGGTCAGCGAATTCGCGTGAAGATGTCGGGGCGGCTGGCGATGAAGTCGGCGAGGTTCTGGTCGTAGCGGCAGACGAGGGCCTCGATGCTTTGAGCGCGGAGTTCGCCGCGTTTTTTGGCGTCGGCGGCTTTGACAACGGGTCGGTCATGGACTGAACCGTCGATGAAGATCCAGGTGTCGGGTTCGTAGAAGAAGTCAGGCTGGCTGTAGACGCCCGGGGTGAATTTTTGGGCGGAGTCGGGGAGTCGGAGTCCGTGGTTGTAGAGGTAGTCGAGAAACGTGCGTTCGAGCGACGAGTTGGGATCGAGTGCGGTCAGGAGTGACTGGTAGTGGTCGTCGTAGCTGTTGTGGGCTGAGTTGGTCTGGACTTCGACGATGCAGGAGAGGAGTTTGTGGAGTGCGTGCTGAATTTCGAAGCGATCAAGCATTTTATGGTCGCGCTGATTGTGGTAACTGAGCAGATCATCGTAGGAGGCTTTGGCTTTGTAGTCCTGATCGTCGTAGCGACAGAGGCTGATCGCCTGTCGGACGATACGGTGCAGGACGTCGGGATCATCAGCAAAGCGTGAGAGGATTCCGAGGCTGCCTTCGGCAGCTTCGTAGATGAGGATATTGGGAGCTTTGCCGTCACCGACGGTGACGACGCCAATTTCGGCGGGTTCTACCTGGAATTCAGTTTCGATGGCGCGTTTGAGGGCGTATTGAAGGGAGATGACGGCGGTGGGGGACAGGCCGAGTGGCTGGATGGGTTCGATGTAGAGGGCATCGGCGGTGTTGGAGGTCATCAGTGACACGAGGCGATGGGGTTCGGGTTGTTTCGTGGCGTCTTCAGATATGTCGGGCATTTTGGGCTTCCAGAAGCCATTGACCATTCCGAGTGGGAAGCCGGCGTTGGGCGCGGTGCGCCATTTGCGGTTGACATAGACCAGCCGAGTGGCGGGAAGATAGCGGAGATTCAGGAGGTGGTCGTCGCCAGCGCGGGCCACGGCTTTACGGATGCGGTCGAGGTTTTCGACTGTGAAGTAGGTGTCGATTTCGAAGCCGCGGGATGTGCGTTCTTCTTCTTCGCAGGAGATGCGTTCGATGGGTTCGGCTGCTGATTCCTGCATGTCGATGAGGTGACTGAGTGATTCCTTGTTGGCGTTGTCGGCAAGGTCGATACCTGAGAATGGGCAGACGGAGAGCTTTGCGTCCTCCCCTGTCAGAAAGTAGCCAACTTTGGTGCTGATTTTGGCTTCGCCGAGTGCATTTTCGGGGGATTGCAGAACGAGTTTGTTGACACGGAACTTGCGGCCATTGTGATAGATAATGTTGAGGGGACCGAATTCGCGGAGAGCGATGGTGCGGGGGCGGGAGATATACTCGGTGGCTGACTGATTGACAGGAATCTGGATTCGGAGGGGGAGTCGGGTGAAGTTATAGCCGGGCAGGAAGCCTTCTGCGGCGAGGTAACGAAAGGGATAGAACTCGGAGAGGCTGGCGGAGCGGGGTCCGAGTTCATTGACGAGCATGTTGATCTGTGACATGGTGCGGCGTTGTTGTCGGTCCAGCAGCCTGCCTTCTTCGCTGGAGAGGACGACTGTGCCGGTTTCGATCCGTCTGGTGATGCGAGTGAGTGTGGAGATGGCAGTCTGGTAGAGTTTTCGCCAGCGTCCGAGCGATTCGTCAAGGTGATCGGGGAGTTTGGTGAGTGACGTCTCGATCCAGGAGTCTGAGAACCACGGAGCTTTGGCAGCGAGATCGGGCGCGAAATCCTGAAGAACCCGACGGAACAACGCCTTAATGTCATTGAATTTTGTGGTGGGAATGCGGAGGCCTGCGGTGACGGCGTGAGTGAGCGGGAGTGTGGTATCCTGCATATCGACAAGCATTTTGATGGACGGCTGTTTGCCTTCGACGGCATCCATTCCGGGGAGCCCGACTTCGGAGATGGCAAGTGCGTTGAGATGTGTGAGGAGGAGGTCGCGGTTGAGGAGATCCAGTCGCGGGGGATGGACAGCACCGGCGACGAGCTCTGCCTGTTCGCGGAAGAAGTGTCGATCGTGCGATGAAAAGCCTGAGCAGTAGGTGAAGACAAGGGCTCCCTGACCGCTGCGACCTGCGCGTCCGGAGCGTTGGGCATAGCTGGCGGAATTGGGCGGGGCGTTGCGCAGGTGCACGACAGAGAGTCCGCCGATGTCCACTCCCAGTTCCATCGTGGGGGAGCAGAAGAGGCAGCTGATGGCGTGGGTGCGGATTTTCTGTTCATCGCGTTGTTTTTTGGTTTCGGGGTCGAGCCACCAGTCGCATTTGAAGCGATCTTCGCGATCGAGGCGATTGTCTTTGTCGAGTTGTCCGGTGTGGTCTTCGGCGCGAAGTTGTTTGGAGGTGACGAATTCGCGGCTGTACATGTCGCGAAAGAAGAGGTTGGGCGCGAGCGTGGTTGTTTTGTAGCTGCGGCGTTTGATGACATCGTTTTTGACTGTGTGTCCGTCGCCGAGTTTCCAGATGATGCGGTCGATTTTGAGTCGAAAGACTGAGGTGCGGGTGCCGCCGTCGGCTTTGGATTCGTGTCGGTGCAGGAAGTCGGCGTCGACCAGAGATTGGCAGAGGCCGAGGATGAAGTTGCGGTAGTTGTTGCCTTTGAGCAGATTGGAATCGGGATCTGCGTCAGCGATGAATTTGCGAATGTATTTTCCAAGGCTGCTGTTGGGACCAAGGCTGGCGGAGGCGACGCTGGAGCGGCGATCGAGTGGTTCGTAGCGGAGAACGCGGGGTGTGGGAAGGTGTTCGTTTTCGTCGAGCGTCCATGGGGCGCGGAGTCGTTCGCGGATTTCCTTTTCGGATTCGCGGAGGCGGTCGTATTCGAGATAGTTGGTGCTGTGAATGGCGAATTCGAGTCGGAAGTAGTCGAGGAAGGTGCTGAGGAATTCCAGGCGTTGTGGAGGGGCAAGGTCGCTTAGGACGAGGGTGTTCTTCCAGAGCTGATTGTCGGTGGCTGCTTCCGGGAGGTCGGCGTAGTGGATTTCGAGGAGTGCGCATTGTTCGAGGTTTGGGAGGACGATTCGCCAGCTGCGCTCGAGATCAGCCAAAGCACGGTAGAGGATGAATTGCTGGAAGGTTTCTTCGTATTTGCGGCGGACGGGGGCAAATTCCGGTTCCTGATCGAGACTTGCGAAGTGAGCGAAGGGGAGATTCAGTGCATTGAAGACAGCGGTTCCAAGCTGAGAGAATTTCAGTTGGTTTTGGGGGGCATTTTGCAGCGCTTTGTGAATGGCGGAGCGCAGCTGGACAACCTGGACGAAGTCATTGAAGTGTCCGGCCTGCAGGGCGGCGTCCTGGCGGTTATCGGTGAAGGAGAGCAGTTTTTGGTCAGCGACAGAGTAGCTGGCTTTGCGAAGCTGGTCGAGGATTGCGAATGTGGTGATGGTGGTGGATGTGCTGCGTCCTTCGCTGCCGAGAGTTGCGAGCTTGGTGGATTCGCGGGTTTGGCTGTCGAAGAAGGTCCCGCTGGTTGGGTCGAAGAGCAGTGGGGCCGTCATGAACCAGCCGCAGTACTGCAGCGGCGTGCTGTCGGAGCAGTTGCCTTCGGCGTCGTACCAGAGTCTCCGGGGCAGTCGATGTGCGACCTCCCTGGTGGGGACACGTCCGGCTTTTGTGCGGCGAAACCAGGCATCCGGCAGTTCGTTGAGATCCTGATCGGGATCCCAGACATCGTCACCGACAATCAAGTAGCCATCTGAGGTCTCCTCATTTTCGACGTATTCTGTAAGTTCACGCGGCAGGAGTCGTGAGCCGCAGAGACTGACGCAGATAAAAGTTTTGCCGCTTGTTCGACTGAACACATTCGGAAAGATCGGTTTGTTTTCTGAGTCTTTTTTGTAGATGCCAGGTTCGAGAGTGATGAACCGTTCGGGGCCGCGATCGAGTGTGGTGTAGACAGAGCCGGTTTGGGAAATGAACTGATGAAGCCGGAAGGGCAGTACGGTGTCACGGCGCCCCTGTTTCTGGATTGATTCATTGACGGCACTGATCCAGAGGAGCACGTTTGTGAGCGCAACCAGGCATTTCTGGAGGGGCTGGGATGAGTCATCGGAAAGTGCTCTCGCCAGATCACCAATGGGGCGAGGCTTGCGTCGCAGGAGTTCGCCGGTGGATTCGTCAAGTGCTGCTCTTGCCTCAAGCCAGAGAGCGACCGGGTGCACACGCAGCGCGGCAAGATCTGTGGAGGGCTGGACTCCCGCATCGATTGCGTCTGCGAGTTGTCGGGGTGTGGGAGGACCAGCGGAGGTATCGAGCGAGGGCGTGAGCGTTTCGCTGACGACCTGGGAGGGGAGAAACTTTTTTCCGAACAGAGTCGAAGCGACGTCAGCCACCTTCCTGCGCCGGTCTTCCGAGGTTCCACCGGAGGCCATTGTGGCTGATGTCCCGATGCACACAACGTCATTTCGGCACCTGGCTCGAATGCGGCGGATGAGCATTGCGACATCGGCTCCCTGACGCCCGCGGTACGTGTGGAGCTCGTCGAAGACGAGATAACGAAGGTTTTCGTAGATGGCATCGCGAATGGCGCGTTCCTGAACGCGCGTCAGAAGCAGCTCAAGCATCATGTAATTGGTCAGCAGAATCTGAGGCGGGGACCGACGCATGCTTTCACGGGGGCCCTCTTCTTCCTGGCCGGTGTATTGCCCATACGAAATGGGAAAGTCGGCGCCGCGGATTCGAGTGAAATTGTCGGCGTATCGCTTGAGTTCATCCGTCTGGCTGTTGATCAGGGCGTTCAATGGATAGACAACAACCGCTGCAACTCCGTGGCTGCCTGGGTTGGCAAGAAGTCTGCTGAAGATTGTCCCGATGTACGTCAGTGATTTTCCGGACCCGGTGCCTGAGGTGACGATGAAGTCTTTACCTGCGGAGCCCAGCTGGATGGCATCGAGCTGATGCTGCCAGAGCGAGTATCCCGTGAAGATATCTCCGACATCAGGGTGGAGTACCCCGGAGTATGCGAGGTCCGTGACCTTTCCGGCGGATTTGAAGGCTGGGTTGAATTGCAGCAGTGGTTCGGGCCAGAGTTTACCTTTACTGAGCTCGTCGTCGACGGTGCAGCGGATCTGGTCGTCATCAATGCGGATGAATGAGCGGATATAGCGGGAATAGTCATCGATGATGTTACGGTGGACTTCGAAGACATTCATTCGAAGAACTTTCTGCGGACTGCGACGAATGACCGACTCTGGGATTCTTCCACCCCTGAGTTTACCAAAAACCAAGTGCTGGAAACAGGCGCGAGCGGAGACGACCGGATTTCGTGGAGAATTACTGCTTGGAGGCTGCGCATTGCATCGTTTGCGAGGCCGGTGTTTGCCCGCCTTGGCGCAGCGATTTATGACTAGCCGACTGCCCTCATCAAAACAGGGCCGTTGCCTCGAACCTCGGGGCGTCTGTGCGGCAGCGTTGCGGATTTGGATTTCGCCGCTGAACCTTGAGGGTTTTTGTGTGAATTCTCAGTGATATTTCGCTAAACTGCCCGGAAGATCGCCTGCCAGAAAAAGAGGAGGGGACTAAAATGCCACGACGTTATCGGGTTTTCGTATCCTCCACGTCCGATCTTGCAGCAGAGCGAGCGGCGGTTATTCAGGCAATCTACAGCAGTGGCTGTGATCCCGAGCACATGGAGGAGTGGCCAAGTGGGTTGCCCAAGCCTCTGGAAGAGATCCGAAATCGAATAAGTCAATGTGATTTCTGCGTGTTCATCATTGGACGCCAGTTTGGGTGTGTGCCGGTGGGGGCGCGGCAGAGTTATGTACAGGAGGAGTATTCATATGCACTGACGTTGGCTATGGCTGACAATTCTTCTGGCCATGCAGGGAAGCTGG
>Ga0068876_10003941_pt1 | contig 10509 bp, 10 predicted proteins | sample NOAtaG_6_FD_66442 | JGI IMG/M metagenome (GOLD analysis project Ga0068876, IMG submission 66442) | Freshwater lake microbial communities from Lake Erie, under a cyanobacterial bloom - NOAA_Erie_Diel5S_2200h metaG | ecosystem: Environmental > Aquatic > Freshwater > Lake | place: USA: Ohio, Lake... | reverse complement strand
GTTTATTTCTTTCTTGCTCCGCCTTTTCATCAGCTGCTTTAGCATCCTCTTCAGCTTGTTTCACTGCGGCCTCATCATTCTGATCTACTTCTTTGTCTTTCGGGGGATTTTCACCATTAAACAATTCTTTAATTGAATTTTTTATTTTTTCCCCCACTAGTACCACTTCATCTTTAAAGGCTCTCATTACTTCTTTAATCACTTCTATTGCTCCCCCGGGTTTTGCAAATCTGTCTAGGAGTTTACCTAGACCTCCAAGATTTGATTTCTTACCCAGATAGAACACAGCCTGAGATCCACCAAATGATAAGATGGTATGTAAAATATCATAATATATTACCGTTGGATCTACTCCAGATATGAATTTTTGCTCCCATGCGCATTTAACTTTTATATTAAATTTACCAATAAGGCCAGATCCTGCAGTGTCTTCTTTAAGAAGCTTTCTTTGTCTTGATTCTTTTATTAAATTTGGAGTACCTGAAGGTATCATTTCTGAAGTCGTTGAGTCACCAATTACACCAAGTTTTTCAAGAACTCTTCTTTGAAGTAATTCAGTGGCACCTGGCATAGGAATTGGATTGGCCAATCTAGCGAATATATCCCCTAGTTTTCCAAACTTCATTCCCATATCATCTCCAACTTCATTTAATAATTCAATAAAACTAACACCAGCCTCTACCCATTCTTCTCCGAAATTGAATTCTAATAAGTTTGATGTGTCGTCTATCCACGTAACTAGTGTGGATATAGGACCCGAGGAATCCTTTACAAATGTTAAATCATCTGTTTGAGGAGATGAAAATCTTCTACACACCACTAGCCTATTATTCGGATATACGCCAAAATCTCTACAATAGGCAAAATCAGCCCACTTTAGAGCAAGTGCTGGGTATGAACTTAGTTTGTCTATAATATTATTTGTGCTAATGTCGTAAACTGAATCTTGATGCACTTCAGATGAACCGAGATCTAAATTTAGCGGATTAGGTGACAAGTTTTTACCAGCCTCCGCAGTGTTATCTTGTTTTATTATAAAATTTCTTTTACTAAATCCGGCACCTTCAGATCCAGCTGGAGTTGAAACAACTAACCCCAAAGGTGAACCTGTGTAATTAAAAGCATTGTTATCAATTACTTTCTCTTCAGGTCTTTCTGGATTAGTAGCAGGTACTGTATCTGTAGCAACTGCGTCATTTAGACCGACACCTTGTTGTAAAGGAGCAAGAGTTGGTTGAGTTGTTGGTAATAGTCCCGCATCTATTGGGGTAATTCCAGCGATTGGTTCGATAGCTTCAACTGGTTCTATTATACCACCTTCTTCATCTTCTGTAGGTGCGTTTGCTGGTGTTGGATCTTCACCTTCTTGATTTGGATCTGCTTCTTTTGGGTAGGGGTCCCCATCTACGTAATCTTGCCCATCTGGTCCTCTAAATCCAACAGTTTGACCTAACATGATTGCTGCCCGAATCCCTGCTCGCTCCCACATCGACTGTAAACTCTTTAGATCAGATGTTATGACACTATCACCACCATCTTCTATTAAGAAATCCTCATCTCCATCTTCATCAACTTCTCTTCTTATAAAATCATCATCTGGACTCCAGTCAACTCTATCTGTTTCAGCACCCTCAACTTTAACTAAAATTCGAATCCTAGAATTGGACTTTGATTCTTTCCAGCTGTCAGTTAGTGGTCTGGTTGCAGATCTATCTAACTCGTACTCAAATTTTATTGTTTGCCCCATTATTAAAAATAGTGATTTTTTTTATATATTATTAAGCTTGAAATCTCTATCTTTCTTAATAATCTCTAATAATCTGACTGTTTGAAAATTTTGACAAATTTGAAAGTACATCTTCTATAATTTCTTGATTTTTTCTAAATTCATTGTAGAAAATTAAGACATTGAAATCATTAGAACCAAGTATCTTCTTTAAATTAAGTAATTTCTCGATTGAGAATTCGTTATCGAAATCTGGAATATAATAGATATCTTTTTTTCGATCTATTGCCTGTTGTATTTTATTGAAAATTAAAATTTTTAAATATGTTCTATCATCATTAAAGTTGACTTCTTCTTCTTCCATTATTTTTTTTATATCAATAATGTACTTATTTTTAATTTTATTGACTTTGATAAACTTGTCAAATTTTTTACGTACTTTGCAATAGACACAAAAAAAACTCATTTTATCCTGATTGTCAGTATTACTCATTTAAGATTATCTATCGCTTTTTTCAAAAATAAAGATGCATTTCAAATTTCTTTAAATTTAATGTTTTTCAAAATATATATTCATCTGATTGTAGTCTCTACTAACTCTTATTTGAGAAACTAGTTTTAATATATAATTTATGAGAAAATATTCAGAAAAATTTTTGGATAAATTTAGCCGCCTTAAAAATGCCATTATTGGACTTGAATTTGAGTTTTATATGAAAGATTTATCTTTTTATAAAACCATGGAAATGCTTAACACTGAATTAAATCCAGTAAGAGTTCATGGATTCAGACAATACCACTCAGACTTTAGGCCAGATAAAAATAATTTCAAATTTGAACCCGATCTATCAGGTGGTTCTAATATGGTCGAACTAGTTACAGGCCCACTTGAATATAACGACGCTAAGTATTATTTAATTAAAATTTTAAATTTTATTCAAAATTATGGATATACAAATGATAGATCATCTATACATTTTAATTTATCTTTTAATCAATCTGATAAGGATTTAAATGATTTAAATATACTAAAATTAATTCTTAATACTGACGAAGAGGAAATTTATAGATTCTTTCCATCTAGAAAGAATAATATCTATGCAAAGTCTATAAAAAATATTATACCTTATAAAGAATATGACTTCTTTAACATACCGATTGACTCAGTTAAAAATAATTTAATTTTACCAGATAACAAATACTTTGGAATTAATTTTTTACATATAAATAATAATAAAGAAACTCAAAGACTTGAATATAGGTATATCGGTGGTAAAGACTATCATTTATCCTCAGGGAATATAATTTACTTTTTAGATAGATTCATACTCGATACTTATAACTCTATTGATACTGGATTTGATCAAAATGACTCAGATAAGTTAGAAAATTATCTTGAAAACAACATTTCTAAATTTAAAAGTTTTTCTAAGTATGACAATTTTCTAGTTGAATATCCTTCAATTCAAATTCAAGTAGACCAAAACCATATGTACGAACTTGTAAATGCCTATTTTCCGAAAATGTTTGATAGATTATATGACTTGATAGAATCTACTGATAATCTGAAAGATTGTATAGTAAACTACATAACATCGACTCAGAAAATTGAAATTGTAGATGCAACTGTAAAAACTCTACTAAGTATTTCTAATTTTGAATTCGTTAACTGTACTATTTTAGATGGAATTTATGAAAATTGTAATTTCTATGGTTGTGAAATAAATGACTCACAAATATCTAAGTCGAGAATAGATTCAAGTGATATTAACAGAAGTAAAGTTTTAAGTTGTAGAGTCGAAAACTCTGTTTTAAGCGACTGCTTTTTCATGAATGGATTCTTAAATAGTGATATGAAAGGTGGTATATACAGAAGTGGTGATTTAGGACCTTATGCCACAATTTCACCAGAGACTAAACTCGTAGGCACAGAAGATAATTTCTTTAATACTAAATTCGACAACGAGAAAGACGGTGATGATAAAGGTGTAATAAAAGCTTTTAAGAAATGAAATATCTAAAACATTTTGAAAATAAAGAACTATTTAATGTTGATTCCGAAGATATCAAAGAGATTTTTAGTGACTTCTTAGATGAGTTCAAAATTTGGATCAGATTCGGTAAAAAACTGCATCAATTTGATGCTCCCGGTCCGGTCACTTCTGATGAAATAAGACTGGGTTACAAACCATATATCCAAGTTAATCTGTCAGGCGATCAAGGAATAAGTCCATATCAAATGAGTGTGTATATGAACTCAGATGAGTTCTTAGAAAGACAAAAAGAAGTTGTATCTAAACTTGAATACTTAGACCTAGAACTTGCTAAAGTATATGTTGAGACGAACGGTATACCATACAATAATACCTCAATAATATTTTTAATATATAAAAAGACAAAATAAAATACACCATATGAAGAAATTTGATTCATTTGTTAATGAAGAAGTAGGTATAAGAAATATAAAAAGTATAATCGGTCCTATGAAAACGGCCGAAATATATTTCCATAAAGACCTTGACGGAGTAACTTCCGCTCTTGCAATGAAATACTTTTTAGAAACTTACTATCAAGTTAAAACAGTTGATGCACATCAAATTCAATATGGTGGTATGGAATTCGCTATTAAGAGTCACAAAGAAGGAAACCTTTGTGTTTTAGTTGATTTCGCACATGGTAAACCAATGTTTGCAATTCAATCTGATCATCATGATAAACAAGTAGGAGCTGGTGATACAGAGGCAACTTATTTTAAGTCAGCTCGTTCAAATGTTGAAATTATTTCTGGAGAAATTTCTTATTCACCCGCATTTACTTCAAGTGACATAGAATTGATAAAGACTGTTGACTCAGCGGACTTTTTCAGACATAATATACAACCTGAAGATATTCAAAAGTCTATTTTTGAACTTGATAAGGAATTATCCGGTGAGAAGAATAGATTCATTATGGGATTTTGTGTTAATAGACTACTTTTAGCGTATAAAAATAAAAGAATCACTGTTAAAAGTCTTGATGGAAAGAGAGACCATATAAATAAAAACATTTTAGAGTGTATGGTTCTTGACTGCACTCCTTCTCTTATATCTATGTTTGTGAATTTAAGACATTACATGAACAATGCTCGTGTAGCTGATAAGGCTGGGGTACTTGCAAAACCTGATGAATTAAAAAAGAACATAGATATCTACATTGATAAAATGAAGAACTATAGATTCGTTGAAGATCCTAAAACTGGTAATATCATTGAATATGATCCAACTAGTCCATACTCACGTATTCCTCAAGATGGTAAGATACAAAAAGGCGTACACTTTGATGAAACTCATAAAATAATAATTCAATATGGTGGTGGATCTATGATTAAACCTGGGTCTTATGATAGATACGTTCCATTTAAAAATAATCCTGAGGCAAACTTTTTATGTATAGTTTGGCCACTTGGATTAATTCAAGTTAGTTGTAATCCATTTAAAGAAAAGAAATTAAAAGACATTGACCTTGGAAAAATTGCGAAAGAAGTAATGTCAAAACATATGTCTAAATTAAATGATATTTTCGTTACACTTGACTGTCTTAAAAAAGAATTTGAGACTTCACAAGATTGGAAAAAAATGCAAAAAGAAGAAGGTCCAGACTATTCAGGTGTTGGATTTAGATATTCTGACTTAGAGGCCTTTTATATGGATTGTATCTATAGTAATAAATCAGGCCAGATGACAAATATTCTAGATGAAGTATTAGAACTAGACTTTATTGCTTCTGATGAAACCTATCAAAACATAAAAGTTAAAATTTCATTTGGTGGTAAAGATTACTATTTCAATGTTACAGATACTAAATCAATTAAAGACTTTGTAGATAGTGCTTTAGTAGGAGATGTAGAAAAATATAACACTTCTACTTATCTAAATTCTAGTGATTTTAAAGAAGTCACAAGCGATTTGGCGAAAAAACAAACTGAAGGTGCTAAAAACACAATATCAAATTTGCTAAAGTCTGAAAATACTATTGTTTCTAAAAAAGAAAAAGTTTCAATTTTTAGATCTTTAAAAGATGAGAATTTGAAAACGGCAATGGATACAACTTATGATAAACTAACACCTGAACAAATGTCTGTTTTGAAGTCTTATAGTATAACTTGTTGGGAATTAATCACAAGAAATTCTGGAGGTCACCCAAGTATTACAAATTTGCAAGGATGGGGATTTTTAAAATATAACAAAGAAGGTATGTTGAGCGCATTCAAAGTTGAAAAATATACGGATGTAATGAAACTAGTCGCTCGTGAGTTTGTGGATAATCTAAAAGAGAAAATTGAAAAATCCGAGCAAGGACAATCTGTTAATTATGACACAAAAGGTGTTGAGTTTACTGGTCAGGATGTGAATGAGAATTTTGAGTATCATCTTTTAGATAAAGAAGGTAAAGTATCAAAAGTTAGCAAATCAGAGTTCGTGAATGCTGGTTTTGGAAAAGCCATGAGACCAGAAAAATTGGTAATTGATGATAAAAATAGAAAAATTATAGCAAAATTTGAGAATTTTAAATATAAGAAGTAATATCTCCTTATATTTGTTACTATGATTTTAACAACTGAAATTATCAAACTTAATCTTGAGACTCTAGAAGAAGTAAAAAAGGATTTTCCTATACTTCAAGATTTTCAAAATGGTAAAATTCAACAAGAAACCGTTAATAATATCGGTTTAGATTTGTTTGTATCGTTTATAAACTTCATGAAGTCTTCAAAGTCAGCTGGTATGTCTTTAATCTACGATAAGAAAATTACTTATCGTGAAGTTAAAAAGAAAATCGTTGAACAATCTTACGGAGAAAAGCCAAAAAGTATTTTTTCGAAAAAGAAAGAAGAAGATTTGATTAAAGTATTCAATGATCAATCTGTTAATCGAAGATACACAAGAACTCAAAATCAGTCTTATTGTTCTGGTCTAGAAAAATCAGAACCTATAATTTTGAATTACTTTATTCAAAACTCTATATCTTTTGGTGAACATTTTTTCAGAAATAATTTTTATTTCAGAAAATTAGAAAAACCAAAGTTCTACTCAAGAGAACTTAAAATGACTCAGCAGTTTATTGATCTTTTTATTGACTATTCAAAAACTCAAGATTTTGACTTCAGAAAGTGTAATATTAAATCACTAATTTCAGAGTTGAACAGTAGACTTAGGCCAATGATGAAAATAGATACTAATCTACAAGTAAAGTGTATTCGAGAACTAAAAAGATTTACTGTTGAGAATACTTATGTAGTACTTGATAGTAGAATTAATTACTACGGATTTTTAGAAATAAAATTACAAGATGATACTGGTGAAATAAATTATGTACCGTATTCCAATTTCGAAGAAATTTCAAGACAAAGATCCGATATATTTAAAGAACTTGGACTATGATTATTAATGAACCAAAAACTAGAGATATACTTGGTGCTATCAAACTCTATCCTTCAAAATTAAAGGCTATATATACCTTTGGTTCTAGAGTCTATGGAACTTATAATGATAACTCAGACTGGGATTTTGTTGTAGTTGCCAATACTCCGGATACTAATAGAGAAATAAATTGGTTCAACTTGAATATTCACCTTATGACAGTTGATCAATATCTACAACATTTAAAAGAACATCGTTCTTTTGCTGTAGAGTGTTTTTATGCTCCTAAAGAATTTCGACTTCAAGAATTATCAAGATTTGTTTGGCAACCGACAAAAAAATCACTCATACATTCTTTCACTCATATATCTAATTCAGCATGGGATTCTTTTAATTCACGATATGAAGATAATTATCAATCTGCCTTAAAGTGTGTCTTTCATAGTCTTCGAGTACCACATTTTGGGATTCAAATACTGAAATCTGGTAAGATTGAAAATTTTAGGGAGTGTAATCACTTTTTTGAAAAGTTGCAATCTAAAAATTGGACAAAAGAGGAAATTGTATCAGAGTTTTCTGAATATCGTGAACAACTACTTTATAATTTTAAAAGGACTTAGTAATTCTGATTTAAAAAGTCTAACCTGTCTTGATATTTTTGTGCCATTTGTTTCAAAACTTCCACGTCAAATTCAGGAGTGTTATAAAGAGATTCACACGCTTTCATTCGTAAATAGACATTTCCCACTGTATTAATTCTTTCGGCAGATTTTTGAGTCTGCTCAATCAATAATTCACTATCTTCTGAATATTTATTGTAAAGAGATTGAACAATTTTTTTGTGTCTATAGAGACCATCGGGTACGGATGATATGGATTCTATTGTTTCATCTAGTACTTGCCAATCCTTTATTTTTGACTTCAAAGACTCTAGCAATTTTATCTTTTCAGTATTAGATTTAGAATCTAATAAGTCCATGAGTGCTTCTACGAATAATTCTTTACCAGCAACCTTCATAGTTCCAGCTACGTGATATCTAGTAATCGGCCCATAAATTTGGACTCTTAAAAAATCATCAAGAAGGTTCATTACTTTTGATTTAAAAATATCAGCTTCTGTGATTTTAACTTCACTTTTTGGTTCTTGTGGAACTTTTTGACCGGTTATATTTGAGAATTTCTTCATACTGTATATATATTAAAAATGTTTTATAAAAAAAAAGTCAGAGTGTTCTCTGACCTTTTTTTATTTTTTTTTATTTATTAGAGAGTCTGTCTGTAATCTTGAACATCGTCTCTGATTTCTTGAGCTTTCTTTTTAAGCTCTTGCATGAACTTTCTCACTCTAGTTGCTGCAGTTTTGTTACCTTTTACAAAGAATTTCTCAAACTCTTCTTTTAAAAGATATTTTTTTCCATCGATTTCTACTTCTTCAGTTATTAACTTTAGAAGTTGATCATACTTGTCTGTGTACTCCATAGTTTTATTTTATTTTTTCATCTAAATCAACCTAACTAAATAGTTGTCAATTTGAAATATATATTAAAATAAAAAAATCACTTATTTGGTTTTACCAGAAATTCGTTCTCTAAAAGATAATTTACGTGGTTTTTTTAACTCCTCAATCTGAGAATCCAGTTGTCTTCTAGAGTTTTTTTCAGACTCTAATTCCCTTGTTAAATTATCTAGACTAGATTGTAAATTTTTTATTAATGGTTCAGTCTGTGTTTTATATAACTGATGCTTACTATGTAAAATTTTATAAAAATTTCTGAATTTGAAAATTAAATACTTATAATCATCAGGTCTATAATTCTCAATAAGATCTGAGGTCATTAGAAATTCCAATATTTCATCGTCAGTTAATTCGACTATCATGTTAATTAAATCCTAAATTATTTTTTTCAACTTTGTTGTTATTGTGAAATACTTCAACAAGTCTAGTATTTTTCTTAAACTTTTTATTAAAACCGAGTTCTTTTGATAATTCAGTTGCTACTTCAGATTCAAGTTCTTCGACTTCAAAAATAGATATCAAATTATTTGAATCAATCAGGTTAGAGTCAATATCATCTTCTTCATCAACATTAAATATTAATAGTATTTGTAAGTCTAATTCATCAGACACAACACTGTCAATCAATTGTAAGACGTTAACGCTGAAATAGTTATGTTTTCCATACATAGGATTATAAAGAAACTCACAGTCATCTACAATTAATAGACACTTATTGTATTTTTTTAAAAATGTTCTAAAATCAGAACTATTAATTGAACTCTCAATAGTATTGAGTGGTAGATAAATAACCAGTCTGTCTACTTTTGTAGAAATATATTTTGATAAATTTGTTTTACCCACACCTTTATCACCATATAAAATAGTAAGACCTTTGTCTTTATTCTTTAATTCCTTGACCGTTCTTTTTACCTCTTTGATAGTCTTATGGTTGTATAATGACTCTAATGAAAATTTTGATTTTTCAAAAAATAGAGGAGAAACCTCTAGATTATTATCAACAAGACTTAAAACGTTTATCTTATGTTCAGAATCATCAACATAATCAATTATACAATTCATTAATTGTTGGACAATTTTATCAATTACTTCTTTTTCATTTTGTGTTTTATAGTAAAAACACAAGTCATTAACTAAGAAATTTTGAGAATACATATCATGCTTGACAAAACTAGCAAAGATTAGCTCATCGATTTGTACCAAAACCCTTTGATTATAAATGTAATTATCATCGTCTGGTAACAATTCTGTTAAAGTTTCTAAATTACCATACTCATCTTTGATTAAACTAGTGATAATCTCTTCAAACTCTTTACCAGTAAAGGTGTCATGTATTATCAATCTATTTGGCCTTTGTTTCCACTTGTCAAAAATCAATAAAAAATCATTGTTTGTTGATTCTTCACTAGAGATATTTATATTCATTGTCATTTTTTTCATTTAAAAAGTTTATATATAATAAAAACACTAAAACCTTGAATAAGAAAGGAATTGAATCGATTTTAGTAATTAACAATTTCCTAGCTCATTGTAAATTGAGAAAGGAGAACTGTTATTTAGCAAAACTAACACAGTCTTATTTAAAACACAAACTTAACAGACTTCTTTTAGAGTATCAACCAAAGAAGAAAGTTAGATTTTCTTTTCTTGGTATTGTATTCTAAATTTGTGGACCAGAAATATCGATCTGTGGACCATTCATTGCTGCAGGATTTGCCTCGTTGATCGGAGGAAGATTGTCATATAGTCCTTTTTGCTTTTCTTGCTCAATAAGATTCATGATCATTTCTCTCTGCATTTTTTCGTTCTTTCTTTTCATTTCAGCAACTCTTTGGTTACGTGATGCCACTTTTTTCTTGTGGTCTTTT
>Ga0068876_10003936_pt1 | contig 10514 bp, 3 predicted proteins | sample NOAtaG_6_FD_66442 | JGI IMG/M metagenome (GOLD analysis project Ga0068876, IMG submission 66442) | Freshwater lake microbial communities from Lake Erie, under a cyanobacterial bloom - NOAA_Erie_Diel5S_2200h metaG | ecosystem: Environmental > Aquatic > Freshwater > Lake | place: USA: Ohio, Lake... | reverse complement strand
TTTTGTTCATAAATGGCAATGGAAACATTTATTATATTAAGCCTTATCAATGATAAGTGTTGCACATATTCATCTCCGCACATTATCATATTTCTTAAACTAAGTTGAAAAGCCTCAATAGCATCTTCAAGCTGATCTATTTTTAAAGATAGTACTCCCATCATATTATATGAAATGGCTACAACATAATAATTATTATGTTCGGATGCGACTTTGATAGCTTCATTTAACCTTAATAGTGCCGCTTCAATAAAATTTAATTTCACTAAGCTACTGCCTATACTGTATAACCAATAAGCTTCCCCTTTTTCTTCCCTGTTCCCGCGCATGTTAGGGAGCGCTCTTTCTAAATACCACAAGCGATTAATGCCGCCCTGAGCTTGCGGCAAATCTTCTAGTACCTGGTTTATTCTACGATGAGAGTCATCTAGCTTCTTTTTTAAAACTTTATTAACGGTATTATTCGTTGACCAAATATCTCTTAATACATAAGCGGTAATGTAATATTTAAATGCGTCATCATATTTTTTGAGCTGATAACAAGTGTTACCCATTTCGTGGTATATATCACTAAATTCTAAATTAGTTTCTTTTGATTCACTTGGAGTAGCATCAATAGCTTCTTGAAGCGAAATTAACGCTTTATCATATTCTTCATAATTCAAATACGCTATCCCTACGTTATAGTAAGAACGAGCTAAGTGCGTGTGCGATTTTGGTAAACTTTTTTTACGTATATTTAGTGCTGATTCATGCAGAGCAAGAACTATTTCCTTGGGACCGTTAAGCTTTCTTAATGATAAAGCCCAATTATCATATAGGCTTGCAATATTTAAGCTGCACTCACTATAACGCAATAGATATATATTCAAAGCATCACCATAATTTTTGATTGCTTCTTCGTGACGGTTTAAATTACTTAAGACAAGCCCTGTGTTTAATAATAATTCTGCAATTCTAGGATGAGCCGTGCCTCCATAGAACCGTTCTAAAATTGATAGTGCTTCCCTATATTCAGCAAGCGCCTCTTCAAAATTACCTTGGTAATCCAAAACATTAGCTATGTTCATTTTACTGTTCGCTATTGCAGATTCAGGATTATCGCCACAAAGTACCTCTCTTATTTCTAGCGCCCGTTTATGCATTAACAAAGAGTCATCTAATTTTCCCTCACCTTCTAAAACTACTCCGTAACCTTCGTAGATATTGCTTAATAAAGATACAACTTGTAAAAATACTGCCTTTTTGCCATGTTGAATCTCTATCTTTTTATTATAATTTATCTCATCAAGGGGCAATCTCCTAAACAAAGAAACTGCGTTTTCCAAAGTAATTAAGATCTTCTTGTAATTTTCATCTATGGTATTTACGTACTCACCTGGCAAAAGATTAATTAGATATTTCTCAACTTCATCTATTATTTGCCCATAATAACTTTCGCAATCACCATGCTGTAAAGTCGCTTTTATTATACCTAAGCGATCAGCTATATAAAGGTATGTGAAAAACAGCCCTGGATCAGCATCAATTTTAGAGCGGCAAATTTTAAATGCATTAAATATCGTCTCTTCTGCTTCGTTATATTTCCCTAATCCCAGTAAAATAAGGCCTAGCTCCAAAAAAAGATTCATATTACCTTGATCTTTCTCTATGGCATTTTCTATGTGCGTTTTGGCAGAAGCGTATTCAAATAAGAGCCGACAAACAATACCTTTTCTCCATGCGCTGTCATCTAATAAGGCCGAATCTATTCTTTCAACAAATTTTTCTTCAGATGCCATTGCTTTAACTGCCTCTTGCAATGGAAATAAGACGTAGTAATATCTTTTTACTATCCTATTATCTTGCAAATAAAGAGCTTTCTTTAGCGCCTGCGAGGTAGTAGCTTGTTGCTGATTTATCTCCGTACTAAAATTTTCTAGCAATGTTAAATCATCATACTGACCTCCTTGGAAACCATACGCTCTTAACCGTAATTCATTAGTTATACTTAGCGCGATTCTTAAGTTATCTCTTGCTTTTTCATTAATGATTCCCCTATCATATAGCAATTCTATAGTGTGATAGTTATCTTTGCTATTTAGATAATAATAATCTGCCAACGCTACAATAATTCTATCTGGAAATCTGTATAACTCTTTCTTGATGTTTAACACCTTACCATCTAATGTGATATCTTCTTCATTTATAAAGTACTTCAATAAATCTTGTCTTAAAATGCGTAGCGCTCCTTGTTTATATTTTAATAATCCAGAAGCTTTATCTTTGTTTTCTTCATTATATTGTTCTAGCAACTCAATATTACCATTTATAATGATTATATGATTCAGTGCCTGCAACAAATGATAATCTTGAGCAAAACGTGCATCACCTTGAAAAGCTGCCAACTCACTTGGCGTTGTTGTTAATTCAAAGTCAGGTATTGATTTGCCTTCTTCATTTAAATAACCCTTTCTCCCCAGCGGTGTTTTACAAGCTTCTCTAACAACCCCATCAAATGAAAATCCTGATTTTGTCAATTCATCATAAAACCAGCTATCTTCTTTTTTACCACTTTTTAAATTATTTAATTCTTCGATTCCTAATGCTTTTATTAATGTTTCGCCAAAATTGGTAACGCGCATATAAAGTAATGTGGTAACTTCACGAAAAAACTGTTTTACTTCTTCTTTTTTTGTTTCTTCTAATCCTTCCTCAATCAAAATACCAAATTCAATGTCAGACCATGGCGTCATTGTGCCAAGTGCCATAGAACCAAGTCCATAAACTGCATACTGAACAGGATGATCATCTACCCTAGGCAAACCTCCTAAATCATTAATACACTCCCAAAACAACTCATTAAACAAACCTCCAATACCTTCTGTACCAATGAAGAATTTTCGAATATCTAAATATATTTCTTCAACCTTTTTCGCTCTCTCCCTGATGCCTACTTCATCTATCTCCTCTGAGCCTACTGGCAACCCTAAGTCAGTTAATTCATCTAAATATTTTTTTATTCCTTCACGATATTCTGCTAAACTTTTTTTATGTTTTTCTATTCTGTTAATACCTAAAGTCTCTGGTGAAGTCTTTTTTAGCTCCTGGAAAAAACCTGCTTCAATATCATTAATTGATTTAAGTATAAATTCTCGTTTTTCTTCTTTACTAGTAATATCATTTTCTTCATCCAGCAGCTTTAATACATAATGGCAAATCCCAATCGCTTTGGGGTAGTAATCTAATTTATCAGTTGTGTTTGCTTGGCTTTTATACAATTTCACTAACTCGATAACTAATTCATATTCCTGCTCTCGATACTTGCCTTTATTTAATACAGAATAATATTTTTTTAATGCTTCTTTCATAGATATTTCCTCATTATGAACAGCTTCAATATTAAATACCGCTATAGCATTTTCATTAATTGACGCTTCTGCTAAAATAGGTATTTTTTTATCATCTTGTGACCAATAATAATATAGTAAGCCACCAATAAGCGAACCTGCCAATTCATTTAAAGTAAAAGAAAATTGCTTATGCACTTCTGAACCATGCAAACGTTTGCTAGAAAAAGGAGCACTTGTTATATTGAATGCACGCCTAAAAGCTGATCCACTTAATAATGAAGGATTATAAACTATTTGTCTTGCTATCTTATAGTTACGCATATCACCTCATTGATTTAATTATTTTTTGTGTTCATAATAAACCACCTTAAATCGTATCATTTGCATATCACTTATAACTCTTTTGGCCTGCCGTAATCATCTTCTCTAGTAAATTTTTGAATAGTTTTTTGCAGCTCAATGGCTTCTTTGAGATAAGGATGAGTTCTAGACCTACCTAGCTTCTTTTGCAAATCAATTGATTCATTGATAAATTCTAGCGCTTTCTCATGCTTATCTTTTCCAAGAAGAAAATAAACCCTGGCTAACCCAGCTTTCGCATCTGAAACTTGATAATTTTCTTCATTCTTTACTTCCTTACTTATTTGCAATGAATCCAAATATAAACGTTCGGCTATCTCTAAGTTATTATTGTAACGAACACTGCCCACTAACACATTTGCCAACTCATCTTGGTCATTATCATAAGGCGTTAACATCAATATCTTTGCTAATTCGTTTAAGTAAATTCTTTTCCTTTTTCGCTCAGATGATAATAAGTTTATAGCCCCTTCTACTACTTTACTTCCCTCATTCCTATATAATTTATCACCAATCAGATACTTCATAGCTGATTCTTTATACAACCTTTTTTGCTCTTTATCAGGTTCTATTCTTGCTAGCTTCTCATAGCATCTCGCCAATTGATTCATGCACTCAGCTTTAAAATAAGTATCTATCCCTACATTTATTTTATCTCCTAAATGAGTGTCATAATAACTACCCTCTAAAGTAATCCCTTTCTCATATAATTTCACAGCTTCCTGTAATTCTTCTCTACTTTCGCCCTCTAGTAGTAAATACCCTTCCCCTCTGTAACTTGATAAAATCTCAGTAAATAGTTTTTCTCCTCTTTTCTCTCCATACAATTTGCTTAGCTCATATGATAAATTAAAACAACGCGTTGTTCGATCTAGGGTTTTTTCATCACGACTATAAATATAAATACGGCCTAAAGTGTAAATTACTTTGGTATATGCGGGAATCAGCTCAACATCTAACTTTTCTAACTTATCAAATAATTCCTTTGAACTTATTTGAATACCATCAGTAGATAAGTCTAGCAATGACTCTATAGTTTGCTTAGCGTCCTTAATCATTGCTTCCCATTCAAAGCAGCCTTGTCCCTCCGATAAATTTAAGGCAACCAACTTATCTTGAAGAATAGCTTTTAATGTTACTAATTTCGAAGGCTTAGTATCTTTTTTATGCCTTTTTAATAATGTATCAATTTCACTAATTAATTTCTTGCCCATATCAGTGATCGTGGCCTTACTAGTATGCGCAAGTCTGTTATCCGCGTTAATGCTTTTGTATGAGCTTTCAATTTCCAACAGTTTTTTGGCTAAAGTCATTTGCTCTGTTTCTTCTAATTTATAGAAAGTTTCTTTAAATCCTTCGCCAAACCAATTCTCTCCAACTTGCAAAGCAGCTGCCTTTGCAAACTTGGTTATTTCTTCATTTTCATGGTAATAATAACTTGCCAAGCCCCCAGCGATGAATGAACTAACTAATCCACTAATCGAAAATATAAATTGCCTTTGCGAGCCTGTAACTGGTATAGCTTTAGCGATTGAAGAAAAATTAGTTTTCATGAATAAACTTCGCTGCCATGGATGAAATAACGGAAATGGAGTTGAAAATTTTGCTACTTTATAATTACGCATATTGCCTCCAATAAATTAATAATAAGTGCAATTTCAAAAAACTAATAGTTTATAATTATACTAGGTTGAAACAAGTTTGGGTTTTATGGAATTAATTGTCAAGATAATTATCGGAAATTAAACTGCGTTTTTTATTGTTTTATCAAAATCTTGCTTCAAGTAGTTAAATCTTAAGCTATTTTCTATATTTTATCAATAAATCGCTTAGCAAGCATAAGGTTGCACCCTGCCCATGAACTAGTTATTTATTTATATTTCAAGACACCTCTGCTTCAATAATTTTTTCTCTATTGCAGCTTTAAATAAGTCAGTAAGTAACGTCATACCCACCTATACATTTGCTCTCGTCCTCCCCAGCTTCTTCTCGCATCTTCACGCGCGACAAAAGATGTTTTTTCCTCAGTCTCTTCGTAAATGTTTAATTCACGATTACATTTGTTATAAGCATTAATAGCAGTGTTATAAAAAAAATCTTTTTCATCTAATTTATCTATATCTTCTTTAATCACCATTAAAGCTTCTAGAGCCTTTTCCTTGTTATTGAGCCATAAGTTAGACCTTTTAATTAGATAATTTGCAAAGTTACCATCAAAATATTTGCCTATATAACCAATAGCCTCAATACCCCCATCAAATGCCCACCAATCATACTTTCCGCAATGCCTGTTCATCTCTTCTTTGAGGTTAAGAGTATCACTTTCTTCTATTAAATCATTTTCTCTAAGCACAGCATAAACAAAAGCACAATAGTTTTTATAAAATAACAACTCTTTCCCCTTTTGTGTTTTTTCAAGCTTCTTAATGACCTCAAGTGGTAATTCGTTTGATCTTAGCATATAGTAACATATAAAGGCTTCTTTATAAAATTTAAAGCTTTGCTCCTGCTTGTTTAAATTATCAAAAACATCCCCTATTTTTACCAATCCATTGGCCAATTCTTTTGAAACACTGCTAACATTCACTCGCCTTTGATTTTCGCTATGGAAATGCTTGCTAATTATATGGTTTAATTCTTCTAATGTGCCGAGATTTTCCTTACTAGTATAATCTAATTCTAGATTAAATCTATCTCGTATATTAGTTATTACCCCACACGCGTATCGTATATTGCTAATAACATCTTCAGTATTTTTATCGGATAAATAATAATCGATAACCATTCCAATTTGCGAAGTTATTATTTTTTTATATTTATTCCCACTTAAGTTTATATTATTTTCTGCTATCTTATCTAATATATGCAATACACTACTTACATACTTTTTAGCGTGTTTTTCATTAGTCGGATATAAAAAGCTTTTTTCTATTATTTCTAATAGTTGCTTATACATATTTGTGTCATTAATACTTTTAGGCGCTAATAAATCAATCAAAACTTTCCTAATTGTTAATACTAGCTTTTCATCCATCCTTTTTTCATGAAGTAATGATAATGCTTTAAGCGTTGATACTATCTTTTCGTAATCGTATGATTCTTCATTGCAATAAGTTTTGATAAATTTCGTAGGTATATTTTTTGGATCACAGAACGTGCAAATATTTAAAACTTTTTTTTCTGCTTTCGATAGCGAGCTGATTGCTAAAGTTAAAGCTGACTCTACAGGATTCTCTCTATTACATTCTTTTATTATTTCATTAACAGGCTTCTTTGTTTCATCAACGTATTTTTTTATAATATGTAGAGCATAAGGATGATAATCCAAAACATCTGCCAATTGTTTAATCACACTTTGATCTTCAAAATTTTTAAATAATGCCTGCGCTGTTTGCAGATCATACTTTTTCAATTCAAAGATATTTTCATCACTAAGAGAGAACATTCTTATTATGTCAGCACGTTGTTCATTTTCACTGATTAAAATAATATTTTCTCTTTTATCTCCTTTGCGATCAGGTAAATAAAGTCGTAATTCTTCTAAATTCCTGCCAACTACGTTATCTACAATCAATAAATATGGTTCATAACTCTCTTCAAAGAATTTCTTTATCTGATGAATACTTTCAATTTTTGGTACTATATCGGATGCTTCTTTACTTAAATTTACATCAGATCGTTTCTTATAAAGTTCAATTAAGCCAGCTTGCTCGGCATTTTTCTTATCCAAATACAAATTAATTTTATGCATCATAGTTTCTGCTTGTGCTCTTATGCTCAACGAAGCATCAATGTAAAAAATCAACTTATAGCGATCTCTATTCAGTTCTCTGTATTTATGCGCTAAATAGCTTTTACCATATCCATCAGCTCCACTAATAATTATTGTGTTTAATTCATTTAATTTAGCTTTTAACTCTGTTAAATCTTTTTCCCTACCAAAAAAATATTTACTTGTATCTTCTACTCTATTGGTTACCAATGGATGTGGATATAATTTATACTTCATCAAAATAGTGGCAATCCTTGCTTGTATATCATAACCTAACATTTTTATATCTTGATGCTTCTCATCTTCACGTGGGTTAATTATTTGCAGCGCTGCAACCATTAATGAGCCCAATACTCCGTGGATAAAGTAACCATGTACCGCCTTTTCGGCAAAATTAGCAGCATTGCCTTTGCGGATAAAATTAACTCGCTTACCATTTATAAAAAATTGATTTATTTCACTACTACTATCTAAAGAATCACCTTCAGAACTTAACAATGAACTTAGGTTAAATTCGTCATCAGATGATGTGCATGAAGATATGTAAACATTATCCTTAACTTTGCCAATTTCATCTTTTAAAATTTTATTTCCAGTGCAACTAATGATAATATCTGCCTCTTTTATACCATCTTCTAACTCAACAACTTTAAAAGAATGTGCTGATGCAACTAATTTTCTAATTGGATCAATTTCACAAACTATTACTGGCCCTCTCGTCTTTTCTGCTGCAACCTTAGCTGCTGCAGAACCAACTTTGCCATAACCAATAACTAATATTGTTTTTGCTTCCCCAAAATGGGTATATTGTGCCACTCTTAGAATATGATCTGTTGCATCAACAATTGCTTTACCAACATTATAATCCTCCGAATCTTTAATTTTGCTTCTAGCAGCAGAGATAATTGGGAAATCAATAAAATTTCCTTCTGCTTTTAACCTTTCCAGTTCTTCTTGATATTTCTGGTGGCCATTTTCTGTATCTTCAACAATACCCCAGATTTTTCCTTCTGTTGCTAAGTATCCTAAAGCTGGGGCAAAATACCCTCCTATATCTATTATAATTATTTTACTATTATCTGAACTTATATCCCTTATTAATTTTTTTGCATTCTCTATATTTTTAAGGTAATCTTTATTAACTGCTTTTACTTTTTGACCATACTTTTTATCAAAAAACTTTTGTATTTTAGGATCAGGTATTGATCCCTTTGGTATAATTGCTGCTACCTCCCCGATTTTTTCCAGACCCTCTAGCAAAAATGGAACAGTTGGCACTGTATGAGTTACTATAATAAATTTGACTTCTTGCCTCACCTCTTTCTCACGAAATGCCAAAAATAGCTCATTGTAAAAATCTCTTGTCGATTCTTTTTCATGATTTGGCAAATCAATTAAATCGTCAAATTCATTCGCAATTCTCAACTTTTTATTTGTTTTTTGCTCAATAGTATTCTCTCTATCTCTTTTACCGCTAATATGCAACTCCATAAGCTTTCCTATATTAATGATTCATCGACCTATCCCCTTTGCTGTTGTGAATTCACCCACCGAAACTCTTTCAACCCATGATGCTGCTGCTGGCAATTCGTGTTGCGCCGCAGCTAACAAGTACTGAGTTACTTTATCTCTGTCAACACTTGCTGCTTTCCCAAATCCTTCCAACACTTGCCTCGCTTCAACTTCCTGGCCATGAATTTTATATAATTTAATTAATAGATAATAAGCTAATGAATATGGTTTGACCACTATCTCATTTTGCTTCTGTAGCAATTCCTTCAGTGGCTCAACTACAGTTGCTTTCTCTGTTTGGCTATAAGTGAGCTCTTTATTTTGAATGGAAGCAATGTACTTCAAAATTTCAACACTATTTTTTACATGATCCCTGCTATCCTTGCATTTAATCAAATACTCAAAAACATCAGTATAAGAAATAATGCGTACAAAGTTATCTAATGCAGCTAAAAACTCTGTTTGCTCAGCTGTTATTTGCTCTTGCATATAATTTTTCATCAATATATAAGCACTTTTATTATGGTAATGATATGCTAGCTCAAAGCTTTTTTCTTCTACATACACATTACCAATGTTATTCAAGGTTGTTGCATAATCAACATGTTGCTCACCTAATATTTCTTTCCTAACAATCAACACATTATTATACTTCTTTAATGCCTGACATAAATACTCTTTTTTCTCCTCTAACTCGCTGCATGTCTTCGACATATTTACTAAGCAATTAGCTAAATTATGAATGATAGAAATGTTTCGCTTAAGTTGTATGTCACTTTCAAATTCATTATAAAAATCAATGAGCTCTTCATAAAGTTTTTTTGACTCTTCAAACTTACCTAAAGCCAACAATGCATTAGCAATATTTTGTTTATGTGGAATACAATACAAGCTGTCTTTCCCGAATATTCTTGCCGCTACTAAATATGCTTTATTATAGTTTCTGAGAGCTTTTTCTGCCTCTCCTTGCCGTGAAAAAATATTCCCTTCATGTAACAAAAGCCCCGCATATTCATGATGCTCTTCTCCAAACTGCTTTTTGCAAATAGTTATAGCTTTTTCAAGGCATTCTAAAGCCTCTTTGTAATCTCCTCTATCTGTATAACATGCAGCCTTGCTAGAGAGGATAGCTATATAAGTACCAAATTCTTTACCTTTATCACATGCATTTTCCAACTCATTATATATTTCTAATGCTTTTGGGTAATCACCCATAATTTTAAGAGTTACAGCTTGATTATGCTTTATTGTATACCAATAGTTGTTTTTGTCTCCTTCACTTAATAATTTCTCTGCCTCATTCCAGGTTTTTTTTGCTTCTTTATAATTTGATTCTTCCTTGAAAATTATAGCTTTTTGTATTAAATGGTTTATTTTTAATTTAGTCGAATTCAAGCGTTCTGCTATGTTTAACACGCTATTATTTGAAGTAGTTGAAATTTAATCTTACAGTTGTATAATTGAGAAGACAATAACTGGAGGTTAAAAGTTATGAATTTAAATCAAAAAATAATAAAACCAAAGCTCGGATTATTAGG
>Ga0068876_10003935_pt1 | contig 10515 bp, 6 predicted proteins | sample NOAtaG_6_FD_66442 | JGI IMG/M metagenome (GOLD analysis project Ga0068876, IMG submission 66442) | Freshwater lake microbial communities from Lake Erie, under a cyanobacterial bloom - NOAA_Erie_Diel5S_2200h metaG | ecosystem: Environmental > Aquatic > Freshwater > Lake | place: USA: Ohio, Lake... | reverse complement strand
TGATTGGCAGGAGTTTTATTCCATCATTGGAGGACACCTCGATGTTCCTGAAGCGTGGTTATTGTCATTGGCTGTTGTTCTTCCTGCTGCTGATTACCGGGTTACTTGCGGTGTCTGATTCTGCGGCCACGGCGCAGACAGAGTCGACCGTTTCATCGTGGTTCGAGAAGCTACGCTACCGCTCGATCGGCCCGGCGCGAGGCGGTCGGGTGACGGCCGTCGCCGGTCATCGCCGCCAGCCCCATACATTCTACATGGGGACGACCGGTGGTGGGGTCTGGAAGACGACCGATGCCGGCCAGAACTGGGTCAACATCTCCGATGGGTTCCTGACTACGCCCTCGATCGGGGCGATCGCGGTGGCCGATTCGGATCCGGATGTCATCTATGTTGGCACCGGGAGCGCCGCGATTCGCAGCAACGTCATTCGTGGTCTCGGTGTCTGGAAGTCGACCGATGGTGGAAAGAGCTGGCGCCACGTCGGATTGCGAAATGGCGGTCAGATCGGCTCGATCAGGATTCACCCGCAGCAACCACAGATTGCCTATGCGGCGGTGCTTGGTCAGCCGTTCGGTGCGAATGAGGAGCGTGGCGTCTACCGGACGATGGATGGCGGGGAGACCTGGCAGCGGGTGCTCTACATCGATCGTGAGACGGGGGCCGTCTCGTTGGCCATGAACCCAGCCAACCCGGAGGAGCTCTATGCCGGAGTCTGGCAGGCAGTTCGTCGCCCCTGGACGATCCTCAGCGGCGGGCCGGCGGGAAAGACTGGACTCTACAAGACGACCAATGGCGGCGCCACCTGGACCCATCTGACCAATGGCCTGCCGACCGGGCTGATTGGAAAGATCGATGTCGACCTTTGTTACTCGTCGCCGGAGCATGTCTATGTGATCCTCGAAGCCGATGGCGGAGCCGGCGGAGTCTACCGTTCGAACGATTCCGGCCAGAGTTGGCAGCTGGTCAACAAATCGGCCGGACTGATCTCGCGCCCCTTCTACTATACCTACATCGATGTCGACCCCCGAAATCCGGAGATTGTCTGGGTCAACAACCTCTCGCTCTGGCGGTCGGCGGATGGCGGGAAGAGTTTTCGTACCGTACCAACCCCCCACGGCGACAACCACGGAATGTGGATCAATCCTGACAATCCGGAACTGATCGTGCAGTCGAACGATGGCGGGGCCAACGTCTCCCTCAATGGCGGACAGACCTGGTCGACGATCTACAATCAGCCGACGGCGGAACTCTACCAGCTGGCGGTCGACAATCAGTATCCGTACCGGCTTTACGGCGCCCAGCAGGACAATACGACACTGATCATTCCAAGTCTTCCTCCGCTGGTCGACCGGGTTGATGATCCGGTACAGCTCTGGTCGATCGGCCCGGGATGCGAGACGGGGCCGGTGGTCCCGCATCCGGTCAATCCGCGAATTGTCTATGGGGCGTGCAAGGGGGAGTTCTACCGCCTGAACCTCGAGACGGGCCAGGTCGCCAGTTACTGGGTCCATCCGCAGAATCGTTATGGCCATAACCCGCGCGATATCAAGTACCGCTTTCAGCGGGTCTCGCCACTGGAGGTTTCACCGCATGATCCGCGCATAATCTATCACGCCTCGCACGTTGTTCACCGTTCGACCGATGAGGGGGTGACCTGGACGGTGATCAGTCCTGACCTGACCGCCAATGAGCCGGATAAGCAGGTCATCTCTGGTGGACCGATCACCCGTGATATTACCGGCGAGGAGGTCTATTCGACGATCTATGCCTTCCGCGAATCGACCCTTGAGCCGGGGGTGCTCTGGGCCGGGGCCAATGATGGCCCGGTCCACGTTTCGCGTGATCACGGCAAGACCTGGAAGAGGGTCACTCCGGCAGGGCTTCCGCCCGGGGGGAGGGTTCAGAACATCGAACCGTCGCCGCATCGAAAGGGGTCGGCCTATCTGGCGGTCTACCGTTACCTGCTTGATGACTGGCGCCCTTTCATCTATCTGACCAACGATTATGGGGCCAGCTGGAAATTGCTGACCGATGGTCGAAACGGGATCCCGGACAGTTGCCCGACGCGGGTCGTCCGTGAGGATCCGGATCGGGAGGGGCTGCTCTATGCCGGAACCGAGTATGGGATCTTCGTCTCCTTCGATCAGGGCGCAAAGTGGCACTCGATGCAGCTCAATCTGCCAGTCACGCCGGTCACTGATCTGCGGGTTCATCGCCAGGATCTGGTCGTTGCGACCATGGGCCGATCTTTCTGGATCCTCGACAATCTGACGCCGCTGCAGCAGATGGCGGAGGGGGCCGGCACACCGGCGAAGCTGCTCGTCCCGCGGCCGGCCCTGCGCACCCGCCATCCGGCCATGGGCGGCCGCGGCGCCGGGCCAGCCGAGCCAGAGTACCCGCCGCCCGGAGCCCTGATCGACTACTATCTGGGCGAGGAGGTCAGCGGAGACCTGAAGCTGGAGATAGTTGATCAGGCGGGGCGGATTGTTCGCACGCAGTTGAGTCGGCAGTCTGATGACTCCGGAAGGCCGGCCCAGGGGATGCGGGGGCCGGTGAGTGGGGGCCGACCGGCCAGCGAGCTGACGAGGCAGCGGGGGCTGAACCGGTTCCGCTGGGATCTGCGGGTTGGCGAGCCGGCCGGAGCCAGCAGCGCCCGCGAATTGCCGGGGCCCCTCGTCCTGCCGGGTCGGTACACGATCCGTCTGGTCAGCGAGAAATGGTCACTGAGCCAGCCACTCACCGTTGAACTCGATCCGCGACTTGCCAGCGACGGGGTGACTCTCGCCGACCTCCGCGAGCAGTTCGAGCTGATCCAGAGGGTCCGGCAGACATCCCGCGAGGCGACGGCGCTGGTGCAACGTCTCGATAGTGAACTACCCGCCGCGCTACCGGCCCGGCAGGCAGAGTTGCGGCAGATCCGCCAGGCGCTGGTGACCGCGCCCGGCGCCTACCCGCAACCGATGCTGATCGATCAGCTGACCAGCATCTACCGCATGATCAGTGACGCCGATCGCAAAGTTGGCCGCAGCGCCATTGATTATTATGATGAACTTCGCCGGGAGCTCGACCGACTGGCGCGCCGGTTGAATGAAAAATAGCCGACCTGGCGAGAGGTCGACTGGGCAGGATACCGATCAGACCAAAGCTAAGCAGAGGCATAGGCAAATTATGAAGAGTGGTTCAAGAAGAGAGTTTACCAAGAGAGCACTGGTGACAGGCACGGTTGGCGCCTTGAATCCCTGGCGGGTCATTGGAGCCAATGAGCGGATCAACATCGCCCTGATTGGTTGCGGGGATCGTGGAACCGCGATCTGGAAGAAGTTCCTGCTCAACCAGGACGTCAATCCGGTGGCGGTCTGTGATGTCTATGAGAATTTCCTCAACCGGGCCGCGGCGACGGCGCCGGGGCTGAAGACCTACCGCGATTTCCGGGAGATCATCGACCGGAAGGATATCGATGCGGTGGTTATCGCCACGCCGGACCACTGGCATGCGATTCCGACCATTCTTGCCTGCCAGGCGGGGAAGGATGTCTATGTCGAGAAGCCCCTCTCGCTGACGGTGGCCGAGGGGCGCCAGATGGTGCGGGCAGCCCGCCAGCACCGGCGCGTCGTCCAGACGGGGAGCCAGCAACGGTCAGGGCCGCACTACCAGAAAGCCATCCGGCTCATTCAGGAGGGGGTCATCGGCCCGGTCCACAAGATCAGCGCCGGTTTTACCCGGAATGCCATGCCGGGTTTCAGACCGGTCGAACTTGGGCCGGAGAAGCCGCCGGGGCTCGACTGGGAGATGTGGCTCGGGCCGGCGCCCTATGTCCCCTACGATCCATTCCGTTGCATCTACCATTTTCGCTGGTTCTGGGACTACTCGGGTGGGCAGATGACCAACTGGGGCGCCCACAATCTCGACATCGCCCGCTGGCTCCTCAAGGCGAAGGGGCCGCGTGCGGTGACCTCGTTTGGCGGGCGCTATGAATTGAAGGATGGCGGGCAGACACCGGATGTACAGGAGATCATCTACCAGTTCGACGACTGCCTCGTCACCTGGTCCGGGCGCGAAGTCAACCGGCTCCGCGATGAGTACCTGGTCTTTCACGGGACGAAGGGGTCACTCAGCATCATGCGCGACGGCTATGCGATCATTCCCGAGATCTGGCGTGGATTGAAGAACCGTAATACGGTGCCGGAGATGGATCCCCAGGATGAGAAGGGTGAGGCGCGCCAGATGGAGGATCTGCACATCCGCAATTTCCTCGATTGTGTGAAGAGCCGACAGGCTCCCAACGCCGACATTGAAGAAGGGCATCTGACGGCGACAATGTGCCATCTTGGCAACATTGCGACCCGCCTGGGCCGGACTCTCCAGTGGGATGCGACGAGGGAGCAGTTCATCGGAGATCGTGAAGCGAATAATCTGCTGACCTATCGATACCGTAAACCCTGGGACAAGTACCGGGCCGGCTAAGTACCGGAGGGTATTGATATTATTACATCGATCAGGATCGGACATCGAGCCATCCTGTCAAGGCCCGCGAGGCCGGAGAACCGGAGAAGAGGATATGCAAGCACTAAAGAAGTATAAGCTGGATGAAGAAGGGCTGCGATACTTTGACAATGAGCCAGAGCCGCGCCCCAACCCATCCGAGGTGAAGATTCGGGTCATCGCCGCCGGCATCTGCGGCACCGATTATGGAATCTACTATTCGCCCTCACGCCGGGGGATTCAGGATGAGATGCTGCGCCATCTTGGAAATGACCCGGCACGTTATTCACCACTGGTGATCGGTCACGAATTCTGCGGCGAAGTGGTCGAGGTCGGGGCCGGCGTCTCGAAGGACCTGGTGCGGGTTGGTGACTATGTGACGAGCGAGATGCACATTGCCTGTGGGTACTGTCACCAGTGCATGACGGGTCAGAAGCACGTCTGCCAGAATGTCCGCGTGAAAGGGGTTCATCAGCACGGAACCTTTGCCGATTACGTGGTCGTTCCGAGCGAGAACATCATCAATCTCGAGCGTTTTGGTGGAAAGTCGATGATTCCCCCGCGTTTTGGAGCATTTCTCGATGCGTTGGGGAACGCGGTCCACACGGTCATGGAGGGCGAAGTCTCCGGCAAGACGGTCGCGATTCTCGGTTGCGGCACGCAGGGGATGATGGCGACGGCGGTTGCCCGGGCGCTTGGAGCGACGCGCATCTACGTGACCGACTTCTCCAGCCCGGGCGGGCACGACACGGCCCATCTCCGCAAGCGCTTCGATGCGGCACGCGAGATGGGGGCCGACTTCTGTTTCGATACCAATGAGGAGAACTCCCCCGGCCAGAAGAAGGAGCTCTACCAGCGGGTAATCGATGAGCACGGCGGCGGCGTCGACGTGATTCTCGAGATGAGCGGTTCGGCGTCCGCCTATGACGATGCCGGAAGACTGGTCAAGAATGGCGGACAGATCATGCTGCTCGGCATCCCCTCCCGTCCGCTGCCGCAGTTCGATGTCGGCAACTACATCGTCTGGAAAGGGGTGACGATGCGCGGCATCTTTGGCCGCCGGATGTTCGAGACCTGGTACACGATGCTCGATCTGCTCGCCGCCGACAAATCGGGGTTGAAGGCCAAGCTCGAGAAGATCATCTCTCCCCGGCCAATCCTGATCGAGAACTTTGAGGAGGGCTTCAATTTGATGCGGAGCCAGGAGGCGGTCAAGGTTCTGCTGACACCAGATCCGAACTTTCGAGTGGAGGCGGCATGAAACCCGATCAGCTCTACGGCCTGCTGCAGGAGCAACTAGACCAGTTCGAGGCGCAGCAGATCTACAAGTACGAAGTTCCCCTCGAGGGCGAGCAGGGAGGACGGGTCCAGGTTGGTGGTCGCGACGAGATCATGCTTGCCTCGAACAACTATCTCGGACTCGCCAATCACCCGGCGGTCAAGGAGGCGGCGCGGCAGGCGCTCGATGAGTGGGGATTCGGGATGTCCTCCGTCCGCTTCATCTGCGGCACACAGCCGATCCACCTCGAACTCGAGCGGCGCATCGCCGAATTTGTGGGCTGTGAGGCGGCGATTCTTCACGGCTCCTGTTTCGCCGCCAATGAAGCCTTCTTTACCGGCCTGCTGGCGAACGATTTCGGTCAGGAAGCCGGATTTGAGGACGTCATCTACAGTGATCAGTATAACCACGCCAGCATCATTGACGGGGTGCGCCTCTGCCGGGGCATCGCCAGGCACGCCGTTTCGCGGGTCTTTCGCAACCGTGATGCCGGCCATCTCCGTACGCTGCTCGAGGAGGACCGGGAGAAGGGCTATCGGGTGAAGGTGATTGCGACGGATGGAGTATTCTCGATGGAGGGCCATCTGGCGCCATTGCCGGAGCTGGTCGAGCTGGCGCGTGAATTCGGGGCGCTGCTCTTTGTCGACGAGTCTCACGCGTCGGGGGTGATTGGACCGACCGGCCGCGGAACCCCCGAAGAGCTTGGCGTGCATGGCGCGATCGATGTCGTCACCGGCACCTTTGGCAAGGCGCTTGGTGGCGCAAGCGGCGGATTCATTGCCGGCCGGCGTGAACTGATCGAGTTCCTGCGGCAAAAGTCACGCCCCTACACGTTTTCGAACACCATGCCGCCGGTGGTCGTCGCCGGGTCGCTGGCGGCCATCGACCTGATCGAGAGCGACCCGGCAATCGTCGCCCGTTTACGCGAGAACACGGTCCGTTTCCGGAGCGGGATTGTCGCGGCCGGCTTCACCATTCTTGAAGGGCGCCATCCGATTGTCCCGGTCATGCTTGGCGAGGCCGCCCTGGCCCAGCAGATGAGTCGGGAGCTGCTAACCGCGGGCGTCTATGTCAAAGGGCTGTGGTATCCGGTCGTTCCGAAGGGTGAGGCCCGACTGCGGGTGCAGATATCGGCAGCCCACACGGCGGCCGATATTGACGCGGCGATCGCCAGCTTTGTCCAGGTGGGCCAACGCCTGGGGGTGATCAGATGAGTCAGGCAGAGCTGAAGCGGCCCCGGGAAGTCGTCGCCGCCTGGGTCGAGGCCTTCAACCGCGCGGCGGCCGACGAGCTGGCCGGCTTCTACGCTGCCGACGCCATCAATCATCAGGTCGCCGTCGGACAGATCGAGGGGCGCGAAGCGATTCGCGCCAACTTTGTCCGTGAGTTCGCGACGGCCAACATGGTCTGTCTCGTCGAACAGATCCTCGAGGATGGCGAGTGGGCCATTCTCGAATGGCGTGATCCACTCGGATTGCGCGGCTGTGGTTTCTTTCACATCATCGATGGCCAGATAAAATTTCAGCGCGGTTACTGGGATATGCTCAGTTTTCTGCGCCAGCACAAGCTGCCGCTCCCCGTCGAGTGATCACGAATCGGGTAGACGGAGAGTGCCCGGGAGATCCCTTTATGCCAGAAATATTTGACGATAACAGCGGCGAAAACCGCACGGTCGATGGCGACCACGCGCGGCCCGAGCGGCGTGACTTCCTGCTCCGTTCACTGGCCGGGGTGGCGGCGGCGGGCATCGACGTCCCCATCCCCGCCGGGCGGAGAGATTACGCCGCCTGGCAGCGCCGGCGCCGCCGTCAACTCTGGGGTCTGCTCGGAGATCTTCCCTGGAGCCATCGGCCCGGACCGCCGAAGTTGCGGCGGATCGAGAAGGGGCCGGGATACACCCTCGAACACCTTGAACTCGACCTCAATGGTCTCGAGAAGGTTCCGGCCATTCTCCTCATTCCCGAGAAGCGGCAGCCAAAGGCTCCCGGGATGCTCTATATCCACTGGCACGGTGGCAACTATCCGACTGGCAAGGAGGAGTTGCTGACCGGACGCAAGGTGCTTCCCGCTTATGCGCCAACCCTCGTCGAGAAGGGAATCGTCACTCTCGCCATCGACAGCTGGTGTTTTGGGGAGCGCAAAAGGGTTGAAGACGGTCGGCAGGGCGAGTGGGATGCCTTCAAGCGAATGATCTGGCAGGGACAGGTCCTCTTCGGCATGATGCTCTTTGATGAGTACCGGGCCCTCGACTATCTCCTAACCCGTCCGGAGGTCGATCCACAACGGATTGGCGTCTTTGGAATGTCAATGGGGGCGACCAAGGCCTGGTGGCTCGCGGCCCTCGATACCCGGATCAGGCTCTGTCTCGACCTCTGCTGTCTGACCGATTTCGACGAACTGATCAAGGCCGACAATCTGAAGGGGCACGGAATCTACTACTATGTCCCCCGCCTGCTCAAGCACTTCAGCACCTCCCAGATCAATGAGCTGATCGTCCCCCGCCCGCGCATCAGCCTCAATGGGCGCCGCGATTCACTCACGCCGGTTTCCGGAGTCGAGAAGGTGCGGGACTACCTGACGCAACGCTACGCGCAGCATGGCCGGCGTGAGGATCTGCTGATAGAGCTCTTTGATGGCGCACACGAGGAGCTGCCGGAGATGAGAAGGCTCAATGAACTCTGGCTCGATCGTCACCTGGTCGGCGGTCCCCAGTCCGCCGGCTGAGGCCTCCGGGGGCCGACCCATATTTCAGTCCGTCAATCTTCCGGTTGCCGGGAAGAGGTGGTAAAGTTGCAACCGACCCGCGTGCGAGGCCGTCTACATACATAACGAATTGTGATTATCTCTCAATCCCGGCGGTGACTGGGAAAGTAGTTTTTATCAGACTGTTTTAATGATATGCAAAAGCTAGCCGAAATCTGTATTCGCCGACCGGTCTTTGCGGCCATGATCATCCTCGCGTTGGTTGTGGTTGGTGCGACCAGCTACTCGAAGCTCGGCGTCGACCGTTTTCCAACGATCGATCTTCCCACCGTGACCATTCGCATGACCCTGCCGGGCGCCTCGCCGGAGGAGGCGGAGTCGCAATTGGCCAAGCCGATCGAGGAGGTCGTCAACACGGTCGAAGGGGTCGAGCAGCTTCGTTCAGTCTCCAGCCAGGGGCGCTCTTTTGTCATTGCCACGTTCAATCTCAACCGCGACATCGAAGCGGCGGCCCAGGATGTCCGCGATCGGGTTCAGTCGGTCCTTCGGCAGCTGCCGCCCGGCACGGATCCGCCCGTCGTGCAGAAGGCGGACAGTGATTCAGAACCGGTAATGACCATTGCCATCTCGGGCGAGCGTTCAATCCGTGAGTTGACCGAGTTGTCTGACAAGACGGTCAAGGTCGGGATCGAGCGTTCGGTTGGGGTCGGCGAGGTACGCATCAATGGCGGACTTCTCCGGGCAATCAATGTCTGGGTCGATGCCGATCGGCTGGCGGCCTACCGGATTCCCATCACCCAGGTCCGCAATGCACTGGTCCGGCAGAACGCTGATGTTCCCGGCGGCAACGTCGATTCCGGAGCGCGGGAGCTGGTTCTGCGCACGATGGGGCGGGTCGTCAATCCGCGCGACTTCGATGAGATGGTGATCGCCAATGTCGGGGGCGCCCCGATCAAGGTGCGCGACATCGGCTATTCGGAGGATGGGACGAAGGAGATGCGCACCCTCTCGCGTCTCAATGGCCAGCCGGCGGTGACGCTGGAGATCATTCGCCAGTCGGGAGCGAACACCGTCGCGGTGATCGATGATGTCAAGAAGAACCTCGACAAGATCCGCCGTCAGCTTCCCCCTGACGTCCGGATGGAGGTGATTGTCGACCAGTCACTCTACATCAAGAACGCCCTCAGCGAGATCAACGTGCACCTCGTCCTCGGCAGTATTCTCGCCTGCCTGGTGGTCTTCATTTTCATGCGTTCGTGGCGCTCGACGATCATTGCCGGGGTGGCGATTCCGGCTTCCGTCATCTCGACTTTTGGGATGATGCGGGCGCTCGATTTCACCCTCAATAGCGTGACCATGCTCGCCCTCGTGCTCATGGTCGGAGTGGTGATCGATGACGCCATCGTTGTTCTCGAGAACATCTTCCGCTTCATCGAAGAGAAGAAGATGGAGCCGATGCAGGCCGCCAAAGAGGCGACACAGGAGATCGGCCTCGCGGTCATGGCGACGACCTTTTCGCTGGTTGTCATCTTTCTGCCGGTCTCGTTCATGTCGTCGATCTCCGGCCGTTTCCTCTACCAGTTTGGCATCACTGCCGCGGTGGCGATCATGGTCAGCCTGCTTGTCTCCTTTACTCTCACCCCGATGATGAGCGCGCGCATGCTCGCCGGTGACGCGGAGAAGGCCCGCGATGAGCATAGTGCGTCCTCACGTGGCGGTTTCTATGGACTGCTCGATCGTTCATACACGGCGATGCTCCATTTCGTGCTCCGCTACCGAGTGGCGGTCATGCTCCTCGCCATCGGGGTTATGCTCTCCTCGGTCTATATCTATGGCAAAGTGAAGCAGGACTTCATCCCCAGCAACGTCGACGAGGGCCAGTTCAGCATCTATCTTAACGGCCCGGAGGGCACCAGTCTCAGCGCGATGGACGAGGCGCTGCGCTCCGTGGAGACCGACCTCAAGGATCTGCCGGAGATCCGGCTGATTCTTGGCTCGGCCGGTAGCTTCTTCTCCGGTTCAGTCAACAGCGCCAACGTCTTTATCAAGCT
>Ga0068876_10003922_pt1 | contig 10532 bp, 8 predicted proteins | sample NOAtaG_6_FD_66442 | JGI IMG/M metagenome (GOLD analysis project Ga0068876, IMG submission 66442) | Freshwater lake microbial communities from Lake Erie, under a cyanobacterial bloom - NOAA_Erie_Diel5S_2200h metaG | ecosystem: Environmental > Aquatic > Freshwater > Lake | place: USA: Ohio, Lake... | reverse complement strand
GCCCTGCACATTTTTTGCAAATTATTCCGTGCTGCTCACGGTTCAATCGAAAATGATCGATACAACTCTCCTCGTGGGGAAAGTCCTGGATGACATGTAAGATATTCATAACCCTCAAATTTTTTGCAAAACAAGAAAGTCACTTTGTAACCTATTTACAAAGTAAAATAGAGGTACGATTGCGGGGATACGGTAATGATTTCTGACGGTAATCATTCCAGCGAACCAAAATCCCGTGCCTGCTCAATTAACCTTTTAAGCGCTCCTCCAAAAAGTAGAATGGCAAAAGACTTTTAACACTTTCCAAAACTGCTATACTCCCTGTCTCTCCTTGCATCACGATAGTAATAGGGTCTCCTTGTTTCAGCTCAAATTCCAGCATAGATTGTCGGCATGCGCCACAAGGGGCTAATGGTTCGTCAACTAAAAACTGATTTGCTTTCACACTAATCGCAACAGCGATAATTTTTTGATTGGGAAATTGGGCTCCTACCGAAAAAAAAGCAACTCTCTCTGCGCATAATCCGCTGGGGTAGGCCATATTTTCTTGATTTGAACCCCAAACGATTTTTCCAGATGCTAATAAAACCGCCGCTCCTACATTGAATTGACTATAGGGTGCATGCGCATTGAGCAGTGCTTGCTTTGCTTCTTTTAGCAATTGACGCAATGGTATGGGTAATGAATCCTCATCCTGATGCAACTCATAGCGGGATTCGAAGGTCTTTGATTCAGCAGCCATCGATAATTTGTTAATAGAGTATTAAGTAAATGATCTCGAGTTATCATTTATTCAATCATATTGTTTAAGTTTGGCAAAGGAAGGAAACATCTTACAAGAATTGAGGTCACTAGAGAAAATTTTATCTGAAATTCGTCCGATTTCTCTCAAAGAAATGGATAGTGTTGCATTGATGAATAGAACAGATACCAAATTCCTTCTGTCATTTTCCCAGCTTCAAGATGTTTTGTCGGAGGTGTCAGAACATTATAGGATATTGGATATCAAAGGTGTTAGACGAAATCACTATCAATCCGAGTATTACGACACTCCTGATTTTTATTTTTTCAGACGACATCAAAATGGAAAGAAGAATCGACTTAAAATCAGAAAAAGGAGATATGTGGAAAGTGATATTTCTTTTTTGGAGGTGAAGTTCAAGAGTAACAAAGGACGAACGGAGAAGGATCGAATGAAAATTCCCGAGTTAAATATCGAGTTGACACAAGATAATATCCAATACATCCAGAATACTTCTCATTTTGAAGAGGAGCTAGAGCCTAAGTTAATGAATTCGTTCGAGCGAATTACCTTAGTGGATCAGGACTTGCCGGAAAGAATTACTATCGATTGTAATCTTGCATTTGAGATGAGTAATGGAATCTTAAGAATACCAGATTTGGTTATAGTGGAGGCGAAGCAAGAACGTCAGAATAGACATTCTGTTTTTCTAAGTGCTCTAAAAAAAAGGTTGATTCGGCCGGAGAGCATCAGTAAATATTGTTTGGGTGTCGCGCTATTAACGGATGAAAAGTCAAATATGTTTAAAGAAAAAATAAGAAGAATTAAAAAATTAACCAATGGAAATATTCAATATCATCACCAGTAGTTTATTTAACGTTACCGATTTTTTTCTGCAATCATTGCCGCCTGAGGTGCTTCCCTCTGAGAGCGCTGAGGTGGTAGAGAAATTTAAACCCTTAGGAGCAATGAAGTTAGCTCACTGGGAAGATTTATTAGAGATGATGATTCGTCTTTCCGTTCATATGTTTTTTATTACCTTGTTGGTGCGATTTATTTATTATCCAATCGCCAGAAGAAAAGATTTTTTATTCACTTATTTTTTATTCAGTATTTCCATTTTTTTGATGTGCTTTATGTTGGAAAGCGTGAAATTGGAAATGGGTTTTGCCTTGGGCCTATTCGCTGTTTTTGGCATTATCAGGTATAGAACGGATGCCATTCCTATCAAGGAAATGACGTATCTCTTTATCATCATTGGAATGTCGGTTATGAATGCCTTGATCAACAAGAAGATTTCATTGGTAGAGTTGGTATTTGCCAATCTCGCGATCATTGGTCTTACCTATGGTTTAGAAAAAGTATGGTTATTAAGGCATGAGTCCCAGAAAATCATACTATATGATAACATTCATCTCATTCAAACGGCAAGACATGATGAATTAAGAGCGGATTTGGAGTTAAGAACGGGGATAAAAATCAATCGCGTAGAAATTGGAAAAATCGATTTTTTAAGAGATACTGCCTTGATTAAAATCTACTTTTTTGATGATGAACAGCCCTCTCAAATGGATGAGACTTTTTCTCAAAACATCAACGGATAATCAGCACAACGGCCGAAGCTTCCACGCCCTCTTCTCTGCCCACAAATCCCATTTTTTCACCGGTGGTGGCTTTGATACTAACGGCGTCATGAGAGATTGCACAGATCTGTGAAATGACCTGTTTCATTTCATCGACACGCTTCAAAATTTTAGGTCTTTCTAGGTTAACAGTCGCATCAATATTATTCACGCGCCATCCATTTTCCATTATTTTTTCAATCGTGGTGGCTAAAAGCTTCTTGGAGTCAATTCCTTTGTATTCCAGCGCGGTATCTGGAAACTGAAAACCTATATCCCTCAATCCAGCGGCGCCCAATAGTGCATCGCATATCGCGTGTAAAAGGACATCGGCATCACTATGGCCGAGAGCCCCTTTTTCATGTTCAAATTGAACCCCCCCTAACCAAAGCTCCCTTCCTTCTACCAATTGGTGAACATCGTAACCATAACCTACTCGTATGTCCATTTACTCTGGAGTGTCTTGAGATTCTGATTTGTCTCCAATGGCAAAGCGTAAACTAAATCGAAGGGTATTCGCCAAAGGGTTTTGCTGAGTAGTGCTTACGAGGTAAGACATATCTATCGTGAGCACTTGATATTTGAGTCCGGCTCCCACAGTGATGAATTGTCTGTTACCCTTTGATAAGTCTTCGAAAAAGTAACCTGCGCGAACGGCAAACTGCTCGGCATACCAATATTCAAGTCCCGTGCTGATGTTTACTTCCCTCATTTCCTCTCTCCCAATACTACCGGACACCACATTCCCATTTTGATCAATTTGACCAGGAGCATCGTAGAACGACTGAATCATTCCGGCTGCAACCCCTACATTTCTATCCATGCCCGAAAGAATTTCTGTTCCGGTGCTATCATAGATGGGGGGAGTAGGTACTAGAAGTTTATTCAAGTCAACTGTAAAAGTGAGTTTGTTGTATTCATCCATGTAGGTGGTGAAAGCACCCCCTAGTTTCAAATTCATGGGAATGAAATCTCGGTTAGCGGTGTTGGTATATCGCATTTTTGCGCCAATGTTGGAGATATTAATACCCGCAGCCACTCCCATCTTTTTTCCTTTAATTCGGAGATCGTTATTTATGTAACTACCAGATAAATCCACGGCTCCAGTACGACCGGGCTTACTTTCAGCACCTTGTATGTTGGTGCTTCCGGTGAGGTTGGAGTTAACGAATCTACCAGTAAAGCCAACGCCAAAATATTTATTCAATCGTTGACTGATTCCATAATCCAAAGCAAATTCTTTAGGAGTGAATTCTCTCAATGTGGTGCCATATTCATCGGTGAAGGTGATGCTTCCCAATGAGAAGTATCTCAGAGATCCACCTACGGCTGTGTTTTTATTGAGCTTCTTATATCCTGATAGGTAGGACAAGCTCATGTCATTGACCAGGGATCTGAGCCATGGTGAGTAGGACAATGAAAATTCCATGGGCTTGTCACTGAAAGCTAATTTGGAGAGATTCCAATGGATACTATTAGCATCAGGAGACAGAGCGACACCGGCATCACCGAGCGCACCACTTCGCGAATCGGGAGCAATCAACAAAAATGGAACCGCAGTGGTAATCGTATTTAACTGTATCTGTTGCGCTTTATCACTTTGTGATATTAATTGGGTCCTACCCTTTGTAGCGCTGAGAAAAAGCGCTATCAATATCACCCATGTAATTTTTCCTAAATGCATTTTCGTTTCAAATATACTACTCATCTTAATAACACCAACTTTTCAAATTTTTCTACTGACTTTCCCTCAGGATTTTTAGCACTCAATCGGTAAACATATACCCCTTTTCCGATGCGATCGCCAAAATCATCTCTCCCATCCCAAATGATACCTTCACTTCTATATCCTGCGTTAGTGACCAGAGTTTGGATAGTTTTGACCAATTTTCCGCTAATGGTAAAGATTTGAATGGTAACTTCTAAGGGCTGACAAGGTTGATTATGTTCAAAATAAAATTGTGTGGAGGTAGTAAAAGGATTGGGGTAATTTAACACATGATCAATGGTCATTTCGGCATTTTCTGCTACCAAAAACTCAATATCTCGGGTGCTCGAGTTATTATGCGTGTCCCATGCTTTTACGCTAAGCGTATGTTGACCAACGCTTAAGCTATTCCATGGGTACTGGATTTTACCGCTTTTATAGGTGTCTAAGTCCGATTCGAAATATTCATTAAGAATCACGGGTTGATTGGTTTTTCCATCTAAAACAGCGGTTAAATCATGGCCAATTCCGTTTCCTGCCGTGTTGATGCCGTTTATATCGCGAAGCACGGCGAGTAACACAGGGTCGGCATGAGTGATGCCACCGTTGACAAATGAGGAGTCGTTCATGTATAGCTCAATCTTGGGACCTTCTTGGTTGAGGATTGCGTTGTTAACAGAGCCCCCTACTCTAAAGGATTGATTGCTTCCATGGGCGTCGTCTATCCCTGATGTAGCATACATAGATACTCTCCCGAAATCAACACTATAATTAATGTCGTAGGGCATCGGGAAAGAGAATTCAAAAATCCCATTGGTGACCGAAGCTTTTCCTTTGAATAAAATTTTATTGTCTACTAAAAATTTTTGAATCACCCCGCCGTCATTATTCTGAGTGGTGATTAAAGCTGGTTTATCGTATACAATAGGATAAACAAACCCATTGAAGTTTTTCAAAATATTTCCGTTGTTATCTTTTACAACCCCGTTCATTTTAACTTCTTCTAAGGCTTTTAATGTATCTGAATATTCTGTGATGGGGATATCATTGATTGTTTTGATTTCTGCGGAGTATTTTGGGTAGTTCATTTTTAATGCAGGATCTCCCAATAAGCTAAAATTCGGCTTACTATCGTTGCCAGTACTCACTCCATTTTTGGTAAGCATATTAATCTTTCCCAGCGTAAGCTCTGGATCTGTTGCATCATTGAGTGCGTTGTCATAAAATGCAAGGTCCATCTGGAAATTTTCACCGGAATAAACAATTCTAGTTGTCGTTAGCATGGCAATAGCTCCCCCGTTGGGATTCATGATGAGCAGTTCTCCTGCTGATTTGTAGGTGGGATCATCAAATCGAGCGAGCTCGCAAGTAGCCGTTAAAAAAACAGGAAGTTTGTAAAGGTTGTTGAATGATTGTATGGTAGGGATATCCAATACGCGTTCATGTGCCCATCCTCTCTCTCCGCCATGTCCTACATAGGTTACCAGTAAAGTGCCGGTATTGATTCTATTCTTGATAGCGTTTTCTGCCTCTGGATATCGCTCGCCACCGGGTGTAGATTGTTGAGTGTAGGCGTCTAAATATATTTTGGTGATATCATAGGCGGGGTGATCCCGTTGCACAATATTAGCAAGTGAGTCGCAGCTGTTCAAGTGCACTTGTTCATAGGCGCCGCCACTTCCGTCTTGGTCATCAGACACAAAGGTGAGTACATTTCGCCAGGGACCGTAGGGGTTTTGAGAGTTAGCTGCTACACAGTTATCCTCGACGCTTGGGGTGGTATTTTGTGACAAATATGCTTTTATCTTTTGAAGACTAATAGCACCCTCATTAGCATCCGCGGCGGGTATTCTGCCCACTCCACAATCCAGGTAACCATTTGGACTTTGATCGTCATCTTCAGTGAGCATTACAAAATAATCATCACTAACGTACGAGTTGGTGGGCGAAAGGGAATAATCGGATTCATATACAATAACATTGTATCCGTTTTGAATGGCCAATCCTCGGTTCGTGTCATACGCGCCATCTCCGAGCAGCAATAAATTCTTTGGTTCCAAGTTGGCGTCCCCGCTGGCCTTATCGTATAACATTTTCATAAACTGTCGGATGGCAGTAACATCTGCGTTACCGGAAGAAAACTCATGATAAATTTTTTGCGGCGTGGTAACAAAAACTACTTGCCCCTCTTCTCGATGAATTTCTGCTATTTGTTCTGCAACACTCTGGTGCAATGGTGCTGTAATAATGACCAAATCAATATCAGATAGGGCGTGAAGGTCTTGATTGGCAATCTTCCCCACGGCCTTTGGAGTGAAGGTGCCGCTAGGATTGAATGCCAGGAATTCATGCAAAGTGTCATGTTCACTTTTCCATGAGGTAATGTTGTTGCTAAAATTAGTTGTCACCCACTGAGGTTGGTAGGGAATGGAAATATCCCATATTTTGGAGCTGGGGTTGGTATTTTGAAGGTCAAAACGAGCGATTGCGTTGATGGCGATGGCGGTAGTGTCTCTTAGTCTCATCTGATTTCCTACCATCTTCATTTCTCTGCTTACATTTACTGAGACAAAGTCCATCCAGGCGTTGGCATCGGGATTACCTGGCAAGAACTGAAAATTGGCGTTGATGGAACTGCTTGTTGGGTTGATGATGCTCAACCCATTGACCGGAGAAGCATACAGGTCAGTGGAGGAAGTTCCGGTAGGAGATACATTGGCCGATCCAGATACTCCGCTCACTGTCCAAGATAGAGTGGAGGCGGATCCTACGCTTTTTCCAACCGCGCCAAATTCCATATGGCCCGTTCCTATGACATTGGGAAAAGAAAAGTTATATTGCGTTCCCGAGCTGGATGATCCTAAAAAGGACTCTCCGTAAAATTCTCTGCCTGCCTTTCCAATATTGACCAATTCATTTTCCACAAAAGCAAAATCTTGAAATGTAGAGACAACATGATTTTCATTCGCGCTAATGCTGGGCTGGGTTTCCATTCGAAGAGGTTGGGTATCATCAATTCTGAGATAGTAGTATGCACTGTCAGAATAAAAATGCTTGGATGGAAACCAGCGATTTTTATTCAGTGTTGATTGGTATTTTAGCGACCAACTGTCAGGACCCAGACCATAAAACAGTATGTAATCATTGTTGTTGAATTGCCCATCGCTCTCCCCTTCAATATAAATGGCGTTTTTTATCAAATCGTCGGGGCGGTAGGCACTATTATCTGGAGAAAGAAGGCGTCCTCCGTTTCCATATAAATTGATGTTTTGAGGATTGATTTGACTGGGATTAATACCAAGTTCTAGCAATAGGTTGCGATCTATTTTATATATCCCATCTTTGGCAATGGCAATTTGGTACCAGTCTCCGCTCGACAAAACGGAATGTTCAACGAATGACTTGTATGGTTTTTTTTTACTTTTTATGGGAGCGGAGGGCTCTACTTCAATGGATAGCTCGCACGATTGCAGTTGTTCAAATTTCCCCATTTGAAAGCGAAATGGATGAATGAAAATAAACAACCTCCATTTTCCATTGAGTTGTTTTAATTCATAATCCCATTTCCATGAGGGTAAATCATTGAAAGAATATGAAGGTTTGCTACAAGGGTGAGTTGCTAAATTGTTAAATTTTATATCTTTAACTCGGTAAAACCCATCCATGGGAATAGAAAAGGTGGAGAAGGGAATGGAAAGACCATTTACTTCTCTCCATTCACAATTTTTGGGGAGTTTGGACGTTTCATCTAACGCAATAGTAACGGGGAACTGAAGATTTTTTTGGGAGAAGAAAATAGGTTGAAGAAATATCCAACAGAATAAAAGGGAAAACAGACGGATAGTATACTTTAATTTCATGGTGCAAAGAAAACAACGGAAGCCTTAACAAAAAAGCGTTTGATTTATTGTATAAATTGTTCATAATTCAAACTTTTGTTGTATACTTGTAAATTCGAAGATTAAGCGAAAAAGGAAATCTGCTATGATGAAACATAGAAATATAGGGGTAGGATTAATGTTTTTGGCCATTGTTTGCTTCCAGCAAATAATTGCGCAAGATCCGGAGTTTACTCAGTTTTATGCCAGTCCAATGTACTTGAATCCTGCATTTGCTGGAACATCAAAATGCCCAAGGTTGGTGATGAATTATCGCAATCAATGGCCCAGTTTGTCCGGGGCTTTTGTCACGAGCGCCGTTTCGTATGATCAACATGTCGATGCCGTGAGGGGTGGTTTGGGTGTAATGTTCATGAACGATAGGGCCGCTCAAAGTACCTTAACCTCAAATACCATCAGTGCCGTATACTCTTATTTACAACCCATTGGCAAAAAGTTCTCAATGAAAGGAGCTCTTCAAGTATCTTATTTTCAAAAGTCTTTGGATTGGGGTAAATTGACTTTCGGCGACATGATTGACCCTAGGAAAGGATTTATTTATGAGACTGCAGACATACCAAGGGGAGGTAGAGTTTCCGCTATGGACTTTTCCGCAGGAGTAATTGGATTCACCAAAACAATGTATTTTGGTTTTGCTGCTCATCACCTCACGGAACCGAATGAATCTTTAGTGGTTGGAACGAGCAGATTGCCGATGAAATATACTGGTCATATTGGAGGTTTATTCCCATTCAAACGAAGCTTTAAAGGCGAGACTTCATATGTCTCTCCCAATATTCTATACCGTAGACAAGGGGAGTTTCAACAATTAAACTTTGGAACTTATGTTAGCAAGGGCCCTATTGTGGTAGGCGCTTGGTTCAGGGGCTTCTTGTTTGGAAATACTTATCGTGATTCATTCATTGCAACTTTAGGGTTGAAAACAGAATATTTAAACTTTGGATATAGCTATGACATCACTATTTCTGAGCTTACTCCTTCTACTGGTGGTTCACATGAGATTTCAGTCATGGTGAACTTTCCTTGTTTAAGAAGTAAGGTGAAAATGAGATCCATGTCTTGTCCATCGTTTTAAAGGTGTTTTAGTTTAGGAAAATTAGAAATTAGGAAATCATGAAAAATCGAACAATTCAATTGGTGTTCATGTTGGTAGTAGCCGCTTCGGCAGTACTCACCGCCTGTAAAAAAAATAATTCTGGCGCCACCGCATGGGAGTACAATAATCCTGAAAATGGTGGTTTTACCAAGAATCGTTACACCGAGCAAGAAACGGGGCCTGGATTGGTGCTCATAGAGGGTGGAACTTTTACAATGGGTCGAGTGGATGAGGATTTGAAATATAATTGGGATAACATTCCAAGACGCGTAACAGTATCCTCGTTCTACCTTGATGAATCAGAGATTACCAACCAATATTGGTTGGATTACTTAACTTGGTTGAAGTTGGTATATGGGGATGAGTATCCAGAACTGATCAATAGAGCATTGCCTGACACCCTCGTTTGGAGGGAGAAAATGGAGTACAACGAGCCCTTCGTAGATTACTATCTTCGTCACCCGGCCTATAGAGAGTATCCTGTGGTGGGAGTGAATTGGCTGCAGGCCAACGATTATTGTCAATGGAGAACAGACCGAGTGAATGAGTTTATCTTGGTTCGTGAAAAATTATTGAAGTGGAATACCGCTGCTCAAACAGCCGATGAGCATTTTACTACGGAGACCTATTTTGCGGGACAATATCAAGGGGAATTAAAAGCTCCAGGTTTAAAAGATTACAATGCTAAAAATGAGGATGGTAAAGGTTTCAGAAGGGTGAGGATGGAGGATGGCATGATGTTACCCCGTTACCGCCTACCTACTGAAGCTGAGTGGGAGTATGCGGCTTTGGGTCTTATCGGTAATTCCTTCCAAGAGTTGATCTCAGACAGAAGGGCCTATCCATGGGATGGTCACTTCGTGAGAAATGATGGTTCAGATGGGTCTTATTTCGGTTCCATTCGTGCCAATTTTGTGAGAGGGGGTGGTGATTATATGGGTGTCGCTGGAGCTTTGAATGACAATGCAGAAATAACAGCACCCGTTTTCTCCTACCCTCCGAATGATTATGGATTGTACAATATGGGAGGCAATGTATCAGAGTGGGTATTGGATGTTTATCGTCCTTTATCTCCAGAGGACAAGAGTGAATTTAGACCATTTAGAGGTAATGTTTATCAGACTAAAGTGTTAAACAATGATGGAACTATTGCTGACAAATATGATAAGTCCATCTATGATATTGGAGGGGTTGATACTTTTGTAACTCGTTATCAAAGAGAGGCCACCAGAGCCGATCATTTGACTCCACAGGATGAGCAATTATTGACCAGTATAAAAACGAAATTGGAAGATGCCGGAGCTAAGGAGAAGGAAAGAAAGTATGATGAGGCTCAAGAAAAGATGGCGGAGATCATGGAAGAAGTAATAGGATCTGAAAGCGTCATTGCTCCAGATTTAAGAGACGGAATTGCGGATTATATTACTAACAGCGCGGGACATCAAAAAATGCGTAATGTAAACGT
>Ga0068876_10003919_pt1 | contig 10536 bp, 14 predicted proteins | sample NOAtaG_6_FD_66442 | JGI IMG/M metagenome (GOLD analysis project Ga0068876, IMG submission 66442) | Freshwater lake microbial communities from Lake Erie, under a cyanobacterial bloom - NOAA_Erie_Diel5S_2200h metaG | ecosystem: Environmental > Aquatic > Freshwater > Lake | place: USA: Ohio, Lake... | reverse complement strand
CCTGCCGACATGAAGCCTTCCTGGGTCAGGGCCGCACGGATGGCCGATCGCATTCGATCGGGCCCTGCGGCGCCGGGGTGGACCCGGAACACCTCGGCAGCATCGTATTCGCGGCTGAATGCAACGCTGATCTTCATGCGCGATGAACGCCACCTGCCCGAAGTGCTTCCCATCCTGTGAATCAAGACTTGTTTGCGCACCAGCATACCGAGGCGCCACGTTCGCGCTCCACGCGGGAGAACCAGGCTGGCGTGAACGAGGCGCGCGCTCGCCAGTTCCTTCCACAGGCAGATACCGCCGTCATGGCCGTGGTCTTGGGCGAAGGACTTGGCCTGCCCGTTCAGCCCGGACAGCGACTGCTGTTCTTCAAGCATCCAACGTGGCGACTCGCTTGCGTCCTCGCCAAAGGTACAAGACAAGCAGCAGCACCGCTGGAATCAGGCTGCCAAATATCAAGAACATCGATGTTGCGCTGTGAAAGGTGTAGATCGGGTCTTCGCGCAAGCGCCAGTGCAGGCCAGCATGGACCACCATGAACACAGCGCAGCTCACACGTGTGACCGAACGAGTTCGTTCGGCGCTGTGCCATCCAAGCCACACCAGCACGAGGATGATGGGCACATGCAACAGTATGAACACATCCTGACCCAGTGAGTCCGGCAGGTCGCGAAGAACATAGAGAAGTCGCCACTCGTGCTGCGCCATTGCATCGAGCTCATGACCGATGAACATCGCGACCAGCAAAGCAAACAGTCCGTTGTCCGACACGCTTCTCGTGACGGGCCCGGCCTCAGCTTTGTTCATCTGCAAACCCTCCCTCGTGACAGATGACGCCCCATCTCCTGGTTTGCACCATCTGGCCTGCCTTGAAGATTGCTCGGTGGTGACGAGTGTCTGCGGCGACCCGTATGTCTTCCATCGGGTTGCCTCGGACAATCAGGATGTCAGCCTCGTAGCCAACCCTGATGCGGCCCCGGTTCTGCAGTTGCATCAGGTCAGCGGCACTCGATGTCGCTGCGATCAGGGCAGCCTCCTCGGTCAAGCCGGCATCCACCATCTCGAACAGCTCCCAAGCGTTATCCCCATGGGGGTTGAATGGTGTCCCCGTGTCACCGCCCATCGCAAGCTTCCCACCCGCGCGGTAGAAGCGCGCGATGGACTTCCGGTGACTCTCTGAAACCCGCTGGGCCTTCTCGACCACCGCGACGGGCAAACGGTCACGGTGCTTGATGATTCGTGAGACCGCGCCCAGTGTCGGAACGACCCAAGTTCCACGCCGCAGCATTTCTTCAATGGCTTCATCCGTCAGGAACACACCGTGTTCAACAGAAGTCGCGCCGGCTTGCACTGCATTCATGACTCCTTGCGCGCCAATCGCGTGGACCGCAGCGTATTTGCCCAGGCGCTGCGCCTCCTGAATTCCAGCACGCAGTTCTTCGACCGTGTACTGCACGTCTTCCAGGACAGCCCCCGGGCTAAGAACCGCACCAGTGGCCATCAGCTTGACAAAGTCGCACCTCGCATGAACTTGCTCCCGCACAGCCACCCGAACTTCATGCTCCCCGTCGGCTATGCGAGCGACCGGATGATTGGTTCCGCCGCACATGCATATGAATCGACCAGCCGCCCGCACAGTGGGTCCGAGAAACATCCCGGAATTCAGTGCGTCTCTCACCGCAAGTTCTATGTGGTCGACTCCACCACAATCGCGCAAGGATGTGACTCCCCCTTTCAGGCAGCGCTGGGCGCTGTCCAGAGCCTGCAGTGCGAGCGCAGCTGCGGGCGTTCTCGTCAGAGGTCCCCAAACGTCCGCATCGCCTGTGAGCACCAGGTGCGCGTGGCAGTCGATGAGGCCGGGAAGTATCGTGTGACCAGGCAGGCTCCACCGAGGGCCCCGATAGCCGTCGAACTGTCCGCAGGCGCCCACCGCGGAGATCTTTCCATCGGCGATGAGAACGGCATCAGCCTCGGGCAGCAGCCGCTCGCCATCGAACACCTGCGCGTGAGTGAACAGGGTTTCCACGTAGGGGCCTCATCTCGTTACTGGGGTGTGATGCGAATGTCAGCCGCAAGTCTGCGAAAGCGCGCTACTTCGCGCTCGTAGACGGCGTCCAATTCCGCCAGGTTCATAGGACTTGCGAGCACGAGGCCCTGCTTCTCGAGAGTGGATCGGACAACTGGATCTGCAAGCGCCCTGTTGAGCTGCTGATGCCACCTTTCGCGCACGGAAGGCGGGTTGTCCTTGTGCAGAACGAACCCCGTCCAGATGTCGAACGAGAAGTTGTTGAGATGTTTTCCCTCGTTCACCGTCGGAAGGCTTGGCAGCGCGGGGGCGCGGGTCAACGCAGTCACCCCCAGGATCTTGAGCTTCCCCTCGTTTGCAAACGACTGCATACCCTGTGACCATGGCAGCATGGCAAAGTCCAGGCGGCCGCCGATCATGTCCTGCAAAAGGGGTCCTCCGCCCTTGTACGGAACATGCGTCAGTGAAGCCCCGATCTGGCGCGACAACTGCTCTCCCATGAAGTGGTACAGGGATCCCACTCCAACGCTGCCGTACGACAGTGGGGAGGTGGCGGAAGATCGCCTCGCTACCTCGACGAACTCGTCCACGCTCGTCGCCTTCAGGTCAGGTCGTGTCAGCAGGACCAGCGGAGCGCTGGCCACCATTGCAACCATGCGGAAGTCCTCCGACTTGTACCGTGCGGCGGCATTGACCAAGGGCGCCAGGATGACCTCGTTGGGCGAAGCAAGCAGCAGCGTATTGCTGCCCGGCGCAGATGAGATCACCTGCTGTGCGGCGATGACACCCCCTGCACCCGCGACGTTCTCCACCATGATCGCCATGCCGTCCTGGCGAGCCAGCGGCTCTCTGACCGTACGCGCAATCAGGTCTGATATCTGCCCTGCCGGATAGGGCACGACGATACGGGACGTCTGCGTCTGCGCCTGAGCGAATGGCTCCCAAAGGAGACTCATGCCGACTAACAGGAAAGCGAGGATCTTGGTCAGTTTCCGGGCCATGGTTGTTCCTTTCACTTTGCTGAAGATGGTTCAAGCGACTCGATGAATCGCGAGATGAGCAAGGCAGTGGCCGCTGGCGCATCGACATGCGGCGCGTGCTTGGCATCACTGACGATTTGGACCTCGCCTTGCCACAGGTTGCCCCACGGTAGACTTTCCAAGTAGTGGATGTCGATGAACGGATCGTCCTGGCCAACGATGGTGAGGATGGGAAGATCTCCCTTGATCAACTCGGTCTCGTCGGAGAACTCTCCCGAAGCGATGCTCTGGGCCAGTGCTGGGCGCATCCGCGCGTCACTTGCCGCAAAGTCACTCGCGAACAAGGCCGCGCCCTCATGGCTGGTGCACAGACCTGTGATGTGCTCGTGCACCTCACTTGCACTGGGGTGTGGTGTTGTGGCAGCCCGAGGCATCTTCCTGAAACCGGAAAGCGGAAATCCCGTGGGCGGCGCTGCGATCAACACCAGTCCACGCAGATGTTCGGTGCGGCTGGCGACTTCCATGGCGATATGTCCGCCCAGGCTCCACCCCACCACAACGCACTCGCGACTTGCATGGCGTTGCAAGAACCCCTCAAGAGACTCGGCCATGCCGCGCAGGCTGTAGCTGTCTTCTTTCTCGGCATATGGGCCGCCCCCGTGGCCGGGCAGATTGAAGCTCAGAAGCTGATGCTGTGACAGTATTTGGGTGTCAACCATCGCGCTCCAGCACCGCAGCGAAGACGAGTTACCGTGAACCAAGACGAGTTGCATGCCGGCAAGGCTAAACCGCAAGCCAGCATCTGAAAAGATCGCTTTACTTGCATCGTGTTAACCTTTTTTCACCAGCTGCGGCGAGCCATGAAACTTCATCAGATCCGTTCGTTTGTGGCAACGATCGATGAGGGCGGCATTCGTGCTGCCGCTCGAAGCGCCGGGCTGTCTCAGGTGGCGGTGGCCAAGCAACTACGTGAGCTGGAGACGGTTGTAGGGCGGCAGCTGTTCACCCGCACGCCAAGTGGCACACGACCGACTGCGGCCGCCTTGCAGTTGTTGCCGGAGGCGCGCTTGCTGCTGGAGCAGGCTCATCGGTTCAGCTCCGCTTTGGTAGCCAGGGGTCAGCAACATCTGGCCCTCGCCATCAACCCGGCGATCAGCCTGCTTCTTCTTGGGTCCGTATTGCCGGGCTTCAGTCGATTGCGGCCCGACATCAAGCTGCGACTGCACGAAGGAATGTTCACCACCTCGCTGGCCAAGCTGCGGGACGGTTCGATCGAACTGGCCATCGTGGCAGCAGACGCGCAGTCCATCCCCGCAGACCTCTCCTTCGCCCCTTTCGTAAACACTCGAAACGCCTTTCTGGCCCGAAAGGGACACCCGCTCCTGGGCACCCGCGCGTCACTCAAGGAGCTGAGGACATTCCCGTGGGTACAGAACGAAGCACCGGGCGGTTATTCAGACCGGCTTCGCAGGTGGTTTGACGAGCTTGGTGTAGAGCCACCAGCGTTCATTGCCTGCGACAGCTTCGTGACTGCGATGAGTGTCGTGCAGGCTACAGACTGTTTGGTTTGCACTCCGTTGGCCTTGATGGAACATCCGTCCGTTTCAGGCGTGCTTGCCCGTGTCGAGGCCGATGCAGAGCCGCCACGGTCAACGATAGGTTTCCTGACAAGGCGCGGAGAGCCACTGTCACAAGCAGCCGATGACTTCAGGATGGCGATTCATCGCAGTTGCTGCAAGCTAGCTCACGCAATTCTCCTGTAGCCCCATTCGACGGGACAAGCCCAGATCGGCAAGGTCCGGGCAAGCGCTTGCGCACGCATGGTCGGTCAGCCAGTGGACACGGCTCGCGAAGGGTGAGCTTCTGTCCTGGTGGTTGGCGGTGAGGCGAGCAGGTGCCGGCATTCGCACATGCGGCAGCCCCTTCGCGGCCGCCTCGTTGACTTTCGCGACCAAGCCACGGCTGTAGCGTGCATCGTCGTATGACAGCCGCAAGGCGGACATGCTGCGACTGCGAGACTTGGCGCTGTGGTTCTGAGCGACGAGCCGCGCAGCCTCGCGACGATGCATCACATCTGCCGCTTTCTCGCTCTCGGCAGTTCTCCTGTAGTTCGGCTGGGGCGCATCAGCCGAAGCAGCACATCGTGCGCACTCACCCCGCCGCCCTTCTCCTGTGTGGGCGATCTGGTCAACCCTCAATGCGCTGGCAACTGTTCCCTGAAAAACTCCCAGGCGATCTCGGCAAACTCCACGTCGCGGTTCTGTTTGCCGGTCAGGCGGTTGGGCGCTATCTGCACGGTGCGGCTTGGCACCGTGTGGCCCGCGCCGTCCAGGCGCCACCAGCGCAACGGCGCCGGGCCGGCGTAGTCGAAGCGCTGCGCGGGCCCACCGTCGCCACGGTCAACCTCCACCTGCTGCTGCACTGGCGTGGCGCCGTTCAGCCCGTTGGCCTGGAGCCAACGGTCGCGCGTGTCCTCGGCGCCGATCACCCGGCCCCGGTTGCAGGCACCGCCGAGGTTGGCCACGCAGCCCCCCGCGTAGGGCATCTGCGCATCGTCGGTGCCGTGCACCATCATCATCGGCACGGGCGATTGCCGGCCGGCCGCGCAAGGCCCCTGCCGAGGCTGCGCGGCCAGGTTGCCGCCCGCGGTGGCTACGGCGCCCAGCAGGTCGGGCCGCGCGATGGCCAGCGCAAAGCTCATCATCGCGCCGTTGGAACTGCCGGTGATGAACACGTGCCGCGGCGGCACGGCGAAGGTTGTGCGCAGACGCTCGATCAGGGCCGAGAGGAAGCCCACGTCATCGGCGCCGGAGAACAGTCGCTCATCGCCCCGGCAATCCACCCAACCAGGCCGGCCATCGCGCGCGGGCAGACCGGCCGGATACACGACCACAAACCCCTCGCGGTCAGCCACGGTGCGAAAGACCGACAGCGGGTGCGCCCCAAGGCGGGTGACGTCAGGACCGATGCCGCCACCCCCGTGCAATACCAGCACCAGTGCACGGGGCGCCGCACCCTGCGGTGCCGGCATGTGCACGCGGTAGCGCCGCTCCACCCCGTCCACCGTGATGGTGTGTTCGCTCAGGCCTGCGGGGTAGTTGGCGCCGGCGTCCTGCGCCGCCGCGATGCCGGCATGCGCGAGGACGAGTGTGCACAGCAGGGCTTTCAGGCTGTCGCGGACTTTCATGGTGATTTCACGGCGATTGCAAGGATAGAGGGCCACTTGACCGGGAATGAGCGTGGTTGAAGGATGTCAAGTGCTTGCTGCTGCCGAGAGAAGAAGCGTAAAGAAGAGGGGTGACTACTTCGGCGTGCCCACAAAGGCCGCATTGCGCAGCGCGAACATCCGGTGGTCGCGCCAGGCACCATCGATGAAGAGGTACTCGCGGGCCAGGCCCTCGTCCTCGAAACCCAGGCGCGCCAGCAGCACGGTGCTGCGCTGGTTCTCGGGCCGCACGTTGGCCTGGATGCGGTGGAGGTGGACCGATGGCGAGAAGGCGTGACCGATGGCGGCCTGCAAGGCCTCGCGCATCAGGCCCTGCCCCTCGAAAGTGCCGTCGATCGCGTAGCCGAGCATGCCGTTCTGGAATGGGCCGCGGGCGATATGGGACAGCCCGATGCTGCCGATCAGCAAGCTCGGGTCGTCACGAAGCTCCAGCCACCAGCGAAGCGCCGTGCCAGCCGCCGCATCTGCCGCCGCCTGGCGCAGTCTTCCGGTCTGGAAGGCCTCGCAGGCGAAGCCGTCTGGCGCGGGCGGGTCCCAGGGTGCCAGGTGCGCCGTGTTGCGCTGGTAGAAGGCCGCCGCGCGGCCCGCCAGGTCTTCATCGGCGGGCCGCAGCACCAGGCGCGCCGTGTACAGCGTGAGGTCAGGCGTGGAGAGGGGCAAGCGCTGACGTCCTACGCAAAAGGTGACGCCGACAGTTCGGTACACAGCGACCGAAGCCGCTGGTCGACTTCATGGTCCGAGTGGCACGGGCCTTCACTCAAGACCCGCTCCTCCTTGAAACGCTGCACCGTGATGTCGAGCGTTCTCAGTGCCTCCATGGCGACGATCATCGCCTTGGCCTCGCCAGTCTCAACGCGGATGACGAGGCGGCCGCTGCCCGGGCGGGAAGCGGTGCTGCGCGCCGGGGCGCAGCTTGGCATGCGGCGCATGGCGTTCCATCGGTCTTCTACTTGCGAGAGAAACGGCGTTTCCATGTGAGCGGCTTCCGTAGTTGGTTTGTAGCAGCGACCTGCCCTGCAGCCTGATCCCTGTAAACGCTGCAGCGTTAGTAGCCGGGGCACAGCATAGACACAAAATCCGGGCGGGCTTCTTCAGGCAGACGTGGGCCTCATGAACAAGGAAGCAGATATGGTTGTCCAGATCGTCCCGCTCCAAGCGCACCACCGGCCTGGGTGGCAGCCCCTGGCCGAGGGCTACAAGGCCTTCTACCGGACACCAACAACGGAGCTCGAATACGACCGGGCGTGGGCCCGCATCCTGGCGGCGGAGCACGTCCACGGCCTCGGCGCCGTCTTGGATGGACGCCTCGTCGGGATCGTCCACTTCCTGTACCACGCCAGCACCTGGGCCGATCGGGTCTGCTACCTGCAGGACCTGTATACCGACGAGTTGGCGCGTGGCCAGGGTGTCGCCAGCGCATTGATCGAGGCAGTGGCAGTCCGAGCGCGACAGGCCGGCGCGGCGCGCTACTACTGGCTCACGCAAGAGAACAACGCAGTGGCAAGGTCCCTGTACGACAAGGTGGCCAGGTTCAACGGCTTCATCCGGTACGACGGTCAACTTGCCGCGCACGGCTGACGACCGTCAGTGAGTCGGCTCAGTATGGGAGCAGCCCAACAAGTCTGCGATCCGCCGTAACCTTGCATCCCGAGTCCAGAGTCTTGCCCCGGCGGTCAACGCAACGGATGCGAGGAGGTGGACATCGACATAGCCGATCCCCTTGCCATGCAAGGCCTGGACTCTGATGAACTTCAGCACCTCTTCGGGACTGGCCGCCACAGCGGCTGGCAGGTCTTGAAGCAGTTCGAGAATCGAATCGCGGTCGCGAAGACTGCCGCAAGCGATCTCTCCCAGCACGAACGGGTGCATCAAGACCTCTGCTCGCTCAAGCAGCGCGACCAGCCCTGTGTCGCTTCGCCGCAGGTGATCGACCCACACCGAGGTGTCGACCAGGATCAAGCTGGATTCCCGGTCCGCCTGCGCGGAGCAGCCTTGAGGGAGGGCTGGGTTCCGCCCAGCCGGGCCAGGCGCCTTGCGCTCTCACGCTCGATGAGCGCCCTCAAGCCTTCGCTCAAGATGGCGGTCCTGTCCATGGGGCCTACCAGCTTGGCGGCCCTCGCCAGAAGTTCGTCATCGACATTGATGGTCGTGCGCATCGTTTGAATCCTCAAGGACAAGGACACGAAATCTAGCATCACTTGATGCCCAGATGCGTGCCGGCGCCTCGCCGTGTTGCTTATCCTCGCTCGGCACTTCCCAGCAGGGCGCGTGCCCTCAGCAGTACAGGCGCGTCCACCATCTTGCCGTCCACGGCCACGGCGCTGCCGCCTGCGGCTTGTGCGGCAGCCAGTACGCGCCTCGCCCAGTCCAGTTGATCGGCGCTGGGCATGAAGGCCTCGTGCACCGCCTTCACCTGGCGCGGGTGGATGCACAGCTTGGCGCCGAAGCCCAGCGCGCGTGCGCGCCGCGCATCGGCCGCCGTGACCGCGGGGTCTTGCAGGTTTGTGGTCACGCCGTCCACGGGGGCGGCGATGCCACCCAGACGTGACATCCACACCAGGTGAGAGCGGAACAGGAGCAGCGCGTCACCGTCGTCCTCGATGTCCAGGTCGGCCTGGAAGTCCAGGCTGCCGAAGACCAGGCGCTGCACGCTGGGCGCCCCGGCCAGTGCGCAGGCGCCGTCCATGCCCGCAGCCGTCTCCACCAGAGGCAGCAGGGCCCTGCCGGGCAGGGCCGCGGTCACGCGGGCGAGTTCATCGACGCGCTCGGCCTTCGGTAGGACAAGGCCTTGAATCGCGGGATGGGCGCAGGCCTGGAGGTCGTCTTCGAACCATGCGGTGGAGGTGGAGTTCACCCGCACTAGGAGTGCCGGTTGGCTTACAGGTTCGCGCTGGTGCTGGGTCACATCGGCTGCCACCGGCCCGTGGCTCCCCTGCTCCAGCCACGTCACTAGCGCCTCGCGCGCTGCGCCCTTGGCCCCCGGCGCCACAGCGTCCTCCAGGTCCACGATGACCGCATCAGCCCCGCTGGCCAGCGCCTTGTCGATGCGCTCGGGCCGGTCGGCCGGCACGAAGAGGTAGGAGCGGGGCAGGCGGTGATCAGAGGCGTCCATGCGTCCAAGCATCCGACAGATCGTGGTTGGGCGCTATTGCCTGTTGGCGAAGACGGTGTTGCAGGTGGGGCAAGCGGGGTTTGCGCGCGTCTGCAGGCCTTCCGGCCCAGGGCGAAACAGGCTGCAACAGGTCGGACACCCGGAACCCAGGAGCCGCCGGGTGGAAATCCCTCTACTTTTCCGGGCTTCGCGGACTCACCATGGAGAACACCCAGCCCCCCAACCCGCCACCCACTGCACCCCCCAGGGCGGCAAAGCCCCACAGGCTCCCAAGGTAACTGCCTACACCGCCAAGCAGGCCGCAGGCCAGCATGCCCAGCACCAATCGATGGGTTCGGGATCTGGACATGAGAACGCTCCTTGTCAGCGAGTTGGTTCTGGTGATGGGCGCATCAATCTCTCCCGCGCATCATCAAGGCTTGCTTGAAGCCGCCCTGCGTGCCTTGTAGTGCTCGGCCTTGTCGGTCTCGCCCCGGGCCCGGTACAGCGCCTCCAGTTCCTCGAAGACGTAAGGGTCAGTCTGGCCTGCCGCGTCGAACTCGCGCTCCAGCCGCAGTTGGATCGCCAGGGCCTCGTCGTGGCGCTGGAGGCTGTGCAGCGTGCGCGCCACCATCCAGTGCGCCACCCGCGTGGCCTGGGCGTTGGTGCCGCGTTCGCGGATCGCCAGCGCCTGCTGGAACTGGCCCAGCGCCTCCTCGTGGCGCTCCAGTTGGCCCAGCGCCACACCGATGTTGTTGCGCACGCTGGCTTCCCAGCGTCTGGCGCTTTCTTGGGTGGAGGACAGCACCACCTCCAGTGCCGCCTGGCCCCACTTTAGCTGATCCGCTGGCGCGGTGTCGATGAAGGCGAACATGTGGATGGCGTCGATGGCCAGGGCGTCGAGCCGAGCCCCGCGCGCGATGCCGAGCGCCGCCTCGAAATGGCGGCGGCCCTCGGCCTTGGCCTCTGGGGTCAAGCTCTTGGGGTCGTGGGCGGCGGAGGCAAAGGTGCGGCCTAACTCCAGGTGGTAGCGCACTCGGGCTTCGGAGCCTGCGGTGCCGATGGCGCGCTCGATCTGCCGCAGCACGCTGCGGGCGGCGTCGAAGTCCTTGCGCAGGCTGTGGGTGCGGGCGATCTGCGTGTGCAGGATGAGCGCCTCATCGCCTTGGGTCTGCGCCAGCGCCTGGCGGAAGCGCTGCTCGCTCAGCGCGGGGTT
>Ga0068876_10003918_pt1 | contig 10545 bp, 9 predicted proteins | sample NOAtaG_6_FD_66442 | JGI IMG/M metagenome (GOLD analysis project Ga0068876, IMG submission 66442) | Freshwater lake microbial communities from Lake Erie, under a cyanobacterial bloom - NOAA_Erie_Diel5S_2200h metaG | ecosystem: Environmental > Aquatic > Freshwater > Lake | place: USA: Ohio, Lake... | reverse complement strand
CGGTGACCTCGGGCACGAGTTGACCTCAGCACAAATTGAGGATATTGGCGATATCGATGTGTTATTTGTGCCGGTCGGTGGCAATGAATCACTGAATGCTAGTGAGGCAGTCGCAGTAATTGCACAGCTCGAGCCACGTATCGTGATTCCAATGCACTATGCGGGCCCACAAGCGATTCTCGACTTACCACTCGACCCCATCGAACGGTTTTTGAACGAAATGGGAGTCAAAGAACCAGTCTTTGAAGAAAAGCTGACTGTTTCGAGCGGTTCGTTGCCCCCAGAAGGCTCCGCAGCACGTGTCGTCTTGTTACGCCCTGCAGCTGTTGCCTAGCCTATGGTGTGCTATACTACGATGACACGTGCAAACGCCGTCAAATGCGTCAGTTACTCGAGGGGAAGAGTGCTTCCCCTCGTGTTGTTGTGTAGTAGGCGAGAGGAGCGCCACGTGCAATGACTAAATACATATTTGTGACCGGTGGTGTGGCTTCTTCCGTCGGCAAGGGAATTACCGTTGCCTCACTCGGGCGGCTCCTCAAGAGTCGTGGTATTCGGGTGTCAGTACAAAAACTCGACCCGTATATCAACGTCGACCCTGGCACCATGTCGCCGTATCAACACGGTGAAGTCTTTGTCACCGACGATGGTGCGGAAACAGACCTCGACCTCGGGCACTACGAACGCTTTATCGATGAAAATTTGACGCGTGTGAGTAATGTCACTACTGGGCAGATCTACTCCTCCGTTATTCAGAAAGAACGCCGTGGGGATTACCTCGGGGGCACCATTCAAGTCATTCCGCATATTACCAATGAAATCAAGAGTCACATCTTTGCTGCGACACGGCAGAGTAATGCAGATGTGGTCATCGTGGAAATTGGTGGTACTGTGGGAGACATCGAAGGATTGCCCTTTTTGGAGGCAATTCGGCAGGTGCGCAAAGACATTGGTCGCGATCAAGTCCTCTACATCCATGTCACACTGCTACCACACATCGGTGCGACGGGTGAAGTCAAAACCAAACCGACCCAACATTCAGTGATGGAGTTGCGTCGTGTTGGTATTTCGGCTGATATCATCATTTGTCGTGCTGATCATCCAATCACTGATGACATCTGCGAAAAAATTGCGCTCTTTGCTGATGTGGACCGTGAAGCGGTCATCCCGATGGAAACAGTAAATACTATTTATGCGGTGCCGTTGCGCCTCGAAGAATACGGGTTGGGAGAATACATCTGCAAGCGTCTCGATTTGCATGCATCAACGCCAGACTTGGCGCAGTGGCAGCAGCTCGTCGAGCGCATTGCCACACCACATGCTGAGATTACCATTGGGCTAGTCGGCAAGTATGTGGAGCTGCATGATGCCTACCTGAGCGTGATGGAGGCACTCGGTCACGCCGGGATCCATCACCGTGTCAAAGTCAATATTCGCTGGATTCAATCCGAACGTGTCACGGTCAGCAATGTGGCCGAGCTCCTCACTGGGGTGCATGGCATTCTCGTACCCGGTGGATTCGGCGATCGTGGCATCGAAGGCAAAATCATCGCTGCTGACTACGCCCGCATGTCACAGACCCCCTACTTTGGGTTGTGTCTGGGCATGCAATGTGCTACCATCGCGTTTGCACGCCACGTACTCGATGATCCCGAAGCCAATAGCTCGGAATTCAACCCACGTGCAACAAATCCGGTGATTGACCTGATGCATGACCAAGTGTCCATAACCAACAAGGGAGGCACCATGCGCCTTGGATCATACCAGTGTGTGTTGACGCCTGGGAGCAAGGCCGCTGCCGCCTACGGTGCTAGCACCATATCCGAACGCCACCGCCATCGTTTCGAATTCAACAATAAATACCGCACTCAGCTCGAAGCCGCCGGATTGGTGATTAGTGGGCAATCTCCAGACAATCGCCTTGTCGAGATTGTCGAGCTCCGTGATCATCCTTGGTTTGTGGGCACGCAATTCCACCCCGAGCTCAAATCACGTCCCACACGCCCCCATCCCCTCTTTCGCGATTTTGTGGGTGCCGCCTTGCGCCATGAAATCTAAGGTGCACACATGCAAAGACGAACGCCGCCCAGGGCATCCTGGGCGGCGTTCTGTGCCAACAAGCGGTAGACGTTTATTCGAGGTAGTCTTTGAGGTGCTGACCAATGTCCGTGGTGCGCAAGCGGCGCAGCGCTTCTGATTCAATCTGACGTGCACGCTCACGCGTCATCCCCAAATCTTGTCCGACTTCTTCGAGGGTACGGCGGCGACCATCGGCCAACCCATAACGCATATCGATGATGCGACGCTCACGCTCTGTCAGTTTGTTGAGCGCAACAACCAAATCTTGGCGGAGCATTTGGCGTGAAGCAAACTCGACAGGGGTTTGCATGACATCATCCTCGAGGAATTCACCGAGGGTATGCTCGTTGTCGTCACCCACCGGTGTTTCGAGTGAAATCGGCTGACGTGCTGATTCGAGGATGTGCACCACGCGATCCACGGGCATCTCCAAAGCTTTGGCGATTTCCTCGGGGGTGGGATTGCGTTCGAGCTGTTGTGACAAGCGATCAACGACCCGTTTGACCTGGCTAAACGACTCACCCATGTGTACGGGCAAGCGAATCGTACGCCCCTGCTCAGCGATGGCACGGGTTACTGCCTGACGAATCCACCACGTCGCATATGTCGAAAACCGATTCCCCTTCCAGCAGTCAAACTTTTCGACAGCACGCATCAAACCGATGTTGCCTTCTTGGATGAGGTCAAGCAATGATAAGCCACGGCCAACGTATTTTTTGGCAATGCTCACCACCAAGCGCAAGTTGGCTTCAGTCAATTCTTCACGTGCAGCAGCACCCTGTTGCTCGGCACGGGCAAAGGCTTTACTGAGCTCATTCGTCTGGGTAAAGGGGTCGACGAGCGTCTCAAGCTGATTCTTTTCGATGGTCTGTTGCACGGCACCCGGCATCAACTGCCATGCACTAGCCACGCGCTTGACTTGCATGTCAAACGCATCACATAGCTCACGCATGCGCTCACCGTCGATGGTCTTGGCCTCACCAGGCGAGTTAGCACGCACCCATGCTTCACGGAGGCGGAAGTACTCCATCCGCTGTGGGTTATTGAGTGTATAGAACATTTCAATAGCCGTTTGTGTAGACAGTGGCATCACCGTTTCACTATCCAACACCTGTTGCAATATCGACTTCGCCGTTTGCCACACGGGCCACGACTGCATCAAGATGTGCAACACACCCCACGCCATATCGGAGATGCGCTCAGCATTAGCAGTACTTGTCGTAGTGCTTTTCACGGATTCGAGCAACGATGCGACTTCGATTTTGCGGGCCAACTCAATTTCGCGCTTAGCATTCAACAACGCTGTGCGGCCAATCGCCTGCAGGTAATACTGCACAGCGTCAGGCAACGAGCCCACCGACAAATCAGCGTCAATGAAATCGTTCTCCGTTACGGTGGTTTCGACTTCATCGTCGAGCAACATGTCATCGGGCAATACAGACATTTCGGCTTCTTCCTTTTGTGTGGTAAACAATACGTCCCCTGCGGCTACTCCATGCGATTCACCATCATCACTGGTCATATGCTGCGTGGCATTTTTGCCCGCTGGCAACCTGTGATTTGGCGTGTCGTCGAATGTCAGACTCATGATTTCCCCGTAGTACTATCCTGAAATTCGGCGATATGAAGGCGGCGTGCTTACGCTCGCCGCATCAATCCACTCAGACTCGTCGTACGCTTCCTCGAGGCGATAAAGAGCCGCACCTAAGAGTGCGGTGTAAAATTTAGTATAAAACGATAGTAAAAAATCTGTCAAGTAGGCAGCAGATTACAACTCGATGAGCACTGCATGAAACCGCACACCACCATGACGTCCTAGCGCGTACTTTTGTTTCGCAGTCAAACAGACTCCCATACCAGTTGTTTCTACCACCAGTCGTGATACAGCATCAGGAGCGCTAACAGCACCACCACATCATGACTCAACATCACCTGCGTGTGATGGACGTAGTCTGGATGTACATCAATCATGAACTGATGACAATGCACACATGGCAGAATCACAAATAGGTTGGTATTGGCATCTCGCCACACTGCTGCGAATCCGGTGCGTGTGGTGGTAATCATGGTAGCAAGTGCCGTGCATTGTGCACACATGCGCCCCGCTGACGGTATGCGCAACCGCACCGCATACTGCACACGGGGGAGCAATCGGTGTCTGGTGGCATGTGGATGACGCGTGTTGGTACACACCCGCCGACATGTCGCACATGCACACACAAGTCACCATTGCATGGTTTTCACGAAAAAAAGCCAACAAAAAAACCTGCGCAATGTGCGCAGATTTTGCTGATTGGTCGGGGCGGAGGGATTCGAACCCACGACCTCACGGTCCCAAACCGTGCGCTCTACCAGGCTGAGCCACGCCCCGACGTGCTTTGCATTGTACGCTATGGCGCACACAATGTCAACGCTAAATAGCATGATTGGTCAAAATGTGCGTATAATTCCCACAAATAGGATTTCTACGAGTGGGGGTACTATGCTTTATCCGCTGTTGCGTAATGCGCTTTTTTCGATGGATGCAGAAGTCGCTCATGAGCGCACAGCGGCGTTGCTACGCATGGCGAGTCGCACACCGGGCATGGCGGCCATGATGCGGGGCATCTTTCGCCCAGCCACGCAGGGGTTGAGCCAACAGATTGCCGGCATGACCTTTGCCCACCCGATTGGGCTGGCGGCCGGCTTTGACAAACACGCTGACCTGACACATGGCATGGCGTTGCTCGGCTTTAGTCACATCGAGGTAGGCACTGTCACGCCACGCCCTCAAGACGGCAATCCCAAACCGCGCATGTTTCGCTTGCCTGCTGATGCGGGGCTGATCAATCGCATGGGGTTTAACAGTGCGGGTATGGATGTGGTCGCCGCGCGCCTGGCACAACGCCCACTCTCATTACCGATTGGGATCAACATTGGCAAAAACCGCGACACCGAGCTGGCACAGGCCACAAGTGACTATCTCGCCGCATTCCAACGGCTTGCACCGCTTGCTGACTACGTGGCCGTCAACATTTCGTCACCCAACACCCCTGGGCTACGCCAGCTCCACGAAACACACGCGCTGCACGAGCTTTTGACGGTCCTGCGTGATGCCAACCAGTGGCAGCGCCCGATTTTTCTCAAAATATCACCCGACGAAAGTGTGGCACAACTGACGCAAGTCGTTGAGACGGCACTTGATGCTGGGATTACCGGCATCATCGCCACCAATACCACAGTAGCTCGCCCAGCGAGTCTGACCAGTCCCTTGGCTGCTGAAACCGGTGGATTGAGTGGAGCACCCTTGCGCGACGCTGCCCTGACCACGTTGCGCCATGTGGCACGCCTCACCGACGGGCGGATCCCGATCATCAGTGTGGGTGGAATCAGCACAGCAGCAGATGTATATACGCGCCTGAAAGCCGGGGCCAGCCTGGTACAGCTCTACACTGCCATGGTCTACTATGGACCAGCCATTGCGGCACACTTGTCGTGGGCGCTAGCTGGTCTGATGCGGCGCGATGGCGTCAGTGATATTCGGCACGTCATTGGCATCGAACGCTAACGCCGTGCCACCAACAAGACTGCGCCACCATGTGCAGGGACTTTGACACGCTGGATGCGTTGGTTGGTGACCACGTAACTCCACGCACTCAGCTGGTCGTGGAGCAGCATTTCGTCGTCAATGCCGAGACCGCTGAGCAATATGTCGAGGGCAGCATCATCGTCACTGGCGTTGAGTGCCACCACCAGGATTTCGCGGTCGAGCATGCGTGCATATGCGAGGGTACGGCCACTTTCGCGGGCATGAATCAACATCAGGCGCCCTTGACGCAGTGCAGCAAAACGCTGACGCAATGCGACACACGTACGTACCCACTCACGCAAACCTTGATTCCAATGCTGTACGTTCCAATCAAAGGCTGCCCGGTTCAACGGGTCATTGCCCCCCTTGAGACCGATTTCGTCGCCGTAGTAGATACACGGGGCACCAACATACGTCATCACAAAGAGCATTGCAGTTTTGAGTTGTTCAACGTTACCTTGGGCTAATGTGAGAAATCGTTCTGTATCGTGGCTACTCATGACGTTGAACGCAGTCTGCACGTGGTCACGTGCATAGCGCTGTAGTTCGTGCTCAATACCTGCAGTAAACGCATGCACACCGATGTCTCGTTTGGCAAAAAAATCGACCATGAGTGTGCGTACCGGATAATTCATCACCGCATCAAACTGCGTGCCATCAAGCCACGGTGTGGCATCATCCCAGATTTCTCCGACGATATAGGCGTCGGGGTTGGCGCGCTTGACTGCCACACGGAAGTCACGCCAAAACGAGTGATCGGTGATTTCGTTGGGCACGTCGAGGCGCCAGCCATCAATACCGAATTTAATCCAGTAGACGGCCACATCAAGCAAAAATTGCCGGACCGGCTGATACGCAACATTGAGCTTGGGGAGCGCCCGGATATTCTGCCAGCTCGCATAGCCGGCAGGCTGGGTGTCATCGTAGGGGGACAACGGAAAGGAATCAATGTAAAACCATTCGCGGTAGGGCGAGTCTGCGCCGTTTTCAAGCACATGATGGAATGGCCAAAATCCACGGCCACAATGGTTGAATACCCCATCTAGGATAATTTTGATGCCTGCAGCATGCGCTTTATCGAGCAGTGAACGAAACGCTGCATCACCACCAAGTAACGGGTCTACATGGTAATAATCGTCGGTATGATAGCGGTGATTGCTGGCTGAGACAAAAATAGGTGTCAAATAGAGCGCGGTAATACCTATTTCTTTGAGATAGGGAATCTGCACCTCGATACCGTATAAATCTCCGCCCATATAACAATGCTGTGTGGGTATTGAGCCCCACGGTGCAAAGGCAGCAACTTGTGGGTTTTTACTACTTTTGCAAAACCGATCAGGAAAAATCTGATAAAACACGGCATCAGACACCCATTCGGGCACTGGAAAAAATTCAGTCGTCATGGTATATCCCATTGTGGCAACGATGGTCTTGTGCGTATTATACCCCATCACTTTCACGTCCCATCGTTGCCTGCACAACATGAGCACAGTACGGTATAATCAAAAGGATATCTATGATGATGCGCACGATGTAGAGGCATGCATGAGTACGTGGTTGTTGGTTGGACTCGGGAATCCAGGTGCACAATATGTCAATACCCGACACAACATCGGCTTTGAGATACTCGATGCATTTGCGGCCAAACATGCGCTTCAGAGTGCGGGCACACGGGCACAAGCCAAGCTGAGTAGTGGTACCATTGCTGGCCACAAAATCATCTGCGCCTGGCCACAGACCTACATGAACCGCAGTGGTATTGCGGTGAGTGGGCTGGCCAACTGGTACAAAGTGCCACTTAACCACGTGGTCATTGTGTATGATGACCTCGATTTGCCATTTGCCAATATGCGTCTGCGTGAAAAAGGCAGCGCCGGCACCCACAACGGCATGCGTTCGATTGTGCAGCTGCTGGGGAGCACGGAGTTTGCGCGGTTACGCGTGGGCATCGGCAAGGTGCCGGCAGGTTGGGATGCATATGGCTACGTACTAGGCAAATTCGCTGGCGACGAAGCCAACGAGATCCCCAGCCTGTGCCTGAAAGCCAGCGACGCACTGACTCACATCATCGAACACGGCATGATTTCGGCGATGAATCGCTACAATTAATTGCACATCAGGTGGGGGAGTATTGATACGGCGGTCAGCGCGGGGAACCCCGCGCTGACCGCCGGCACATTATTCGTCGGTGTCGATGTGCCAGGCGTGCACACCCTGCGTCGTAAACGAGAAATGGCGCACTTGCATGCCTGCATCGTTGAGCACACGCTCCATTTCGAGACGGCGTTCAAACGGACAGGCAATCACCATAAAACCACCACCACCCGCTCCAGTGATTTTGCCACCCCAAGCACCGTGCTGACGGGCTTTGGCGTAGATTTCATCGACGACGGGAGGCGCAATATATGGCGAGAAGGCTTTTTTGACTTCCCAGGCGTCATGGAGCAGGCGCCCAAAATCCGCGATGCGTTTGGCACGCAATAGCTTGACTGATTCGTCCACAAAGGCCTTGGTTTCGTCGTGGTAGCGCAACGTATCACCCTGTCTGAGGCGTGACACTTGGTCTTTGACCAACTGCTCAGTCAGCAGTTTGCGACTGCCAATATAGCCGATGAGTAGACTACTTTCGAGCTCGAGCAAGGCGGCTGGATCACTCAAGACCGGCTCGACGATCACGCCGTTTTTGCTGAAGTGGTAGACACTCATGCCACCAAAGGCCGCCGCATATTGGTCTTGGCGACCGCCTGGGATGCCCAAGTCGACACGCTCGATGCGAAAGGCGAGCTCGGCCAGCTCATGGGGAGTCATCGGCTTGTGAAAGGCCTCACCCATTAGTTTGAGCATGCTTACCACCAGTGCCGATGATGAGCCGAGCCCGCTACCGGGGGGCACGTCCGAGAACATCGTGACTTCGACACCACGCGCCTCGGGCATGGCATCGAGCACGGCCTGTGGTAGGCTCAGTTTGCCGTCCCAATGACCAGTCACATTACGGCTGACTTCTTCGAGATCGAGTGAACGGATGGTCACCGCACCGTCGTCACTGAAGCGCATCATGCAGCGCACATATTTGTCAATGGTACAATTCAAGACTTTGCCGCCGTGTTCCTCGGCATAGGGGCTGACATCGGTGCCACCCCCGAAGAACCCAATGCGCATCGGCGCCTTGGCTTTGTAGATTCGCATAATCACCGCATCCCGTTCACAAACAGAGCTACAGGCAGTATACCACGCACATCACTGACGCTGGCCTTTCAGCGTGATGATAAGCTCCTTGGAAAAATCCGTCAGGCTCTCAAACTGCCCATCAGGGCGGCACCAATAGGTGTCTTCGATGCGGACTCCCATACCACGGCTAGGGTAGTACAAGCCGGGCTCCACCGTAAAGACAGCTCCAGGTACCAGCACGTCACCACGATCAGCAAATGATGGGAAGCCGAAGTCTTCGTGTACTTCCAGTCCCAACCCGTGGCCGAGCGAATGAATGTACCCCTCTTCAATGGGGTACGTGGTGGCGATAGTATCGTGGCCACGCTCGGCAAAGTAGTTGCATACCAACGTCTGATAGGGCTTGGTAGGCGCGCCTGATTCGAATTCCTGCACCACCGCATGGAACGATCCCAGCACGTCGTCGTAGAGCTGCTGTAGGGCCGGTGGCGCAAAGTCGATGGCAAAGGTGCGCGTCATGTCGTGATGATAGCCGGATGCGTCTTTGGGGAAGATGTCAAAGACGATGGCTTCGCCCCGTTTGAGCTCCATGGTGTCTTCGCCACGGGCATGAGGCAAGCCAGCGTCGCGCCCCTGCGCAAAAATCGTCCCCTCGCCAACCATACCCCGCGCCGCCAGTTCGCGGTCGATGACCTGGCGCACAGCGCCGATGGTCAGGCGGCGCCCCGTGCGGGCATCACACACGTAGTCGCCATCAGCGACACCGGCCGCAATGAAGTCCACGGCAGCCTGCACGACTTCGCACGTTTTGCGTCCCACCGCCCGCATGGCTTCGACTTCGATGTCGTCTTTGGTGAGGCGGGCGGCGCTGAGGATGTCTTTGTCGTATTCGGCCACAAATTCCACGTCGGGCACGGCCTGCTCGAGCAGGCGTTGCATGGCCAGAAATGGGCCCACCTGCACCGTGCCATAGAGCCCGACGCGCCCACGCACGCCCAGGTCACTGAGCATTTGGCGACGCAACTCGACGCGTGCGCCGAGGCGATCGGGGATACGGCTCATAATCTCGCGCACATTCCAACGGCTCGACGAGACACACACCAAGCCAGTTTCTTCGGCTTGTAGACGTTCCCAGTCACTATGGATGAGCATGGCCGGCTCACCGCGCTTTTTGATGACGGTTCCCACCACGTGCGCACCACGCACAAAGTAGTTGAAAGCCGGGTTGGCAGCACCCAGGCCGTCAGGTCCCTCGACAATAATGGCATCGAGGTTGCGTTCAGCCATCAAACGGTCTAAATCACGCTGCATCTGCAGTCTCCTCTGCCAAGGCACGCAAACGTGCCAAGTTGGCAATATCGTCGTCAGGATCAGTGTCTTTGGGTGTTTCGAGAATCCACGGCACAGCCCGCACGGCGGAATGGCGCATCAGGTTACGGAACCCGTCCAGTCCCACAAAGCCGTGACCGATGTGGGTGTGGCGGTCGAGATGGCTACCGATGTCTTTTTGGGCGTCGTTGGCGTGGATGACTTTGAGGCGCGCTAAACCAATGGTGGCATCGAATTCGGCCAGCATGGCAGCACAACTTTCAGGCGTGCGGAATTCGTAACCCGCCACCAGAATGTGGCAGGTGTCGAGACAAACGGCCAAACGCTCAGGGTATTTGCTGCCTGCAATAATAGCAGCCAGCTCGGCAAACGAGCGCCCAAGTGTGGTCCCCTGACCTGCGGTG
>Ga0068876_10003917_pt1 | contig 10547 bp, 8 predicted proteins | sample NOAtaG_6_FD_66442 | JGI IMG/M metagenome (GOLD analysis project Ga0068876, IMG submission 66442) | Freshwater lake microbial communities from Lake Erie, under a cyanobacterial bloom - NOAA_Erie_Diel5S_2200h metaG | ecosystem: Environmental > Aquatic > Freshwater > Lake | place: USA: Ohio, Lake... | reverse complement strand
CTTGACAAAACAGTTTGGGCCGTGAGGCCTTACTTCACGGTCAGGACCAACTTTTACCTCTGATCAGACTTTTCGGGTTGGTTTCTGCGCCTGCGGATGCCACCCCATACTCCGGCAAACACCAAGGTGGAGACTCCCAAGGTCCAAAACGGCCAGACCGGCCATGAATCACCTATTAATCGGGTAGAAGACTGGCTGAAACCTTGTTCGTAAAACCTATCCAGTTCTTTGTCTTTCAATAATTTGTCTGTCAAATCTTCACCTGATACTTTCACAGGTAAGTTGGGGACCACCAAAGAGTCGTAAGATTTTGTTCCAGGATTGAAATGGTAGAATTTGATGGGCCCCAAATCGTATTGACCTGGTCGTGTGGGAACCAAAAAGTACTTAAAGGTTTTTTCACCGTAGAATCCGGATTCTGAAACTTTGTTTTTGTAGTCGCTGCTGTTTCCATCGTCCCTGAAAGATGACGGGAATGTGGGTTTAGGAAATTCCATCATGGCGATGTTTCCGTTCCCTTCCACTGTGATTTGCAGTTCCAGGTTGTCGCCCGTGGTAGCCACGGAATCCGAGAGTTTGGCCCGCATACGGAATTTTCCCACCATGTTGGCTTCAGGTAGGGCGGTGGTGGGCAAGGGCAGCACGTTCAGGATCCTCTCTTGTGCTTTGATTTTGATGGGCTCGTACTTTTGGTTGGCCCCCCTGAAAGCATCCATGATGCTTGCATTGGTTGCCACGTATAGTTTTTTGGCATTCAAATCAATTCCCTTGAAGGCGATTTCCCCGCTTTTGATGGGAAAAAGGATGGTTTGGTACAATTTGTAGGCGATGTAACGTTTGTTGTTTACCACCACTCGCTCCATGGGAACTTCGTCGAATTCGATGATTTCCTGCCAAAATCCATTGTTTTTGATTTTCTGCTGCATGTCCACGATGTCACGGCCATCGAGGTTGATTTTGCCATAGTCGCGCTCGTTGATGTACAACACCACGTCTCCCCGGATTTGCTCGCCCACAAAACAGGTGTTTTTGTTGAGGTTGATGGACAGGAAATAATCGGCTTTGGTCTCTTGGAATTTCAAAGGCTCCTTGCTGCGGGAAGAAAACGGGTCCCCGAAAAATGCGTCAAAAGGATTCGATGAAAACTGCTGTGAAGAGGGCGGATTGGGACGTTTGCCCGAGCCTTTTTTAACCGTAATCACGAATTCGGGGCTTTGGAAGGTCTTGCCGTAAATGGCATAGGTGAATGAGGGGATGGTGAATTTCCCGGGTGCTTGAGGAACGTAAGTGTGGGCGAAGGAAATCGATGCTCGGCCATTGACCCACGACTGATTGGTACGGTTTCCCCCGTTTGCGAGTCCTTTTACTTGTGGCCATTGGGGCATGGGGATATTGCCGCTCACCTCCGATAATTCCAAGGCGACCTCCACGGCTTCATCGGTGGTGATGGACTCCGAGCTGATGGAGAACCTCACTTTTTGGGCGGGGAGGGCATAGGTGGCCATCAGAAGGCAAACAAAAACTGCCAATGGATGCATCTTGCCAAACAAACTGTCCTTACAGCGGTTGGATTGTGCAGATGTCGCGTTCTTCGAGGAGTCTTCCACGTTTTTCTCGGCTCTTTCGTTCGACTTGGGTAATTCCTTCGAATTGGTTTTATTGGGCAAAATTAAAGGCAAGCATGGTCAAAGTGCAAAAAATCATCGTAGCGGTAACGGGTGCATCCGGCAGCATCTACGCCAAACGCATGCTTCATTATCTCTCCCAAACACCGGGTGTGGAAGTAGGATTGGTTTTCAGTAAGAACGCCGCGACCGTTTGGCAACAGGAATTGGGTGAAACCCCCGACTTGCCGTTCAGGGTGTATGGAAGAGATGATTTTTTTGCCCCATTCGCTTCCGGCAGTGCCCGTTATATGCACATGGTCATTGCCCCCTGCAGCATGGGGACCCTGGGTAGAATCGCCCATGGCATTTCCGATGACCTCATCACCCGCGCCGCCGACGTGATTTTGAAAGAGCGTCGACAACTCATTTGCATGGTCAGGGACACCCCCTATAGCCTCATCCATTTACAGAACATGACCACCGTCACCCAAGCAGGAGGAATCATATTGCCGGCATCCCCCAGTTTCTACTCCAGACCCTCTGATTTTGATGCTTTGGCCGATACCGTGGTGCACCGCGCACTTGACTTGATGGGAATCGATGTCAAGGCTTTCCGTTGGAGCGAGCCAAGCTGAATAGCTCCTCTTGTTGAGGGTTTGCCTGCCAATCCTTGTATGGATAGATGTATGATTTCGGATTTAAACCGGTTATATTTGGTCTTGTCTATTCATTGAGGAAACTATCATGCGCAGACTTCTTGTGCTTTCTTTTTTTGTCCTGGCCATAGCAGGATGCAGATTCCGTCCGGACGATTCCCCTTCTTGGGACACGGATTTGACTGCCCCGTTGTTGAAATCACGAATTTCTTTGGAGGATGTGCTTCAGGATTCCTCTGTGGTTCAGGTCAATGGTGACAATTCGGTAGACGTTGTTTTCAGGGATACCTTGGTAGACCTCCGCCTCAGCGATTACCTCGTGGTTCCCGACACCAGTTTTGAGGCCAAAATCACTCTCCAGACCATCTCTTTGGCCACCGATACCCTCACGCAAGATATCACTTTGGGCCAAATTGCCAGGCAGCTTCGTGACCAAGGAAATGCGTTGGGCCAAACACTGTTGGACAACCACGGACAAACATTGTTTTTCTTTCCAGGTGTGAATGGGGTCTCCTCCGACGACGTGGCCATCGACGCCTCCCAATTTTTTGATGAAGCCGACCTGCTCACCGGATGGATGGTGGTAGAAATCGAAAACAAACTCCCCGTGGGCATCACCAACGTCACATTCCATCTTCGCAACAACGGAGTCCTGACCGATACCTTGGTTCGTAAAACCATCACCAACATCAACCCCGGCCAAACCAAAAAAGACAGTGCTGATTTGGCAGGCAAAACGGTCGAGAGTGCCATGGCAGCTAAATTGGAAACCATCGACGTGGCTTCCGGAATCAACGTTCCCATCGATACCAACGACTACATCCGTCTGCGCATCATCGTGAAAGACTTGACGGCTTCCAGGGCCACGGCTGTATTCCCCTCGCAAACCGTAATCGATGACGCAAGCCGCATCAATTACAATTTCGGCAATGATTTGGTGATCACCCGCATGCGCGCCCGATCCGGTCAGCTACGCATCAATGCCATTTCCACCATTCAGGACACCATTGCATTCATTTACTCCCTGCCCACGACCATCAAAGATGGTAGGCCGGTGGTGGTAATCGACCGGCTTGTGCCGGACACGGTGAATGGATTTTCCACGGCAAATATTTTGTTCGACTTGGATGATTATTACATCGACCTAACCTTGAATGGAGATTCGGTCAACTTGTTCCCATATCGCTTGATCGGCAATTTATTGTATTCGGGCAGGAAAAACACGATGGACCTCAACGATTCGATAGACCTTTCCTACGGACTGTTCGACATCATCCCGGCCTACATCGAGGGCTATCTCGGCACCGAAACCTTTACTTTCACGGATAGCATCGACATGGGATTTTTCGGCGGGGTTTTGGGTGGTTACCTCAATTTGAGCAATCCCAAAGTGGACCTTACATTGATTAACTCAATTGGAGTCGATGGCAAGCTGAAAGTGAACCGAATGGATGCCGTGAACACGAGGACAGGACAGACCGTGAGCCTCAACGGGGCCATCACCCAAAATCCTACCGAAGTCAGGGGGCCTAGATTGCCGAATGTGGGCCAATCGGTGGTTTCCAAAATCAACCTGAACCGAAACAACTCCAACATCAGCCAATTCATCTCAAACCTGCCCGACCGGGTGGAATTCGACATGGAAGTAGATGTGAACGAAAACGGGAATCCTGCCCTCAAAGACAATTTTGCAACGGATTTTAGCCGGCTGTCGGCCTACTTAGACATCGAGGTGCCTTTGGAAGGAGTTGCCGAGCAATTGTTGCTTCAAGACACCTTCAATTTGAATCTAGGGGATGCGGCCCTGCCACAAGGGGTCTCCGAAGGCACCTTGAAGCTGGTGGTCGACAATGGTTTCCCTGTTCAGGCCAAAGTCCAAATTTATTTCCAATCGGAAAGTGGTGTGGTTGTCGACAGTTTGTTTGAGTATGGAGGACAGTTCGTGGAACCAGGAATCCTCAACACCAACGGAATGGTTCAAACGCCCGGAAGGTCGGTTCTGAGTAGCTTTTTCACGCCCGAACGCTTGGATAGGCTGCGTGACGATGCCCGCAAAGCAATCGTGAGGTTCTCCATCAGCACCCGTCCTGCTTACCAGGAGTTGAAGTTCTATACCACCTACGGCATCGATTTCCATGTTGTGGGAGATTTCAAGTACACCGTCGGGTTGAAATAATAGTCCGAGATGAAAATGAAAAACATTCAATTGGTCACTCGGGCGTGCTTGAGGCTTGTCTTTACGGCGGGCATCATCGGAATTTTTTGCCCCGAAGTCGGCGCCCAACATGGAGTTCAAACAGGCCATCTTTCAAACCTCGGATGGTCGCAACGCTTCCAACCAGCCAATATTTCCCAAGGGGATTACCAAAAATTCAGGTACACTGCAGGTGGCGAGGGATGGCTGGGGAACTCCGACTTTGTTTTGGCAGGCATTTTTAGCAACAATGGCTACATCAACGAAGCCACCAAAAACAGGCTTTTGGATCAAATCAAGGGTTCGGTGGACATGGCGGGCGGCTACACGCTCGATTTGGCCAACGTGAATGTCAAACTCGGGGGGCTTACAATGGCCTTTGGGCTGAACACCTCCCTGCATGCCAACGCCCACATCGGGCAGGCCAATACCTTGGGTCTCTTGTTGCGGGGCAACAAACCTTTTGCAGGACAGACGGTTTCCGACGACGAACTTGCCCTTTCAACTTCCCAGCTCAGGACTTTTTCGGCGGGCTTAGGTTGGCAAAATGCCAAACTCCGGCTCGGCGGCCGTCTGCAAATCCATCAAGGAGTCCGTCATTTCAGCTCCGAAAAGGTCATGTTTGCATTGTTTACCGATTCGGAAGGCTTGGAAGTCAATTTGGATGCCGATTATGCCTTGGTGGGGACAGGAAGTAGAAAAGGATTTTTTCAATTTGACGGCATAGGAGCCAGCCTGGATTTGGGTGCGGCCTACCAAATTTCTGACAAAATGGAAGTTGACGTCGCCGCAAATGGTTTGGGATGGATGTCTTGGAAAGGCAACCGCGTCAGTGGAGATGTGAATGTAGATTGGGAGGGCATTTCCATCGTTTCCCTGTTGGAAGACAGCGTACCCGCCGTGATTGCCGATCAAGTTGACTCCCTGAAAACGTTGGTCTTCCCCGACACCGCCTCCACCTCATGGGGATTGCCCACAGGAAGCAATTTTCGCCTTGGATTCAGGTATTCGCTTTCTGAAAAGTCAGAATTGGGCTTCACACTTTTGTATGCACCTTTCCGTTCAGGAGTCTATACCCCAATTCCCGTGTTGGGACTGGCTTACCAACATGAGGTCATCCAAGGCCTGAAATTAGGAGGAAACGCCTATTTCGGGGGCAGCGACCGGTATGGGGTGGGTGCCATGGCCACCTATGGGTTCCAAGCAGGTCCGGTCAAGGTCAATTTGCTGGCGGGTTCCGATAACTTACTGGGTATCCTTTTGCCAACTATTGGAAGGGGAATGTCCGCCTATGGTGGTTTGGGAGTTGATTTTTGACCCTAAATTTCGCCACAAGACATCCCTGTCCAGTGTATTAAATTTGTCCAATGCGAGTTGCCCTCCATCTGATTTCTTGGTCCCTGCTGTTGACAGCCCTGTGGGTTTCCGGATGCCGCAAAAAGCCGGACTCCTTCGTGGAGGAGGGCAGCCTTGATTTTTCTACGGACACCATATTTTTCGATACGATGTTCGTGAACCTGCCTTCGCCTACGGAGAGGGTCACCGTGGTCAACAACTCCGGCAACAATGTATTGATACGTGAAATCCGGTTGGAGAGCGGTGCGGAATTCGACATGGTCATCAACGCCCAACAAGGGGACACCATTCGTGATTTTGAATTGCCGGACGGTGATTCGTTGGTGGCATTTGTATCATTCAAAAGCAGCCAAAGGGATGTTTTTGTCCGCGACCGCCTGTTGTTTACCATCGGTGACCAAACGCAAGATGTGGACATTGAAGCCTATGTGTTTGATGCGGTTTATTACCGGGATACCACATTGGGGCTGGACGGAAACACAACCACCTACCTTGACCCCGACAAAAGGCACCTCATCGACGGGTACATGTACGTTCCGGACGGCCATACCCTTTTCATCCCTGCCGGCACACAGCTTTTCTTCACTCCTAGAAAAGACGCCGACTTCAATTTGACCTCGGGAATCTACGTGTTCGGGCGTTTGTTGGTGACTGGTGAATTGGGAAAGGAGGTCGTGTTCCAAGGCTCCAGGTTCGGAAGACGTTACGAGGAGACGCCCGGTCAATGGCGGGGATTGTCGTTCGGCAATTTGGCCCGTGCATCGTCTATCTCCCATGCCGTCATCAAAAACGCACTCATTGGGGTGTACCAGGAGTATGGGAATCCCGGATTCGGGCCTAAAATCACCATCGACAAATCAGAGATCCGGAACATGGGCGCCTATGGCATCGCCTCCGCCGGATTCACGCCCGAGAATTATCTCTATCCCGTCTTGAGGGTTCAAAACAGTTTGATTCACAATTGCGGGGAAGGAACTTTGGCCATTTTCGGCGGTGGGAAGTTTGACTTCATCCACAGCACCTTTGCCAATTACACCCTGAATTTCACCCGGAACTCCCCTCAGGTCTATATCAACAACTATGATGCAGATGCATTGGTTCCTTACGCCTGCCGTGCGACCTTCAGCAATTGCATCATCTGGGGCTCGGAGGAAGACGAGGTGGTGCCCGACTCTTTCCCTGCGCAAGGAATCTGGGATGTGACCTTCCACAACAGTTTGGTGCGCACACAAGAACCTTTGAAAGGGAGCAACATCATTTCCAGCCAAAACCAGGATTTCCCCCGGTTCGTTTCACCTTTGGAATCCGCCCCGTTCGAAAGGGATTACCGGCTCAGGGAAAACAGTCCGGCCGTGAACATCGGTCAACGCATCCCGGGATATGACGTGGACAAAGAAGGCCTGCCTCGTGATGTCCAGCCTGATGCAGGCTGCCATGAATGGAGACCTTGAGGTCAAAAAAAAGATGCCAATCCGAAACACCAGACCCCCCACTTGGGTTTTGAGTAAAACAAATGCATTGGCGTTTTCCTAAATTCGCATCATGGAACAAGACAATGCCCTCGCGGGCACCCTTCGAATCTCAAATTTGACCCCACTGGACCGCGTTGTGGTCGACAAAGTCTTGGCAGGTGAACGCATCACGGACGAAGATTGTCTTTACTTGTTCGAACACAAAGACCTCACCTTTTTGGGATTGTTGGCAGATTTGGTCAGAAGGCGTAAAAACGGCAAGAAAACTTACTTCAACCGCAATTTCCACGTCGAGCCCACCAACGTTTGCGTGTACTCCTGCACCTTTTGTTCCTACTCGCTGCGCATCAAGAAGCGGGAAGAAGGTTGGGAGCTCACCATGGACCAGGTGTTGGATCAAGTGAAAAAATTTGACAATCAACCCGTGACAGAGGTGCACATCGTGGGAGGGGTGATGCCTCAATACGACTTTGATTTCTACACCGAACTCTACCGCCGGATCAAATCACACCGTCCTGAGCTCCACATCAAGGCCTTGACGCCCGTTGAATACCACTATGTGTTCAAAAAAGCCAAAATGAGCTATGAGGAAGGGATGAAGGCGATGGTCAATGCCGGTTTGGATTCCATGCCGGGCGGAGGAGCCGAAATTTTCCACCCCGAAATCAGGGACCAAATCGCCGGTGGCAAGTGCAGCGGGGACGAATGGTTGGAAATGCATCGTGTACTGCACAATTTGGGCAAAAGGTCTAACGCCACGATGCTCTACGGGCACATCGAACAATACTGGCACAGAGTGGACCACATGCGGCAGCTACGTGAACTCCAAGACGAGACGGGTGGATTTCAAACTTTCATCCCGTTGAAATACCGCAATCAAGGCAATGCGCTCAGTCATTTGCCAGAAGTGTCCGTCATCGAAGACCTGAAACAATACGCCATTGGCCGCATCTACTTGGACAATTTCGACCACGTGAAGGCTTATTGGCCCATGATAGGAAGACGTACGGCCCAATTGTCGCTTTCCTTCGGCGTGGACGACATGGACGGTACCATCGACGACACCACCAAGATTTATTCAATGGCCGGAGCGGAGGACCAACATCCTGCCATGTCCACAGTTGAATTGGTAGACATGATTCGCAAGGCAGGTTATGACCCCATTGAGCGCGATACCCTCTACCGGGTGGTCAACGACTTCACGGGTGTCACCACAGAGAGCTTGGCCAACTGACAACCCATGAGGAGCATTTATTTCTTCAGGCACGGGGAAACTGACTTCAACAAACGGAACATCGTGCAAGGCAGTGGTGTAGATGCCGACCTCAACGATACTGGACGAAGACAAGGCCGACTTTTTTACGAGAAGTACAAAGACCTGCATTTTGACCTGGTGGCCTGCACCGGATTGGTCAGGACCTTCCAAACGGTGGAGCACTTTCAAGAACAAGGCCATACCATCCGACCCATTCCGGAGTTGAACGAGTTGAGTTGGGGCATCATCGAAGGAAAAGAAGTTGATTCCCATCTGCAAACGATGTTTGAAGGCATCACGGCGAGGTGGATAAAGGGTGACCTGCACGCGAAGGTCGAGGGCGGGGAATCACCCCACGAAGGTTGGACGCGCGCTTCGGTCGGAGTACAAAAAGTCTTGGAAGCATTGCCTCCCCATGGCCGTGCATTGGTTTGCATCCACGGAAGAATCAGCCGCATCATCATCAGTCAGATGCTCGGGTATGGCATGGAACACATGCATTTGTTCCCCCACCACAATACAGCCTTGAATGTGCTCGTCGAAAGGCCTGGTGGACGCTGGATGGCCGAACGGATGAACGATACAACCCATTTGGCATGATCCGCGTGGCCTTGGTTTCTTATTTCAACACCAAGCCTTTTTCAGATGGCCTAGAGCAAGCGTTTGGCCCGCACGAAATGGAGTACCACTTCCTTTCTCCCGCAGATTGCGCCAAAGCCATGCATGCCGGCGGTTGTGACGTTGCCTTGTTGCCGGTCGGTTCTCTGTTGGATTTTCAAGGATTGGACGTGCTGAACCACTTTTGTATTGGTGCGGATGGGGCGGTGGATTCGGTGTTTTTGTTTTCCGATGTGCCCGTTCAGGAAGTCGAGGAACTGATTTTGGACCCTCATTCGCGGACTTCCAATGGATTGGCTAGGATTTTGTTTTCCGAGCACTGGAAAAGACCAATCACGGTGAGAACTTCTTCGCAACGTCCCTTGGATTTGGTCAAAAAACATACGGCTGCTGTCATGATCGGGGATTTGGCACATGCAGAACGTGGTAGGTTCAAATTTGTTTACGACCTGTCCCACGAATGGAAAATCATGACTGGTCTTCCATTCGTATTCGCTGTTTGGGTATGCAAACAAGGAGGTTTGGATTCCATTGGCCTGCGGCAGTTTGAGTCAGCCTTGGGTTCGGGATGGCTTCAGCGTAAAAAAAGTGCGGAAAAATGGGGAGCTACATTCGGTTATACTCCGAAAGATGCTGAGTCTTACCTCACACAGCGAATCCAATATCTTTTCGATGATGCCAAACACAAGGCGATGGACCATTTTTTCAAAGCCTTGAAAGCTCTGCCCGATTTGTAGCATTGGCTTGATTGCAAAACCATGGTCAATCGTTTGCAATGGTTGTTTTTTGATTAGATTTGCAACATTCCCGGCCAACCACCAATTCGGTTGTTTCACACCGGAGGCATTCACTGTCAACAACTTTGTGAGAAAATGAGCCAAAAAATCAAAATTCTGTTCCCGATCGATTTTTCGGAGCATTCCGATGCTGCTTTTCCCATGGCACAGTACGTGGCCAAAACCTACGATGCCGAAATCTACATGGTACACGTGTTGGAGGCCCCGACCGGTCCTCTCCGCATCATCAGCGGGTTCGACGAACAGGCAGCCCGCAAAAAGGCCCTTCAAATGATGGATGAATTCATCAAAGCCTACGGCGACGACTCCATCGTCTACAACAAAATTATCAAAGTAGGCAAGCCGTGGAAAACCATCGTTGATGCGGCCATCGAGTTGAGCGTCAATGCCATCGTGATGGGAACCCATGGAAGTAGCGGGGTACAGGAAGTTTTTGTGGGTACCAATGCAGGCCGTGTCATCGAACACGCCCCTTGCCCGGTCATCACCCTTCACCACAAGCAAGAAAAGCCCAAATTCTCCAAATTGATTGTTCCGTTGGACCTCACCATCGAAACAGGTGAGAAAATGGAACTCTCCATCGAGTTCGCCC
>Ga0068876_10003914_pt1 | contig 10551 bp, 9 predicted proteins | sample NOAtaG_6_FD_66442 | JGI IMG/M metagenome (GOLD analysis project Ga0068876, IMG submission 66442) | Freshwater lake microbial communities from Lake Erie, under a cyanobacterial bloom - NOAA_Erie_Diel5S_2200h metaG | ecosystem: Environmental > Aquatic > Freshwater > Lake | place: USA: Ohio, Lake... | reverse complement strand
CTGACACCGTAGCAGTGGACACATTTACCATTGGTCAAAACATGCCCGTTCAGGCCATCGTTTCCGAGCCTTCACCGAATGTAGTCCGCAACATCTACCTCCGTGTTCGTGATGCCGTCACCAAAGAATTGATGTCCGGCAGTGAAGTCCGTTGGGACAGCCTTTACCTCGGCACCGTGTTGGTGGACACCTTCGTGACCATCCCGGCTGGTACCGTACCCGGCAACTACATGATTGACCTGTTTGCAAATGATCCGACCAACAATGTCGGCAAAAGCAGCACTCCGGTTTACATCAAACCCAACTGAGCAAGATATATTTCCTACCCGAACGTCCATCCTCAGGGTGGACGTTTTTTTTGCCGATCAGTCCAGTTTCCGACACAAACAGCATCCTCCAATCTTGGGAAGACGTAATTTTAGAAGTGAATCCCCAATCAAACTAGGCATGTCATCCACACGCAACCCTCATTTTGCAACCGTGTTGTTGGTTCTCTGGACCATTGCAACCCTCACTACCTTGAACCTTCAGGGGCAGAATGCTTCATTTCAACACATGGACAGCGTGGCCGTAGTGGAAAACGGAAACGAAATCCGAAATCCGGGTTTGGGTGGATTGAACCTGCCCCAATTCTCCCCCATCGACTTGAATGGTGACAACATCTTGGATTTGATCGTCTTCGACCGCGCAGGCAACAAATTACTGCCCTTCCTGAACAGCGGAACACCTGGACTTTCGGACTACCGGTATGCACCACAGTTCGAGGCACAATTCCCATCAGACCTTAAAAACTTTGTTTTGACGGGCGATTTCGATTGTGACGGAAAAATGGACTTGTTCACCTCCACGCGGGAAATTGGCGTCAAGGTATACCACAATACATCCACAGCCGGTAACCTGAGCTTTACTGTCTCGCAAGACACCCTGTTCACCGATTTGGGCGCAGGAAGGACCATCCTGATTGTGAGCAACAAGGACATACCGGGATTTGTGGACGTGGACAGCGACGGCGATTTGGATGTACTAACATTCGATGCCGGTGGCTCATTTCTGGAATTCCACAAAAACCTGTCCATTGAAAACAGCAATGGATGTTCCGGTTTTGAATTAATCAGGGCCGAATCTTGTTGGGGACATTTTCAAGAGAGCAGCCTCAACCAATCCGTGACCCTGAACATTTTTTGCCGTGTTGCCCCGGTCGCTTCCGTCATTCCACAAAGCGGCCGTCATGCAGGCTCCACCGTTGCGGCTTACGATGGGGACGGGGATGGCGACATGGAGGTCCTGCTCGGGGATTTGATTTTTGACGGACTCACTTACCTTCACAACGGAGGGACCGCATCCGCTGCAATGATGGATTCCATGGACGTTAATTTTCCCGCAGAGGATCAGCCGGTTTCCATCAACATTTTTCCTGCAGCCTACGTGTTGGACTTGGACAACGATGGCAAAAAGGACCTCGTGGTAAGCCCAAACGCAGATAATATTTCGGTGAATTATGACAACGCCTGGTTCTATAAAAACGTGGACTCCGGTACGGGTTTGACCCCTTCGTTTCAAACATTCCGCTTCCTGGTTGACCAATCCATCGACGTGGGCAGTGGATCTTCACCTGTACTGTTCGATTACAACGCAGACGGATTGTTGGATTTGGTCGTGGGAAATTACAACCTCAAAACATCCGCGGTCAACACCCGGGCCGGATTGGCACTTTACGAGAACATCGGTTCGGCCAACTCACCTCGATTTGAGCTAATCACGCGCGACTTTGCTGGAATTAACGGCAATTTCAATCCCGACATATTCGGTTTGGCTCCCACTTTTGGGGATTTGGACGGAGACGGCGACCAAGACATGCTGGTAGGTGATGCGGACGGAAGGCTGCATTATTTCGATAACGTGGCCCAAACTGGCCAACCTGCCGATTTTATTTTGGACCAAGGCAATTTTGCAGGCATCGATGTGGGCGGTTTTGCATATCCGGTATTGGTGGATTGGGATCGGGACGGCCTTCTAGATATCATTTCCGGTGAATGGTCAGGAAAAATCAAATACTACCGAAACACGGGGACCAATTCCAACCCGGCATTTTCATCCACGCCTACTGATGCCTTTTTAGGTGGTATTGATGTCCAACCCATCTGCTGCACGGGAAATTCGGCACCACACATTGCACCCAACCCGGTCACGGGTAAGCACGACCTGTTCGTAGGCACGGAAGACGGCAACATCCATTATTATCCAAACGCAGAACAGGCAAGCGCTCCCTTCATTGCCTCAACCCTACTCTTTGGAGGCACAAAGCCCGGAAAACAGTCCAACCTGACCTCTGGAGACATCAACGGGGATGGCAAACGAGATTGGATCTTGGGGAATCTTCGCGGAGGCCTTAACTTTTTCGAAGGCGACATCACCACCTTCCAAGCGCCCGAAACAGAACTTTCCGTAGCAGGGCTGATGGTATTCCCCAACCCCGGAAAGGACAAGCTTACCCTGGAATTGCATTCGGACCGTTCATCCATATTCACTTTTTCGGTAACAGACTTGATGGGTCGTATCGTACTGCCATTTGCTATGGGGGAGACGAACGAAAAAATTGAAATCTCGACTCAGGATTGGGCCAACGGAACCTATTTCATCAAGGTCCAAACTACTGGGAAAATGCCTTCCACACGAAAGTGGGTGAAATCAAACTGAAGGTAAGGTCACTTCGTCATATCCCATCAATGTGGCCAAATGACCCCGCATTTGCATTTTTACTAGCTCAATATCCAAAGGCTTGCCCAGTTCATTTTGGAGGGAAGTCACTCCCTTGTCGTCGATGCCGCAGGGAATGATGTTGCCGAAATAACCCAAATCTGTGTTCACGTTGAAGGCAAATCCATGCATGGTGATCCACCTGCTGCAACGTACACCGATGGCCATGATTTTCCTGGGATTTTCGGCGCCCATTCCCAACCAAACACCTGTGAGGCCCTCGATCCTGCCGCCTTGCAATCCATGATCTGCCAAAGTCAGGATGCAAGCTTCCTCCAAATTCCGAAGGTACCAATTGATATCGGTACGGAACTGCTCCAAATCAATAATCGGATATCCGACAATCTGCCCGGGGCCATGGTACGTGATGTCCCCTCCCCGATTGATGTGGAAATAATCGATGCCCCGAGAATCCATCTCTTCCTCACTGAGCAAAACGTGCGTCTTGTCACCACTTTTCCCCAAAGTGTAAACATGGGGGTGTTCTACAAAAAACAAATGGTTGACCGGCGAAATCTGATCCTTTTCGGGATTTCTTCTGTTTTCAGTTTTGATGGACACACCCTCTGCCAACACCGACTCTTGGAAATCCCAAGCTTCTTTGTACCGCATCAATCCCAAATCTCGGTAAACCACCGTTGGCAACTTGCTCATGCTTCCTGCGTTTCGGCCCAATTGATGTCGTTGCTGGTGACCGACTTCACCTCCGGAAATTGACGCTTTACGAGGACCTCTACCCCATGTTTCAGCGTGCGGGGAGCAAAAGGACAACCCAAGCAGGCTCCCGCCATCTTTACCTTGAGTACACCATCCGAATAGGAATCGAAGGTTATTTCCCCTCCGTCCTGCCATGTAGCCTGAGCCACCGGACCTTCGACCAACTCGCGCAAAGCCTCCTCAAATTCATCATTCAGCTTCGGCAATTCAGGTTGGGCAGAAGCATCGAATCCAAAAATCGGGGCTCCCTCCTCCAAATGACGCTTGATGACAATCCTGACCTCGGCACTGAGTTCATCCCATGAGGGCAATTCCTCCTTTTTGGTCACCGTGACGAAATTCTTGGCAATGAATACCCGCTCCACATAGTCGAAGCCAAACAACTTAGCCGCCAAAGGGCTTTGGTTATCACCCTTGTCACGGTCAAACGTGTAAGCCCCGGGGGTGAGCAAGAGCGAAGGGGTCTCGAACTTCATTGCCAATGGATTCGGGACCTTGACGGATTCAATGTTGATGTATTTGGGCATACTGCCAAGTTTGGGAGCACAAAGATAACGAAACCCAGTCAAGCGGGTAACTGCTCGCCTTTTTACCTGACAAATTGAACTTAAATCATTTTTTTGGAATCCAAATTTGCAATCCATCCGTATATGTGTAAAATTTACACAAAGAAACATCATGTCCACCCTGCTCAACGAAATCTACCGCCCCTCCCTGGGTCTGCTCACCGACCTGTACCAAATCACCATGGCTTACGGGTATTGGAAAAATCGCATGGCGGAGAGGGAAGCCGTTTTTCACCTTTTCTTCAGAAAAGCTCCTTTCCAAGGGAGCTATGCCATTGCTGCAGGATTGCAAGCGGCGGTGGATTTGATGGAGGGCCTCGGGTTTTCTCAGGAGGATCTTGCCTTTTTGGAAGGTATCAAGGGCAATGACGGCCAACGATTGTTTGAACCTGAATTCCTTGAATATTTAGGCGGAATGAAGTTTACTTGTGATGTGGATGCTGTTCCGGAAGGCACGGTGGTTTTCCCACATGAACCCTTGATCCGCATCAAAGGCCCCTTGATCCAAGGCCAGTTGTTGGAAACGGCTTTGCTGACCGTGGTGAATTTCCAAACCCTGATTGCGACCAAAGCAGCAAGGGTCGTAGAGGCAGCGGCGGGGGATGAAGTACTGGAATTCGGACTCAGAAGGGCTCAGGGAATAGACGGAGGAATCACGGCCAGCCGGGCAGCCTATGTGGGTGGAGCAGGTGCGACCTCCAATGTTTTGGCGGGAAGACTGTTTGGAATTCCAGTCAAGGGTACCCATGCGCATGCATGGGTGATGTCTTTCCCCAGCGAAATATCCGCCTTCGACGCCTACGCCGAAGCCATGCCCAACAATTGTGTTTTCTTGGTCGATACCTATGACACCTTGGAGGGTGTGAAGAATGCTGTTGAAATAGGTCGGAAATTAAAAGGGAAAGGCTTCAAGTTGGGTGGAATCAGACTCGACTCGGGTGACTTGGCTGAACTGAGCATCCAGGCCCGGAAAATCTTGGATGAAGCGGGATTTCCTGAAACCAAAATCGTGGCAAGCAACGATTTGGACGAATACAGCATCGCCGAACTCAAACAAAAAGGAGCCCAAATCTCGGTGTGGGGTGTAGGCACCAAATTGGCAACCGCTTATGACCAGCCCGCTCTAGGGGGCGTATACAAGCTGGGTGCCATCCGCAACGCCTCGGGAAAATGGGACTACAAAGTCAAATTATCCGAACAGCTCATCAAGGTCTCCAATCCCGGCCTCATCCAGGTCAAACGATTTTACCTCAAGGGAGTCCCTGTTGCCGACATGCTGTACAACGAGGAACAAGGAGCCGAAATCGACACCTTGATGGACCCCATGTTGCCCAACCACCCCCTGCAGCTCCCCCATCATGACAGCTTCGGAGACCTGTTGGCTCCTGTTTTCCGGTCGGGGATTCGCCTGCATGACCAGCCCAAGATTCATGACATCAGGGAACGTAGCATCCGCCAACGGTTGTCCCTTCCCGAGCAGGTAAGGCGAATTACCGATCCAAGTCCTTACCCAGTTGGTTTGGACAAAAACCTGCATGATTTGAAAGTATCCATCATCCAACGCATTCAACAAGCATGAACCCCAAACCTCTGCTTTTCTCTTCACAGAGCTACGCATACCTTCAAGCGCGTATCCTGCAACACCATCCTTTTGAAACCGGCAAGGTCGAAGTCAAACTCTTTCCCGACGGGGAACGATACCAACGGATTTGTTGCGACGTGATGGACCGGGATTGCATTTTGTTGGGTGGCACATGCAGCGATTCCGACACCCTTGAACTTTACGATCTGGCCTGTGCAATCGTGAAACACGGTGCCAAATCGCTTTGCCTGGTCGTACCCTATTATGGATACAGCACCATGGAGAGGGCTGTACATGACGGGGATGTCGTCACGGCCAAAACGCGGGCCAGATTGCTTTCTGCCATCCCCCAAGCGGCCCGTGGCAATCACATCGCCCTGATGGATTTGCATGCGGGAGGTGTGGCGCACTATTTCGAAGGCGGAATCGTCACCCACCACTTGTTTGCCAAAGAAGTCATCGTAGAGTCATGCCGAAGCATTGGAGGGAAGGATTTCGTCTTGGCAAGCACCGATGCCGGTCGGGCCAAGTGGGTTGAGTCTCTGGCAAACGAACTGAGGGTGGACGCCGCATTCGTATTCAAACGAAGGATTGACGGCAGCACCACCCAGCTAACCGCCATGAATGCCAAAGTGGAAGGCAAAAAGGTCATCATTTACGACGATATGATACGAACAGGCGGCTCCCTTTTGAATGCAGCCGAAGCGTACAAACAAGCCGGAGCTACCGAAATTTCCGCAATCGCCACCCACGGCGTGTTGCCCGGAGAGGCCCTGAAAAAACTGACGGACTCAGCCCTGTTCAAACACATCATGGTCACCGACACCCATCCTCGCGCTTTGGACCTCCAGGCACCCGGCTATGAGGTCATCTCTGTGGCTCGCATCCTTTCCAATTGGCTGGCCAAAAAATTTCAAATAAACTGATATACAATAGGTTTTGATGTTGACAACCTGCAACGAAACCCTAAATTCTTAATTGCGTATATTTTACACAAAGATGAGCTACACCTACGAACATCCCCGCCCTGCCCTTACTGTCGACTGCGTGGTTTTCGGTTGGGATGGTGCCGAACTCCAAGTGCTGTTGATCGAACGGGCAGAAGCACCCTTCATGGGAAATTGGGCCTTACCGGGCGGATTTGTACACATGGACGAAACGCTGGATGATGCCGCACAACGTGAATTGCAGGAAGAGACCGGATTGGCAGACCTCTTCTTGGAACAGCTGTTCACATTCGGGGCTTTGGACAGGGACCCTCGCGGAAGGGTGGTCACAGTGGCCTATTACGCCTTGGTCAACATCTTCCACCACGAAAAACCGCAGGGAGGCACGGATGCAAGCCAAGCCACTTGGTTTCCGATGGAGCAACTGCCCACTTTGGCATTCGATCACACCACCATCCTGAACACGGCATTGGAACGACTAAGAGGGAAAATCCTTTACAGGCCCATCGGATTTGAACTGCTCCCAGAAAAATTCAGCTTCACACAACTTCAGGAATTGTATGAAGGTATTTTGGGTACCGCTTTCGACCGTCGCAATTTCCGTAAGAAAATCCTGTCCATGGGGATTTTGAACGAGTGCGGAAAGGTACAGGGCGATGTCCCGCATCGAAAAGCAACCCTTTACAAGTTCGATGAACCCAAATACAAGCAGCTGGAAATGAACGGATTTGAATTCAAAATATAACCCCTCACATCATGAAAGCACTCATTCTTGTTGACATCCAACACGATTTCCTACCGGGAGGGGCTTTGGCCGTTCCGGGCGGAGATCAAATCATCCCCGTGGTCAATGACCTCCAACCCAAATTCGACCTGGTGGTCATGACCCAAGACCATCACCCCCGCAACCACGGCAGCTTTGCGTCCAACCATCCTGGAAAACAAGTCTACGAGGTGGTGCAGCTCGGCGGTTTGCCACAGGTCCTTTGGCCCGACCACTGTATCCAAAACAGCCACGGCGCAAATTTTCCCGACACTTTGAATCAGGAAATCGTGGCGAGGGTTTTTCCAAAAGGCACCGACCCCGAAATCGACAGTTACTCTGGTTTCTTCGACAACGGCAAACGCAAGGAAACCGGTCTAGGCCCATTCCTGGTGCAAAAAGGCGTGAAGGAAGTATATGTTTGTGGCCTTGCAACCGATTATTGTGTGAAAGCCACGGCAATCGATGCGGCGGAATCGGGATTCCTTACTTTTCTGGTCGAGGATGCCTGCCGAGGCGTGGAATTGCAACCCGGTGACATCCAGCGGGCTTTGGATGAAATGAAGGCAAAGGGCATCCAAGCCATCCAATCCCAATCCATCGTGATTCAAGAAAAGGTTTGAAAAGGGGACGTGGGTTGCGGCAGTTCCTTCAGCCTGTAACTTGTGCTGCGACCGCCTGCTGATTGCTTGACCAGAATGCCCATTTCCATCAAGGAATGGATGTCCCGGTTGGCAGTATCCTGTGAACACTTGCAAATCAGGGCCCACTTGGAAGTCGTGAGCTTGCCTTGAAAACCATCCATGAGCAGATTCAGCATCTGGACCTGTCTGTCGTTGAGAGACTTCCCACTCACCTGAAGCCAAAAAGCATTCTTTTCAAACACCTTGAAAAGCACCCCGGAAGAAGTTTGGATAGCTGCATGAAAACAATGGATGTACCATTCCAGCCAAAGTGTGATGTCCAGACTGCCCTTTTGCGTTTGCTCGAGGATCGAATAATATCCTTTTCTGTCTTCTTTGATTTGGTTGGACATGCTGTAATACCGTTGGGATACACCATCCGCCCTCGCCAGCATCAAATCCATGACGGCCCTTGCAATCCGCCCATTTCCGTCGTCGAAAGGATGGATGGCCAAAAACCAAAGATGTGCAATCCCCGACTTCAAAACAGGATCGATGGATTGTGTCGCATTGAACCAATCCAAAAACACCGACATTTCGAAATCCACATACCGGGCTGGAGGAGCCATGAAGTGAACCCGTTCACTGCCAAAAGGTCCCGAAATGACCTGCATCCTCCCAACGGCATCATCCCTCCATTTGCCCACGGAAATGGAAGGAATCTTTTTCCCCTTGGCCGAAAACAATGAACGATGCCAAGCCCAAAGCCTTTCTTTGGTGAGAGGCTCGGAAGCATGCCAGGTCGCATCGAGCAACATGTCCACCACTCCATCCACGTGCCGTCCGGAAGGCACCATTCCCGCATACTCCATGCCCAATCTCCTTGCCACCGATGACCGCACCTCTTCGGTGTCCAAATGTTCACCCTCGATTTCACTGGAATTCACGACATCCATCACCACGTTTTCGAGACTTGCATGCGCCTGCAAATTGAACCCCATGGCTTCCATTTTACCCACAATCCGCCCTTGAAGGTTCCTCGCCTCAGCAAGCGCAGCCTCCAACTTTCCGGAATCCCATTCAAACTCCGGCCATCCAGACCGTTCGTACACATACATACCCAAAGGTATGACTTCCTTTCGGGCATGAAAATTATTCTCCGCACTTTTTGCGTATTTTTATTAAAAAACACCGTATGCGGAGATTAATTACCAATTCTCCGCATTATTCGCGGATAATGACCGAATTTGATAGGTTTTAGTGCTGAATAGAGCCTTGTTTTCAAAATATGAATTTAATCTCCGCAAAAAATGCGTAGATTAAACAGAGCATGCCCTCCCAATTACGGAGCAAAGATGCAGGTCACTTCTTTTTGAAACTTCCGATTCCGGTTGAAACCATGAAGTGGTGGGTAGGGCCCACCGCATGGAACGAACTCAGCGCATAATCCAGCCGGAACATCTTAATTTTGAGGCCAAGCCCAAAAGAAAATCCAGCAATTCCCCCACGATTGGAGGACCGCAATTCTTGGCGACGCATGTGGTTGTAGCCAGCCCTGAGATTGAATCCTTTGGAGATCAGAAACTCCCCTCCAAACACAAAATGCCTGAAGATGTTGTCTGCGACCGGAAACTTCTTTTCGATCAAAGCCCCACTCAGGTCATATTCCGGCGGAGCGTCTTTGTCAAAATAAATCAAACGGGGGGTCTCCACATTCACGGTGGTGATGGAAAACCTCAAGGGCATGTGCTCCAACTTATGGGATATCCCCAGCTGGATTTCGAAGGGCAAAGGAGTACGTTGACCGGGGCCGACATTCCATTTGGTAAGGTTGAAACCCATGTTTTTAAAGACCATGCCTGCAGTAAAATTCCCTTTGTGTGAGACATAAGCCCCACCCAAATCAAATCCCAAGGCAAACTGACTTTGAAAACCCTGAACGTTGGAATTCACCAATTTCAGGTTGCCACCCATGCTGAATAGTCCTCGGCGATGCGCACCGCCCACGACCAAAGCCACATCAGAAGCCGAAAACTCTCCGGTTTGATTGCCATACACATCGGCTTCCACCATTTTGCCGTAGCTCAGGTACTGTACTCCCCCATGAAAGGTGGCGATGCCGGGGATGTCGTGGGCATAGCCCGCATATCCATAAGTGATGTCTGACAGATAGTTGGCTACTGCAAAAGAGGCCTGCTGATGCATGGAATCATTGGCAAGCGCAGGGTTTTGGTAGGCAAAAACAGCATCGTGGTCATAAGTACTCACGTTCACTCCTCCAAGGGCAGCCTGACGAGCCGATGGGCTCAAATTCAGGAAGTCAAAAACATGACGCCCACCGACCTGAGCCGAAACCCAAAAAGGGATGAAAAGGAGAAAGATGGAGCAAAAACGCTTCATGACTCCAAATAACGGAATTTTTACCTTTAGCCGTAGGCAATTATTCAGTACCCGAACGAATCAGTGCAAGACGACCGCATTTTCACCCGAACTGTCGTCGCGGCGGATCGTTTGTTGCCTTTGGGCTTCCCTGACAGGCTCCAAAAGGTCAATACCCCCGGAACGGGCATTCGTTCCAAAGCATGCTCAAGCACTT
>Ga0068876_10003909_pt1 | contig 10559 bp, 9 predicted proteins | sample NOAtaG_6_FD_66442 | JGI IMG/M metagenome (GOLD analysis project Ga0068876, IMG submission 66442) | Freshwater lake microbial communities from Lake Erie, under a cyanobacterial bloom - NOAA_Erie_Diel5S_2200h metaG | ecosystem: Environmental > Aquatic > Freshwater > Lake | place: USA: Ohio, Lake... | reverse complement strand
CGTCCGCGGCGCGTCCCTCCGACACGCTCGTCGGCGGCGAGCGCAGCATCTACTACGAGGCGATGCGCGGGGTGCGCCGCATCGCAGGCGGTGAGCGGGCCCGCGCTGGTCGGGTCGTCGCGACGCCGCCTCCAGCGCCGGATCCGGCCGAGCGGCAACGCGACGAGGAGGTCCGCGCGCGCTTGCGCTCGCTCGTCGGAGGCGGGCTGCGCTTCGATCTCCGCGAGGAGGACGATCATGTCGAGGCACTCGCCGAGGGCACGCCCGAGTCGGTGATGCGGCAGCTGCTCAAGGCGGTCCCCTCGGACCTGCCCCGGCTCGATCTGCACGGCGCGCGGGAGCACGAGGTCGAGGGCCGCGTCTCGCGTTTCGTCCGCGATCAGCAGCGCCGCGGGGTCCGGCGGCTCCTCGTCATCCACGGCAAGGGGCTGCACAGCGGCCCCGAGGGCCCGCGCGGGCGCTCGATCCTCGGCCGCGCGAGCGTCACCGCGCTCACCGAGGGGGGGGCCGCGCCGCTCGTCCGTGCCTTCGTGAGCGCCCCGAGCGCGCTCGGCGGGACGGGGGCGCTGCTCGTGGAGCTCCGGTGAGCCCGATCCGGGCCGAGGACGACGCGCCGCTGCTGGCGCGCCTGAGGGCGCAGGAGCGGGGCGCCTTCGACGAGCTCTACGCCCGACACCACGAGCGCATCTGGGCGTTCCTGCTCCGCCTCACCGGGCGGCGCGACGAGGCCGAGGATCTCTTCCAGGAGACCTGGGTGAAGGCGGCCCGGCACGTGCACCGGCTCGAGGAGGGCGCGCGCCTCTTGCCCTGGCTCTTCACCATCGCGCGCAACGAGCACCGCAGCGCGCGCCGCTTTCTCCTCTTCGACTTCCGCAAGCGCGAGCGGCTCCTCGTCGAGCCGCGCGAGGGCAGCGCCGACCCGGAGGATCTCCTTCTCGACCGCGACGAGGCCCTCGCCCTCGAAGCGGCCCTGCAGGCGATCGGCGAGGCCCATCGAGAGGTGCTGCTCCTCGCGCACGTCGAGGGGCTCCCCTCCGCGGACATCGCGAAGATCCTCGGCCAGTCCGACGACGCCGTCCGCAAGCGCTTGTCGCGGGCCCGCGCGGAGCTGCGCGCCGCGGTCGAGAAGGCCGCCGAGGCGCCCCGCGCGGTGGGCCGGGTTGCCGCCGCCCGCAAAGCGGGCGACCCTGCGTGAACATGGACGCCGCCGACGACATCGCGCTGGGCCGGAAGCTGGAGAGGCTGGCTGCACCCGCGATCGACCCGTCGCTCCGCGACCGCGCGCTCCGCGCTGCCCGCGCCGAGTTGCGCCGGCCCGGAGAAGGCACGCTCTCGCTGCGGGGCGTCGGCCTCGCGTGGGAGACGGCGTTCGCGCCGCTCGTCCTGCTTCTCGCCGGCGCCGCCTACACGGTGGGCGCTGCCTGGCAGCTCGCGCGCATCTTCGCCGGCTGAGCACCGCGGTCGTGAACGAGGCGCCTGCCGCCGCCCGGCGCGGCCTGGTGCGGGCCCGGGTGCTGCAGCCTGCGCCGAGCGCTCAGCGGAGGAACGAGCCGAACCACGCGAGGAGCTTCGCGGCGTCGGCGGGCTGGCTCCGGTAGCCGATCCACAGGTCGGGCCGGATCACGTACACGCACTCGGTGGTCGCGGCGTAGGCCCGCTCGAGCTCGCCGTCGGGATCGAGCAGGACTGGCACGTCCGCGCCGAGCTCTGCCGGCCGTGCGCCACGCGGCGTGATCACCTTCACGTCGACGAGGCCAGGGTGACGCGTGTGGAGCGCCGCCGCGATCGACTGCATCCGGCCGTAGCCCTCGGCGCTCGCGCTCCGTCCGTCGAAGAGCAGCACCGTGTGCTTGCGCGCGTCGATCGTCTCGAGGAGGCGCTTGGTGCCGCCCTCGCCCGCGAGGGTGACCTTGCCGTCCGGTGCGCGTCGACCCGCCTTCGGTCCGGCGGCGAACTCGCGGATCGTCCCGAGCGTCGGGGTCTCTCCGCCCGCTGCCGTCCCGAGGCGCGCGTCGAGCATGCCCGTCGCGTCCTCGCGGACGATCGCGCTGCCGTACGAGAAGCCGAGCTCCGAGACCTGCTCGACGATGCGCTGCTGGACTGCGTCGAAGGCGCTCAAGAAGCGCAGCGCGTGATCGCGCACCGCGCGTGCCGGCGCGGTCTTCAGGATGCCGATCTTGGTCACTGCATCGGTGCCGGCGAGCACGGCCTTGCCCACCGCGTGCCGCTCGTCCTCGTAGGTGTCGAGCAAGCGCCCGCGGCCCTCGCCGGCATGCACGAGCGCGAGCTTCCAGGCGAGGTTGTGCGCGTCCTGGATGCCGAGGTTCATCCCCTGGCCTCCGAACGGGCTGTGGATGTGCGCGGCGTCGCCCGCGAGGAACACGCGGTCGTCGCGGTAGTGCGCGACCTGCCGGCAGTGGATCCGGAAGCGCGCGAGCCAGCTCGGATCGCTGAGGGTGGCGCTCGTCCCGCTCAGCTGCCGAAGCATCCCTTGCACCATCTCGAGCGCGGGGGCGTCGGAGCGCTCGTCGCCCTTCGCTGCCGTGCCCACGAGGCGCCAGCGTCCGCCCGCCATCGGAAAGCACGCGATCACACCGCTCTCGCCGAAGTAGGTCGAGATGCGATCATCGCGCACGTCCCAGCCGACCTTCACGTCGGCGAGGAAGAGGTGCTCGTCGTACGTGTCGCCGGTGAAGGGCATGTCGAGCAGCTTGCGGACCCGGCTGTGGGCGCCGTCGCACCCGACGAGCCAAGCGGCCCGCAGGGCTCGGGCTTCACCGTCTGCGGCCTTGAGCGACGCCGTGACGCCGGTTCCGTCCTGCCGCAGCCCGATGAGTTCGACGCCGCGCTCGACCGCCCCGCCGCGCTTCTCGAGCAGAGCGGTCAGGACGCGCTCGGTCTCGCTCTGTGCGACCGCGAGCACGTGGGCGTGCCGGCTCGGGATCGTGTCGAAGTCCACCCGTGCGATCGGCTCGGCGCCGCCCGACCACAGCGTCGCTCCGACCAGCTTCTTGCCTGCCGCGAGCAGCGCCTCGCCGATCCCCAGATCGTCGAAGATCTCCAGCGTACGCGCGTGCAGCGCGATGGCGCGGGACTGATCGGTCGGCTGCGCGGCGGCGTCCACCAGCTTCACCGAGAGGCCGCGTCGGAGCAGCTCTCCCGCGAGGGTCAGGCCAGTCGGGCCGGCCCCCACCACGAGCACGTCGATGTCGGTCTGGGGCATGTCGTCTCCTTCGGGGGCGCGAGTCTCGCATGCTCGAGGGCTGCCGAGAACCACCGCAGACGGGCGCGACGCGTGGTACGACTCCCCCGATGTCCGGGGCCGCGTTCGTCGCCTGCGCCAACCACGAGGGCCGCGAAGCGATCGGCGTGTGCGTGCGCTGCCGCCGGCGGGTCTGCACCGAGTGCACGACGAAGCTGGACGGCATCAACCACTGCGTCGACTGTTTTGCCGGCCTCGCCGCCGAGCAGGGGCGACGCGAGGTGCGCGTGCGCCGCGACGGGCCCGCCGCCGCGCTCGTCTTCGCAGCGCTCGGCTGGGCTGCGGCGAGCGCGCTGGCGTGGGGCGCGCTCGAGTTGCTCTTGCCGGGAGCGCCATGAGCCAGCGCCTCGACCTCACGCCCGAGGGGCCGGTGGCCCGGATCGATCGGGCCATCGCCCTGGTGCGCGCCGAGGGGATCGAGGCCGTCCTCGCGGCGTGGAGCGCGGGCGCGCTGCCGGCGCTCGCCGTGCTCGGAGGGTTCTGGCTCGAGCGTGTCGAGGGGATCCACGCGCTGCGGCCACTGATCGCCGGCGCCCTCGTGCTCGCCTTCGGTCTGCGCGCCCTCGTGCTCCGGGGCATCTGCCGCCGCTACGTACAGCGGTTCTGGCCGGCGGCCCGCTTTCCCGAGGGGGCAGGCCGTCCGCTCGCGGTCCTCCGCGCCGCCTTCGTCGTCGCGCTCGGGCTGTCGCTCTGGGGGGCCGGATTCCTCGCGCTCAGCGTGCTCGGTCCTTTCGGCGTCGTCGCCCTCGTGCCGCTCCTCGCGCTCCGGGGAGCCATCGCTCCGAGCTGGCTGGTCCGCGCCGCGTGCACGGAGGAGGCGGGTGGATGGGCCTGGCTCGGGGCGGCATCGGACAACGGCGTGCAGCGCGCCGAGGGCTTCGTCGTCGAGTTGCTGCTCTCGCTCGGTGCGCTCGGCCTCGCGGCGAACCTCCTCTTCGGCGTCGCGTTCCTGCTGCTCTTGCTGCGCGCGCTGCTCGGCATCGATCTCGCGCTCCTCGATCAGTTCCTCTCGTTTCGCAACGCCTTCACCCTGCTCGGGGCCTCGCTCACGGCCCTCGTCCTGCTCGAGCCGCTCCGCGCCGCGCTCGGCGCGATCGCCCACGTCGATGCCCGCGTCCGCAGCGAAGGACTCGACGTGCGCGCGGCGATCGACGCGGCGATCGAGCGGGCTTCTCGGCGGCGCGCGGGGACCGGTGCGGCGCACGTCGCTGCGCTCGCCCTCGCGCTCGGCTGGTGCGGCCGGCTCGCGGCCCAGGAGCCGCCGGTCGAGGCCGAGGCTGCGGCCGAACTCGCAGCGGCCGAGCTCGCAGCGGCCGAGCTCGGCCACGACGCGGCGGTCCGGGAGCGCGCGATCCGGACCCTCGAGGGGAGCGCCTACGCGGAGTTCTCCGACGCCCGTGGCAGCAGCCTGCGCCAGCTGATCGAGCGCTTCTTCGAGGAGATGCTCCAGTCCAGCGAGCCCGACTCGCTCGAGGCGCCGAGCGGCCTGACGGCCCTGCCCCTGCCGGGGGCTGGCGTATTCCTCGGCGCCGGCGCGCTCTTCGCGACCGCGATCGCCGCCTACCTGCTCTCCCGCCGCGAGCCGCCGCTTGCCGCCAAGGAGGCCTCCGTCTCCGCTGCGCCGATCGAGGATCCGCGCGCGCGCGCCCCGCGGGACTGGCTCGCGCAGGCCACCGAACTCGCCGCGATCGGCCGGCACCGCGACGCCCTCCGCGCCGTGTACCTCGCCACCCTCGTCGCGCTCGACCGACACCGGGCGCTGAGCTTCGATCCGACGCGCACCAACTGGCAGTACCTCGGGCAGCTCCGGGACGCGGCCGTGCGCGCCGACTTCCGCGAGCTGACGCGCGTCTTCGATCGCATCTGGTATGGGCACGAGCCGGCCGATCTCCGCGACGTCGAGCTCTGCCGGATGCTCGCCGAGCGCATGATCCAGAGGGTCGAGCGCGCCCGGAGCGCGGCGTGAGCGGCCCCTCGCCGGCCCGCCGTCGCGCCGTCCGCCTCGCGTGGGGGCTCCTCGCCCTGTCGGGGCTCGCGCTGCTCGGCGCGATGGGGCTGCGCGTGGCCGAGCGCGGGCGCTTCGCGCTGCCGTACTCCAGCTACGGCGCGGGCCCGGAGGGCAGCCGCGGCCTCTTCGAGGTGCTCGCGGGTGAGGGCTTCCGCGTCGAGCGCTGGACCGAGGACGTCGGCCGCTTGCCCGCCGGCAGCGCGCTCGTGCTGCTCGGCGGCTGCGAGCAGCTCGGCTCGCGCCCGCTGAGCCGCCCCGAGCGGGAGCGCCTCGCAGCCTGGATCGAGGCGGGTGGCGTGTTCCTCGTCGCGGGTGCCGGCGGCTACGTCGGGCCGGATCTCGGCGTCTCGCTGCGCATGCGGTCGCTCGCCGACTGCGACGGCGAGGCGGGCTTGCTCTCGCGGCTCCGCGCCGCCACCGAGGAGGACGACGAGGACGAGGCGGAGGAACTCCCTCCGCCGGTCGCGCCACCCGGCGCCGAGCCCGCGTTCGACAAGCCCGAGGCCGATCTGCTTGCCGATCCCGTGGAGACGCTCGCGCTGATCGAGGCGGGCTCCGAGCTGCCCGAGCCGGAGTGGGGCGTGCCCACGCAGCCGCCGCTCTTGGGCATGCCGCTCCTGGGCATGCGCAACGCGGGTGCGATCGAGCTCGCCGTCGGTGCGGACGCGCGCGTCCTTGCATCGTCCGGCGGCAAAATCGGGGTCGTCGAGCTGCGCCGGGGCCGCGGACGGGTGATCGTGGTCGCCTCCGCGAGCCTCTTTCAGAACCGCGATCTCGTCGAGCACGGCGGCGCGGTCCTCGCCGCACGCCTCTTGCGTTCCCTCGCCCCCGACCGCCCCATCTACTTCGACGAGTACCATGTCGGCGCGGGCGAGCGGCGCTCGATGGTCCGCTACCTCACCCAGCTCGGTGTCGTGCCGCTCCTCGCGCAGCTCGGCGTGGTGCTCGGACTCGTGTTCCTCGCCCGCGCGCGGCGCTTCGGCGGGGTGCGAGCGGCCGCGGCCCGGCCGCCGAGCTCGAGCCGCGCCTTCGTCAGCGGCCTCGCGGGGCTGTTCCGCGCGGCCGCGGATCGGCGCGGGACCCTCGAGATCCTCGCCCGCGCCGCGATCCGAAAGGTCGCGGACGCCCACCACCAGCCCGAGACGGGGGCCGAGGCGCTCGCGGACGCCCTCGCGGCGCGCGGACGCGAGGCGGCGGCGCAGGAGGTCCGCCGCATCGCTGCGGTACCGGCCGGTCCGCTCGCCGCCGCCGGCTCGCTCGTGCAGGCGTGCCGCGAGCTCGACGATGCGACGGCGCGTGCGGTGCGCCGCGAGCCGGGATGACCGGGCTCCGCAGAGGCGACCCGTGATCAAGTACCTCGGGAGCAAGCGTGTCCTCGTTCCCACCCTCCTCGCGCTCACCGAGGAGCTCGAGGGGGTTCGCAGCGTGCTCGACCTCTTCAGCGGGACCTCGCGGGTGGGCCACGCGCTCAAGCGCGCGGGCTACCGCGTCGTCGCCAACGACCACAACGCCTACGCCGCGACCCTCGCGCGCTGCTACGTCGAGGCGGACGATGGGCTCGCGCCCGAGGCCGAGCGATTGCTCGCCGAGCTGCGCCGTCTGCCGGGACGGCCCGGCTACTTCACCCAGACCTTCTGCGTCGAGAGCCGCTTCTTGCAGCCGAAGAACGGCGAGCGCATCGACGCCATCCGCGCGCGCATCGCCGCGCTCGCCCTGCCGCCCACGCTCGAGGCCATCTTGCTCACCTCGCTCATGGAGGCCGCCGACCGCGTCGACTCCACGACCGGCGTGCAGATGGCCTACCTCAAGCAGTGGGCGCTGCGGGCGCACAACGACCTCGAGCTGCGGCTGCCCGAGCTCTTGCCCCGCTCGCCCCACGGGCCCGGCCGCGCGCGGCAGGACGAGGCGCTCGATGCAGCAGATGAAGAGGTCGATCTCGCGTACCTCGATCCGCCCTACAACCAGCACCGCTACCACGGCAACTACCACGTGTGGGAGACGCTCGTGCGCGGCGATGCACCCGAGACGTACGGCGTCGCCAAGAAGCGGATCGATGCGCGCCATCGCCGTAGCCCATTCAATTCCCGCGTCGAGTTCGCCGCTGCGATCTCTGCCGTGCTCGATCGGCTGCGCGCCCGGCACATCATCCTGAGCTTCAACGACGAGGGCTTTCTCGCCCGCTCCGACGCGGAGGCGATGCTCGGCAGGCTCGGCCGCGTGCGCGTCGTCGAGCGCGCGCACAAGCGCTACGTCGGCGCCCAGATCGGCATCTTCAACCCCGCGGGGCAGAAGGTCGGCGAGGTCTCGCACCTCACGAACAAGGAGCTGCTCTACGTCGTGAGCCGCTGAGCCGTAGGCGCTCAGCCGAGGTTGTGGAAGACGAGCTGCACGTCGTCGTCCTGCTCGAGGGCGTCGACGAGCTCGAGCACCTCGCGCGCCTGCTCCTCGCTGAGCGAGGTGTTCGGCGTCTGCGGCACGTACTCCGGCTCGGACGAGATCACGTTCAGCTTCCGCTGCTCGATCGCCGCCTGGAGCTTGCCCCAGTTCTCGAAGGCGCAGCGGATGACGAGCTGCTTGTCGCCCTTCTCGCCGGTGCTCTCGCCCATCTCCTCGAGGCCGAAGTCGATGAGGTCGAGCTCGAGCGCCTCGGCGTCGACGCCCTCGGGCGCGATGCGGAAGGCGCCCATCTTCGTGAACATGAAGCCGACGCTCCCCGTCGTGCCGAGGTTGCCGCCCCAGTCCTTGAACGCGCTTCGCACGTTCGCGACGGTGCGCTGCGGGTTGTCGGTCGCGGTCATCACCACGAGGGCGATCCCGTGCGGGCCGTAGCCCTCGTACACGATCTCCTCGTAGTCCTTCACGTCCTGACCGCTCGCGCGCTTGATCGCCGAGTCGATCTTGTCCTTCGGCATGTTGCTGGCGCGGCAGTTCTGCAGCACCCGCCGCAGCATCGGGTTGCTGCCCGGATCCGGCCCGCCCGACTTCACCGCGATGGTGATGTCCTTGCTGAGCCGGGTGAAGAGCTTGGCCATCTTGTTCCAGCGGGCGAACATGGTGGCTTTGCGGGTCTCGAAGATGCGTCCCATGGCGTCGGTCTCGGGGAAGAGGCCGGACCCTACGACGGGATCGGCCGCTCTGCATCACCGGCCGGCCCCGAGACCCGGCGGGCGGTGCCCGTCGGGGCTTGACGTTGGGCCGCGGCGTGTCGAGTGTTCCGCGCCTCCGAGGAGCCCCATGACCGAGACCACCGCCCCCGAGACTGCCACCCCGTCGAGCCCCGACACCGCGCCCCCCGCCTCCGAGACCCGCCGCTTCGAGGCCGAGGTCGAGAGCGTGCTGCGCCTGGTGATCGACTCGCTCTACTCGAACCGCGACGTCTTTCTCCGCGAGCTGCTCTCCAACGCCTCCGACGCCCTCGACAAGCTGCGCTTCTCCGCCCTCACCGCGCCGGAGCTCCTGCCCGAGGGCGAGAGCCTGGAGATCCGCCTCGTCCCCGACGCCGCCGCCGGCACCCTCACCATCGAGGACAACGGCATCGGCATGACGAAGGACGAGCTCGCGAGCCACCTCGGCACGATCGCCAAGTCGGGCACCCGCGAGCTGATCAAGGAGCTCGCCGCGCAGGGCAAGAAGGACGGCCCGGGTCTGATCGGTCAGTTCGGCGTCGGCTTCTACTCGGCGTTCCTGGTCGCCGAGCGGGTCGAGGTCACGAGCCGCAAGGCCGGGGTGCGCGAGGCCTGGACCTGGAGCTCGGAGGGCCGCGGGACCTTCTCGCTCGCCCCGGCGGGCCGGGTGCAGCAGGGCACGAGCGTGGTCTTGCACCTGAAGGCCGACGCCAAGGACGAGCTCCGCACCTACCAGCTCGAGCAGCTGGTGAAGAAGTACTCCGACTACCTGCACTTCCCCATCCAGTTGAAGGTCGACCGGGAGAAGTCGGACGAGCCCGCGTGGCGCACCATCAACCGGGGCTCGGCGCTCTGGCAGCGCGGCGCGAGCGAGGTGAAGAAGGAGGACCTCGACGAGCTCTACAAGCACGTCTCGCACGACTTCACCCCGCCGCTGTCCGCCAAGCACTTCAAGATCGAGGGCACCACCGAGTTCGCCGGCGTCCTCTTCGTGCCGGCCCGCGCGCCCTTCGACCTCTTCGACCCCGACGCCAAGCGGGGCCTGCGCCTCTACGTGAAGCGGGTCTTCATCTTCGACGAGGCCGAGGCGCTCCTGCCCCGCTGGCTGCGCTTTCTCCGCGGGGTCGTCGACAGCGAGGACCTCCCGCTCAACGTCTCGCGTGAGCTCCTGCAGGACTCGCGGGTCGTCCGGATCATCAAGCAGCAGGTCACGAACAAGGCGCTCGAGATGCTCGGCGCGCTCGCCAAGGATCGGCCCGAGGACTACGCGACGTTCTGGAAGACCTTCGGTGCGGTGCTCAAGGAGTCGCTCGCCGTCGGCCACGCCGAGGGCGATCACCGGAAGAAGGTCCTGCCGCTGCTCCGCTACGAGTCGAGCACGCGGGCCGGCCTCGTCTCGCTCGCCGAGGCGAAGGCAGGCATGAAGGAAGGCCAGCCGGGCCTCTACTTCGCCCTCGGCCAGAGCCGCCGGCAGCTCGAGTCGAGCCCGCACCTCGAGGGGCTGCGCAAGAAGGGCTTCGAGGTGCTCTTCATGACCGACCCGGTCGATCACTGGGTGATGGGACAGGGCGAGGGCCTCGAGGAGTTCGAGGACACGAAGCTGCTCAACGTCGCCTCGGCCGACCTCGACCTCGGCGCGAAGGACGCCGCGGAGAACCCGGAGGGCGACCTCTCTGCGCTGCGGGATCGGATCCGGATGCAGCTGCAGGATCAGCTCTCCGAGGTGCGGCTCGGCGAGCGCCTCGTCGACAGCCCGGCCTGCCTCGTCGTGCCCGACGGCGGCATCTCGTCGCAGTTCGAGCGCCTGGTCCGGGCGGCGCAGCCCGAGCTCGCGATGCCGTCGCAGAAGCGCATCCTCGAGATCAACCCGAAGCACCCGCTCGTGAAGGCGCTCGAGGCGGCCCGCGAGAAGGACGCCCCGGAGCTGCCCGATCTCCTCACCCTGCTCTACGAGCAGGCGCTCATCGCCGAGGGCAGCCCGGTCGAGGATCCGGCGGCGCTGGCCCGGCGGATCCACCAGCTCATGCTGAAGGCCACCGGCTGAGGCCGGCCCTTCCGCCGCGGCGCGCGATCAGCGCGCGACGAGGAGAGCGCTGGTGCGGGGCGGCAGGGTCACCTCGGCCCGTCCGTCCTGCACCGAGAAGCGTCCGCCGCCGAGGCGATC
>Ga0068876_10003905_pt1 | contig 10566 bp, 7 predicted proteins | sample NOAtaG_6_FD_66442 | JGI IMG/M metagenome (GOLD analysis project Ga0068876, IMG submission 66442) | Freshwater lake microbial communities from Lake Erie, under a cyanobacterial bloom - NOAA_Erie_Diel5S_2200h metaG | ecosystem: Environmental > Aquatic > Freshwater > Lake | place: USA: Ohio, Lake... | reverse complement strand
ACCCGAAAAAGAAATAAAAGGATGTTAAGACATTAGGATGTTAGGACATTAGGATATTTGGACTGTTAAAGTCATTAAATCTTAAAGTCCTGAAGTCTTAAAATCCGAAAAGAAGCTATATAGAGTTAACTTTTAAAAAGAAGAGAGATGCCAAAAATGAAAACTAAATCCAGTGCGAAGAAGCGATTCACGATCACTGGAAGCGGTAAGATCAAAAGAAAACACGCATTCAAAAGTCACATCTTGACAAAGAAGTCGACGAAGCGTAAGCGTAACTTGACAGCAGCTGGTTTGGTACACGAATCAGATCTGTCTAACGTAAAATTGCAATTGTGCATGAAGTAATTCACTTCGGTGGATCACTTGCACGATCGGTTTATTAATTGTTTAACCCGGTAACGAGTAACTAAGTCAGTTGGAACAAAACTGCACTCTTTATCAAAAAACTTGAAATTATGCCTAGATCAGTAAATCACGTAGCATCAAGAGCTCGTAGAAAAAACTTGATGAAGCTTGCCAAAGGATACTTTGGTCGCAGAAAAAATGTTTGGACCGTTGCGAAGAACGCAGTAGAAAAAGGTTTGAACTATGCTTATGAAGGACGTAAGCAGAAGAAAAGAAACTTCCGTTCATTGTGGATCCAGCGCATCAACGCAGGAGCACGTGAGCACGGAATGAGCTATTCTCAATTCATTGGAGCTGTTCACAAGAGTGGGATCGAATTGAACCGTAAGGTTCTTGCAGATCTTGCCATGAACCACCCTGACGCTTTCAAGGCGGTTGTAGATGCAGTGAAGAAGTAAAAAGAATAAAACTCTATATGGCAAGAATCCCGATGATTTTCATCGGGATTTTTTTTTCGCATGTATGAACAATGTGATTGGTTTCTATATACATTTGCTTCAGTTAAATTTTTTATATGTCAATCAACACGCATAAGGCATCCATTGCAGGTGTCCTTATTACAATTGGAATCGTTTTCGGAGACATTGGAACCTCACCTCTCTATGTATTCCAGGCAATCACAAGTCAAGGAACAAATTTCTCACATGATCTAATTATGGGAGGATTGTCATGCGTGATATGGACACTCATACTTCTTGCAACGGTCAAATATATCTACTTTGCACTCAATGCTGACAACAAGGGTGAAGGGGGTATCTTTGCGCTGTATGCACTATTAAAACAGAAGCGGATCAAATGGGTCATTATACCCGCACTGATCGGTTGTGCGACACTAATGGCTGATGGATTTATCACCCCAGCAATTTCAATCTCATCCGCAGTTGAGGGTATCAACAACGTAAATCCCGACTTTCCGGTTCTTCCAGTAATCGTAGGGATCATTATTTTACTTTTCAGTGTACAGCAGTTTGGTACGGCAGCTATTGGTAAGGCTTTCGGTCCGGTGATGCTGGTGTGGTTCGCATTCCTTGGCTATCTTGGTGTGATAAACATTACTAAGAACCCTGAAGTACTTGGAGCTTTCAACCCATATTGGGCGTATAATCTTATATTTAATGTAGATGGGGGATTTTGGGTGTTGGGGGCTGTATTCTTATGTACTACAGGAGCTGAAGCGCTTTACTCTGATCTCGGACACTGCGGTAAAGGAAATATACGAATCAGCTGGTCTGTAATGAGTACATTACTTGTGATCAATTACCTTGGCCAGTCGGCATTATGCTTACAGGATGGATTCGCACTTGCACCGAAACAAACCGTGTTTTATGCCATGGTACCTGATAACATGATGTACTTCGCTATTGGTATTGCCACGGCCGCAACTATTATTGCCTCCCAGGCTTTGATCACCGGAGTGTTCACCCTAATGAACGAAGCGATCAAACTCGACCTGTGGACCAATCTGAAAGTGAAATATCCTTCTGAGCACCAGGGACAGATCTACATTCCATTTATCAACTGGTTCCTGATGGCAGGATGTTTAGTTGTCATTGCCATTTTCAGAAAATCATCAGCAATGGAAGCAACATATGGATTAGCCATTACCATCGATATGGTGATGACCTCCATCCTTTTATGCTACTTACTTCTAATTAAATATCCAAAAGCGAAACCATTCTATTTACTGATGTTTGCAATTTTCCTTACAATCGAGGGGATTTTCCTATTCTCAAATCTTGGTAAGATTGTACATGGCGGCTGGTTTACCTTGATCTTGGCAACATCATTCTTTACAATTCTTTTTCTTTATTTTAAAGCCAAGCAACTTCGAAGAAATATTACGGAATATATTTCCATGAAGAAAGTCATTCCGCTACTAAAATCAGTGAAGGCTGATGCGAATATCCAATTTGAGGCATCAAATCTAGTTTACCCGACAAGAAGTGGCAGCCCGAATAAACTGGATTCCACCGTTTACTTTTCCTTGTTCAAAAAGCGACCACGAAAAGCCGGTGTATACTGGTTTCTGCATCTGGATATCCAAAGTGATCCATGGGGAGTGCATTACACTGTTAATGAGATCGTGGATAAAACTTGCTACTATGTAAATCTTCAGCTCGGATTCAAGGAAGAACACCGAATAGAATACATGATGCGAAAGATACACGGCAAAATGGTAGAGAAGGGAGAATTGTCCGGAGATAGTGTCTTTGAATCAGTGAAAGGCCAGTTCGAAGAGCCTGATTTCAAATTTATCGTGCTGAACTCACGAGTAGCTACAGACAATAAACTTACCGCATTCCAGACGATCTGTGTAAAAGCATATCGTTTTGTAAAATCTACTGGACTGAAACCTGCCGAAGACTTTGGTCTGGATAAAACAAACGTTATGGTGGAATACATTCCGATCAGTGTTACCAAGCAGTACGATCAGGAAATGGTAGAAGATTACGAAGATTATTCTACAGGGAAGATCAGTCTCACAAAAGGCGAAAAATTCTAACAGCGGTCCAACTATTCAAAAAGGGACGGTTAAAAGCTGTCCTTTTTTTATGGCATAAAAAACGGAAGCCCTTTCGAACTTCCGCTTTAACTATGAAGAAAACTACTACTTATTTCTTATCATTCACCTCTTCGAAGTCAACGTCAGTTACCTCGTCACCAGGGTTTCCTGGGTTCTCAGCTCCTGCATCACCACCTCCGGCATTGGCTGCGTTGTACATGTCCTGAGATGCCGCCTGGAATGCGTTGTTCAAACGCTCCATTGCTGCTTCAAGGTTGGCCATGTCTTTCGCCTCATACACTTTCTTCAATTCTGCCAGAGCATCCTCGATCGGTTGCTTCTTATCTGCAGGGATCTTGTCTCCATACTCCTTCAACTGACGCTCTGTCTGGAAGATCGTTGAATCTGCCTTATTGATCAATTCAGCCTCGTCACGTCTCTTCTTGTCAGCGTCCGCATTCGCTTCCGCTTCCGCTTTCATTCGCTGAATATCTTCGTCAGATAGTCCGGATGATGCTTCGATCTTGATGGACTGCTGTTTTCCGGTTCCTTTATCCTTCGCAGAGATATTCATGATCCCGTTCGCATCGATATCGAAGGTCACTTCAATCTGAGGAACTCCTCTAGGAGCCGGTGGAATGTCTGTCAACTGGAAGCGCCCTAATGCCTTGTTGTCTGCTGCCATGGCACGTTCACCCTGAAGTACGTGAATATCAACAGAAGGCTGATTGTCTGACGCCGTAGAGAATACTTCTGATTTCTTTGTAGGGATCGTTGTGTTCGCTTCTATCAACTTGGTGAAAACACCCCCCATCGTTTCGATACCCAAAGAAAGTGGAATCACATCCAGTAGGAGTACATCTTTAACCTCACCTGTCAGCACTCCTCCTTGAATCGCAGCACCTACTGCAACTACCTCATCCGGGTTTACACCTTTCGACGGAGCTTTCCCGAAAAAGCGCTGCACTGCTTCCTGAATGATCGGTATACGTGTTGAACCACCCACAAGGATCACCTCATCGATATCATTTGTTGAAAGACCTGCATTTTGCAAAGCTGAGCGGCATGGAGCAATTGTTCTTTCCACGATCTCAGAGATCAACTGCTCGAATTTCGCTCGCTGAAGTGATCTTACAAGGTGCTTCGGAATACCATTAACAGGCATAATGTATGGCAGGTTGATCTCAGTGGATGTAGTTGAGGACAACTCGATCTTAGCCTTTTCAGCTGCTTCTTTTAAACGCTGAAGTGCCATTGGATCCTGTCGAAGATCCAAACCTTCATCTGCTTTGAACTCATCTGCTAACCACTGAATGATTGCTTCATCCACATCATCTCCACCAAGGTGCGTATCTCCGTCTGTAGCCAATACCTCAAAGACACCGTCTCCCAACTCAAGTACTGAAACATCATGGGTACCGCCACCGAAGTCGAACACCACTATCTTCTGATCAATTCCTTTCTTGTCTAAACCGTAAGCCAATGCTGCTGCGGTAGGCTCGTTGATGATACGCTTGATTGTAAGACCCGCGATCTCTCCTGCTTCTTTTGTAGCCTGGCGCTGAGCATCGTTAAAATATGCCGGGACAGTGACAACTGCTTCCGAAACTTCATGCCCTAAATAATCTTCAGCTGTCTTCTTCATTTTCTGAAGGATCATGGCTGAAATTTCTTGCGGAGTATACAAACGGTCATCTATCTTTACACGTGGAGTATTGTTGTCTCCCTTCACCACCTCATAAGGCACACGGTCAGCTTCTCTCTTAGTCTCATCAAAGGAAGATCCCATGAATCGCTTAATAGAATAAATTGTTTTCGTTGGGTTAGTGATTGCTTGACGTTTTGCCGGATCTCCAACTTTACGCTCACCGCCCTCAACGAATGCCACCACGGATGGAGTTGTTCTCTTTCCTTCCGAATTAGCGATTACTACCGGCTCATTCCCTTCCATCACGGAAACACACGAGTTGGTAGTTCCTAAGTCAATTCCAATAATTTTTCCCATATCGTTATTTATTATTTGCAGTTTAAAACCGAACTTGTTCTTTCAATCATTATGCCACCGGATTTTTGCACCTGCATCATGCATAAAATGTCAGATTTAGCCTATTAACTTGGGAATTTAAATGTCGAAATGTCAGATTTACTGACAAAACAGAAAATGTCAGACTAGTCAAGTGCTTTGAACGAGTTGTGACTCATTTCAATGAGCTTCTCATACTGTTCCGGGCTCAGGTCGGAATGGTAATAATGGATCGGGTTCACTTTCTTACCCCCTTTTTCAACTTCGTAATGCAAATGGGGACCGGTAGACTTTCCTGTGCTACCCACCAGGCCGATCAGTTCTCCCCGTTTCACCTTCTGCCCTCGTTTCACTTTGAAAGCACTCAAATGGGCATAACGCGTTTTGTAACCATAACCATGGTTTATAACGATACAACGTCCGTAACCCCAGCCACTCGATTCAAGCTCCTCAACAACGCCATCACCTGTCGCATAGACATCCGTTCCGGTCCTCGCTGTAAAATCCATCCCAGTATGCATGCGACGTGTTTTGTAAATCGGATCGATCCTGTATCCAAACCCAGATGCCATTTCCCTTAGATTCTTATTACTTACTGGTTGAATTGCAGGAATACTCGCCAACATTTTCTCTTTATTCTTTGCAAGATCAAGTAGTTCCTTAAACGAAAGACTTTGTCCATGCAGTCGCTGCTCCAGAAAATCCATTCTTTCCGACGTGCGCTTCAACAACTCAGAATTCGAATAACCATTAAGATAGGCATATTTCTCGCTGCCTCCTGTTCCCATGATTCGCAGTTCTTTAGGAAATTGATCCGCATAAAGTGCTACACGGTACAGGTCCTCGTCTCTTTTTTCAATGTCTTGTAATACCCTGTTCACAAGATCCATATCAGCGTTCAATCTGACCAGCTCTTCCTTATAGATATCGATCTCTCCTTGGAGCATCTTTTCCTTTGGAGAATCCAGTCTACGTGAAAACAGGAAAGCGAGTACCAAGCCCATGATAATGCTCGGAGCCATCCATAGCATTAATCTCAGAATACGCATTCCAAAACTAACCGATACTTCCTCATAGGAAAGCGATTGTGGATTGTATTTGTATTTCTTTTTTGACATGGGACATCAATATTACTGATTTTACGGTGAATATCACGTTAAAAAACGTAAGTAAAGGATGGTTGGAATGCGGCAAAGTTTCGTTTCGAATTCCTTTCCTTTTCGTGAATTCCGTTAAATTTGCAGCTCATTGAATAACTGAAAACTCTTTACAGTACATGAAAGTTTCTGAAATACGCGAACAGTTCTTTACGTTTTTTGCATCTAAGGGTCACGAGATCGTGCCTTCTGCCCCAATGGTGGTCAAGAATGATCCAACCCTGATGTTCACGAATGCTGGGATGAATCAATTCAAGGATTACTTCCTGGGGAATGCTGTTCCAAAGAACCCTCGTGTGGCCAATTCGCAAAAGTGTTTGCGCGTTTCAGGAAAGCACAATGATCTGGAAGAAGTAGGGGTTGACACTTACCACCATACGATGTTTGAAATGCTGGGGAACTGGTCATTCGGTGACTACTTTAAACAGGAAGCGATCGAATGGGCCTGGGAACTTCTGACGGATGTGTACAAGATCCCTAAGGACAAAATATACGTAACCGTATTCGAAGGAGACACCGCGGATAAGGTTCCAAAAGATCAGGAAAGCTATGACATCTGGAAAAAATATATTGACGAGGAAAGGATCATACTTGCTTCCAAGAAAGATAATTTCTGGGAGATGGGCGATACCGGACCATGCGGACCATGCACGGAAATCCATGTTGACCTTCGTTCAAAGACCGAGCGCGAGATCATTGACGGTAAAACACTGGTGAATTATGACCATCCTCAGGTGATTGAGATCTGGAACAACGTATTCATGCAGTTCAACCGCAAAGCGGACGGAAGCCTGGAGCCACTTCCAGCAACGCACGTTGATACCGGAATGGGGCTTGAGCGCCTTGCAATGGCTCTTCAGGGTAAAACATCCAATTACGATACGGATCTTTTCCAGACACTGATCCAGCATATGGAAAAGGTTTCAAGTACAAAATATGGGGTTAGCGAAGAAACGGATATTGCCTTGAGAGTTATCGCGGACCATGTTCGTGCGATCGCATTCTCTATTGCTGATGGACAATTACCATCAAATACAGGTGCAGGTTATGTTATCCGCCGTATTCTTCGAAGAGCTGTAAGATACGGATATCAGACACTTGGTTTGAAAGAGCCATTCCTATGCGATCTTTCTGTCGTACTAGGGGAAGTGATGGGTGATCCATTTGTTGAACTGTTGAATCAAAAAGAATTAGTTCAAAAAGTGATCCGCGAAGAAGAAGTTAGTTTCTTCCGTACTCTCGAGCAAGGTTTGAAGCGCATCGAAACGATCATTATCTCAACGAAAAAAGCGGAGCAGGAAGTCATCGATGGCACTGCGATCTTCGAATTGTACGACACCTACGGATTCCCTGTTGACCTTACGTCATTGATCGCACGTGAGAATGGGTTATCGATCGACGAAGAAGCATTCAATGTTGAACTTCAGAAACAGAAGGACAGATCACGAGCTGCTACAGCCGTAGAAACAGATGACTGGGTTCAAGTTCGGTCAGACTTAACTGTCGAGTTTGTAGGGTATGACAATCTTATCACGAATGTTACTTTAGTGAAATATCGCAAAGTAAGTCAAAAACAGAAGATTTTTTATCAGCTCGTATTTGATCAGACCCCTTTCTATCCGGAAGGCGGAGGTCAGGTTGGAGATAGCGGAACTATAGAAGCATTTGGTGAGAAAGTCTTCATTTTCGACACAAAAAAGGAAAACAACCTCATCATTCATTTAAGTGAGAAACTTCCCTCAGATGTTAGTGCAGAATTCACTGCGACAGTTAACCCAACTAACCGTGAACTTTCAGCGTGTAATCACTCGGCAACTCACTTATTGCACCATGCATTGAGAACGGTTCTCGGGACGCACGTTGAGCAAAAAGGATCATTGGTAAATCCTGAATACCTGCGTTTCGACTTCTCACACTTCTCAAAAGTGACCGACGAGGAACTTGCAAAGGTGGAAGAAATGGTTATTTCAGCTATTCGCAATAATGTTCCCTTGGATGAGCGTCGAAACGTTCCGATGGAAAGTGCTCAGCAAATGGGTGCAATGGCACTTTTCGGTGAGAAATACGGTGATGCGGTACGAGTGATCAAATTCGGTGAGTCAGTTGAATTATGCGGTGGAACTCACGTTGAATCGACCGGGAAGATCGGATTGTTCAAGATCGTTTCTGAAGCTGCTGTCGCTGCAGGTGTCAGAAGAATTGAGGCCATCACATCAGTTACAGCAGAGAACTACTTCAAAGAAAAGGCAGAGAAACTGGATGCTATTGCATTGACGTTGAAAAACCCGAAAGACATTATCAAGGCCGTTGAAGATCTTCAGGCAAAGAACAACCAGCTGACAAAAGAGATCGAGCAATTACAGAAAGAGAAGGCAATCGCAGTTAAAGGCGAATTGAAGAATAAGATCGTTGCTCTGGATGGCGTAAATTTCCTTGGAACCGTTATCCCATTGGATGGAGGTTCGATCAAAGACATCCTGTTCCAGTTGAAAGGAGAAGTGGATAATTTCTTCGGTGTGATCGGCGGAAACGAAGGAGACAAATGTACGATCAGTATCATTGCTGCTGATTCGGTGATCTCCTCAAAAGGAATCAATGCGGGAAATCTTGTTCGTGAAGTATCGAAGCACATCCAGGGAGGCGGTGGCGGTCAACCATTCTTCGCTACAGCAGGTGGAAAGAATCCTTCCGGTTTGGAAGCAGCGATCAAAGAAGTGCGCGAAAAGAGCGGACTGGCTTAAACCCCGAGTTTCTTTTTTACGAAGTTCAAACCGTTCTTGATGTACCCTACCGATTCAGGTTCAAGGGTGAAGACATAGATCGGGGTGAAGAAACACAGCACCGTTACTGCTGTCTGAATAATCAGCTGTATCAATCTGTTATCTGAAAGATCAAGTGTATAATATCCGATCACCATTGTCAGGATACCGAGTGCGATGACGTAGAACTGCTCTTTTGTAAATGGGTATAATCTGAAATGATATGCCACAAAAATTATCCTGACGACATTGTATATAATCATCGCGATCAATGTTGAGATTGCTGCACCGATTGCCCCGTAATCAGGGATCAAGAATAGGTTAAGGATAAATACTACACCTATTAGGAGCAAGGTAAAGTAAACATCGTAACTATATTTCTTACTTGTTACCAGAATCGAACCATTTAGGCCGCAGTACATATCAACCAATTTGCCCATCATGAGATAAAAAAAGACCCAAATACCTTCTTCAAAATCATTTGGCAGAAAAGAGAATAATGGTTGAATATTCAACCAGATCAACAGGAAGAATCCAAAGCCAATAAACAATGAAACCGAGCTGAACTTTTTATAAAGGATCTCCATTTTATCCATTTCTCGTTGTTTCCAGTGTTCTGCGACCAATGGCACACTAACCCGATGCATCGATTTATAAGGCACCTGTATGGCTCCGGCGAAAAAGACCATCGTACTGTAAACTCCGGTTGCTTTAAGTCCGATCATCTGGGCTACCATCAATATATCGAGAGAGGTTACAAGCACATAACCAAGTGTATTGATGTAGTTGATCATGGAGAACCGGATCAGGATCTTTTGGAAACGCTTCGAGATGCGGATCGATCTGATCGAAAGATTCAGTTCATCCAAACGATACAGGTAGATGACAAGAATGAAGGTGGGAATGAAATAGACGAGACTGTGAAGGATAACGAACAAGTCAAAACCGATAAGATCGTACCATAGCAAGCCTAATAAAAGGGTCACGATCAACCGGAGAACGATCTCATAAGCGACAACCGAAATGATATTCTTGAAAAAACTTCTGAGATAAACCTCAAATACCATGAAGAACACGTAGGCAAGCCCGATCGGAATCATCCAAACATAATACTCCACGAACAAAGATGAACGCTCCCTGTAAAGATCTTCGATCTGTTCTCTGAACACAAAAGCAAGCACGGTAAACAGGATCGACCCGATAGAAACGATCAACAACATCAAGGGTAAAAAACCGTGGTGCTTCTTTTCGTGATCTTTGAAGAACGGTGTAAATTTCCATGTTGTATAAAAGGTGCCCAGATTTGCAAATTGCGCGAATAAAGTACCTACAGAAACGATCAGATTTACAAGTCCAATCTGCTCGGTTGAAAGAATAAGAATAAAAAGCACCGCCTTGTTCAGATAGCCGAGTCCGACTCCCAGGTAGGAAGCTATCATTGTCCTGAAGGCATCTTTTTGTACTATTCCCATGATCTCTTTGAGCAAAGATAGGATTTAAAAAAGGATGGGAGATGACCGGCCGTTTTCAAAACTAACTTCGAAATGTTAACGTATATTTGTCTATCCTATTTTATCGCGAAACAATAGTTCAGGAATGCTAAAGATCTCAGTTGCAATTTGTACCTACAACCGTGAACGGTATTTACCGCAACTGTTCAACTCGATTCTGAAACAGACACTTGACCGCTCGCAATTCGAGGTTATTCTCATTAACAAT
>Ga0068876_10003903_pt1 | contig 10569 bp, 6 predicted proteins | sample NOAtaG_6_FD_66442 | JGI IMG/M metagenome (GOLD analysis project Ga0068876, IMG submission 66442) | Freshwater lake microbial communities from Lake Erie, under a cyanobacterial bloom - NOAA_Erie_Diel5S_2200h metaG | ecosystem: Environmental > Aquatic > Freshwater > Lake | place: USA: Ohio, Lake... | reverse complement strand
TCCTCGGATTCCTTTTCCCAACCTTTTTTGAGGTCCTCCTGTTGCTTTTGGACGGACTCCTTGGCCTTAGATGCCACATAATCGCCTTCCAGGGCAAATTTGGGATTGTCGACCGTGCCCGTGATGCGAACCGGAATCACCACCTTGACGGGGTCAGGCTGCTCGGTGTCGATGTACTCCAAAACCCGCTGATTCCGAGATTTTTGGGCTTCCTTCCGAGGCATTTCCACCAACACCTTGTAATCCAAACTGTTGTCGAATCCATGCTTTCCACTCACATCCAACATGTAACGGTTGGCCTTGACCTTCATGCCGGGGATGTAGAAATAAGAATCCTGGATTTTGTAGGACGTGCTCACATCACTGAACTCAACAAATTTCAATTCGTCCATTTTCACAAATCCGGCCAATCCGGTCAGTGGCTCGAAATCCACCAATTTGGCACCCTTCATGGTCACGGAGCCCATGCTGACGAGACTTGCCGCATCCAAATCGAGGTACTGGTTCACAAACCCGCTCAGGTTGACCTGACCACTGAAACGCCCGAACAAATGGTCCTCCACCAAGGCGAAAGCTGCCAATTGATTGAAGGTTTTGAAGGTTTTGTTGATGTCGATGTCGGCGGCCAAAGCGTCAATCCTCACCTTACACCGGTCGGGGCGCTCCACTGTCAAATTACCCCCGACTTGCAGATTGCCATCCATGGCCTGCATGGTAAGCGACTCCAAAACCACCTCTTTGCCCCTCATCCTGCAATTTCCGCGCACATTTTTGGCTTGAAAGGTCGACATGATGAAATCACCGACATCCACCCTGGCTTGGAAATCAATTCCTTGCGGAAGGGTGAAAACGAACCTATCTTCCACTCTTCCGGAAACCGAGGTTTGGGACGAAGATTTGAACCATTCGTTGGCATCGACGCGTTTGCTTTTGACCTCCAAAACGGCTTTGACCTTGGCGGTATCGCTCAAAAACCAAGTCAAATAATCGGTGACCATTCCCTTGGCATCGAAATCCGACCTCCCCACCCTTCCGGCCAACTGATTGACCTGAACGCGGTGGTTGTCCAATACGATTTGGCCTTTCAACCGTTCAACGGGACTTTGCAACCTGGGGTCTGCAATTCGGACGCTGTCGAAGGCCAATGTCCCCAATGCCCGAATGTCCTGATGTCTTTTTTCCCGAATGGCGGCGATACGGGCCTCCACCTCCAAGTTGGAACGGATCAATCCCCTCAAATCGGTGCTGTCAGCGAATTGGGGATAGAAATCCCGGATGTCTTGCAAATCCAAATCCCCCAATAATTTGAATTCCAACAAAGGGTCACGGAAGTCGGCATAACGAATGTGGCCTGACAATTCCTTTCCACGGAGTTTGGCGGTGAAGTCGTGTACCTTCAACTCACTCAATTCAGGTTTCTTGCTGTCCCAATGCAACAAGCCTTTCAAATTCACGTCACTCAACTTGGCGTCATAACCTACATATTGAAAACTTCCCTTGCGCACTGAGTAATCCAAATGGATATTGGGTGTTTCAGTTTCTGAAAATCTACCTTGCACATACCCCTGAGCTTTGAATTCCCCTGAATAATCATACTCCCTGCCTGTGTTGAGCAAGCCACCGGGCAACAACGAAAGGAAAGATTTGAAGGAACTTTCATTGCTGTCGAAATTCAGGTTGATTCGATACGCTTTTCCTTCCTCCGAGAGTCCACCCTTGAGGGCCAAGTCCACATCCTCCACGTGCAGCACACCCTGTTTGAGTTTGTAAACAGTCTCTTCTGCGAAATTGGCATCAATCAATGCCTCCGCGGACAAGTGCTTGTCGGAAAACCACGTTATCCGTCCATTGTGCCAATGATCGATGCGCAAGGCAAAGTCTGCATCCAAATCGGTTTGTTGGGCTTTGAAATCACCGTCGAGTACCATGTGGATGGAATCCAACCTGACATGGAATCCACTTTTCATGTCCCTGTACCGAAATGTTCCATCGACGATGCTCACTTGTCGCAATGCAAGTTCGAACGCATCCTCGGAGCCTTCGCTGGAATCTTCGGGAGTTTGGAACATGTCAGCAAAATTCAGGTTGCCCTCCTTGTCGTATTCCATCCAAAATTGTGGTTGGTGGAGGGATACTTTGCTGATTTGGTAATGGTCTGAAAACATCGACCAAAAGTCTACGGTCAACCGGGCCTGCTCGATGGAAATCACATCGCTCGCCTGATGTTCATCCACGGGGTTGATGGTGAGTCCCTCCAATTCTACCTGGACGGAAGGGAAACTCCGCAAAAACGAAACATCCGTGTCTTTGACTTCAATGCGGGCATTCAGGGCTTTCCCCAATTGTTGGATAGCATACAAATGGATTTCATCCTCAAAAAAATAGCCCAAAAGCCCCAAAAGGAGCACCAGACTCGTGAGGATGCCACCTGCCCAAAGGGCTATTTTTCGGATTCTTTTTTTCATGCCGGGGGTCGGCATCATGGTATTCAATGGTGGGTTTACGGCGAACAAGCAAAATAGGTGCATGTACACCTGATTTTTTGGGCGCAATTCACACGGGGTGTATGGCAAGTTGGACAGGGCAACCTGTGAAATGGATGGTGGGATTCACCGCAATTTTTCATAATTTGGATTTCCAAGCAGACTTTTTGGATTGACATGACAAATATTTTGGGTGGTTTCCTCGGAAGAAGGCAGCTTTTGTTGCTTTTAGTGCTTTCCATGGCTGGCATCTGCTTGGCACAAAACGTGGGAATCGGAAGAAGCAATCCTTTGGAGAAGCTCCATGTGGCGGGTTGGATTCGCTCGGACTCCTTAGCCGGACCGGATTCGGCATTGGTGATTGCTAACCCCTTGGGCACCCTGCGACGTTTTCCATTTTCTGGTGATCCGGCCACGGTGCTGCTGGGGAATGGCAACTGGGGTCCCCCGCCGGGTGGCGGGGGGAGCGGTGGAGCTGGAGATTTATACCATCCCGACGGCTATACCAACATGGTGCCACTCACGCTAAATGGTGCCACCGACTTCCCCTACACAGTTCCTGCCGGCAAAAATTTCGTCGTCACCAACGTGCACAACAACGTGGGGAATACCACTGCATCCCTTTTCATCAACGGGGTCACCATGATGATTGGATATACCAACCGAGGGGACCAGGATGCCATGGGAGCCTTTTTGAGGCCTTTGCATGCAGGTGCTGGCCAAATCATCTCCGGGAAAACCACCACAACAGTGAACGGCTACCTCATTGATGCAATCGTTACTCCAGTAAGCGTTGACCTCACGGCAGGCATTTACACTGTGCCCTCCGGACGGGTGCTGGTCATCACAAACTATTGTTCAAGCGGTTGGTTTGGCAACTTTTTGCGCGTGAACGGTGTTAACTTGTTTGAGGCTTACAGCCTTTTCAGGGGGGAGGCAGCGCGCAACAGCCATTTGGAACAAGCCATATTGGTCGGGCCGGGCCAAGTCGTTAGCGCCAACCACGTAGCTCCAAACGTAGCAACCATCAACGGATACCTGAGATGAAACAAACATCTACTTTCCGAATCTCCCAGGCCTTTGGCTTCATCCTATGGGCCATCATGTCGCTTTTCACGGGCCTGGTATGGGGTCAAAATGTCGGTATCGGGAGAAACAATCCCTTGGAAAAATTACATGTGGCGGGTTGGATTCGCTCAGATTCGTTGGCCGGACCAGACTCTGCATTGGTGATTGCGGACCCGCTGGGCACCTTGAGGCGATTTCCATTTTCTGGAGATCCCGCCACGGTATTGTTGGGCAATGGAAACTGGGGGCCTCCTCCCGGAAGTGGCAGCAGCGGGTACGGGGATTTTTCCTACCCGGATGGATTCGACGGCATCACACCCATTTCGTTGATTAACCTACAAACAACTCCCTACGTGGTCCCGGCAGGCAAAAATCTCTACATCAGCCAACTGTATTCTGGGAGTGCCAATGAAACTTTCCGGGTTGACGGGAAAGTCGTCTACAGGGGATTCACCGGATTCGGTTCAGCAGGGCGCACACAACATTTGGATCAGCCCATCATTCTAGGCGCAGGTCAAGCCTTTTCTGCTACGGCCAATGACGTCCATGGAAACGGTTTTTTGATCAATTCCAATGTCACACCCCGAACGATCAACAACTTATCCTCTACCCCCTACACTGTCCCGGCTGGAAAAGTGTTGGTGATTTTGAATTTTTATTCGCTGAGCAGCGGGGCTACCTTGGTCATCAACGGTGTCCGGATGTTTTACGGTTACAGCAATTGGGGTGACAGTACCAATGAGTATCAAAATTTAGGCGACGTATTGTTTGTCGGGCCCGGGCAAACCCTTACCTCCAACGACGATGCAGTGGTGGTGAACGGCTACCTCAGAAATCCCTGATTTCAGTCGTCAATGTTTCACGAATTTCAGAGTCTTTTTGAGACCTGAAGCATCCGACGCATGCAGCAAATACAACCCGCCTGGCAGCCCCTGAACCCCGATTTTAGCCTCGTTTTGAAAGGAATAGGTGCCGAGCACCCGACCGGTCAAATCAGTTAGTTGGAGTTCACAGTTTTGACCAGAGGCAAACACCCTCACCCAATCGGTTGCAGGATTGGGGAAAACCACCCAAGCTGCCTCCATTGAAGGATCAGCTCCAACCAACAACTCCAACTCGCCTCGAATTCCCAAGCTCTCGTTGAAATAGGTGCCGCTGGCCGTGCTGTCCAATTCAGCGGCTTTCACGAGGTAGGTATAGCGCGCGGGCCTCACGACCGACGAATCATGGTAAGTCAATCCGGCAACGGGGAAACCGTTTAACTTCACCCAAATAGACGAGTCCGCATGTTGGCGATAGATGTTATATCCTTCCACGGGGTCGGTCGATGCCGTCCATGCCAATTTGCAACCGACCGAATCGGTCAAGGTCAAAAAATCCGGAGGTGCGATGTAATGGATTCGCAAAGTGGGGTCGCCCAAGAAATTGTTGTGGATCCATCGGGCAAACGAACCCAAAGTAGAAGCGTGAAAGGTCCCATTGTTGTTTTGGGACAACATTGCCGAATGTCCAATAGGATATCCAAGGCCCATCCGATGGAAAACCCAATGCGGACGACCTGCCCAAGCTGTGGTCAAAGTCCAGCCTTGTGCCAAAGCGGAGCGCAGCAAAGCACTTCCATTGTCCCAATCCCCGAAATAGCTGCCGAATAGCATGGAAAAAACCATCTGCAAGGAATCAGCGGCAAAATCCACCGAAGTCCCTACCCCGCCACAACTGTTATAACTTCCCGGCCCGCATCCATATCCCCACAAATGGCTTGTACCCCCATTCGCTGAACTGCCCAAAATAAAATCGGAGCCCTCGCTCACGGAATCCAAACCCACCAAGGGAGCGAATGCACGGTGTCCGCTTGCTGCAAAACCTTCGGCATACCCATTGAAATTGTCATCCACCAACGCCTTGTCCTGGGCCCGAAGCAATCCCCGCTTGTAACGACTAGCCTTGTCGAGGTAGCGCACCAGCAATTGTTGCTCTGTGGCAGAAAACAATGGCAAATTGCGAAAATCCACCCGTCCGACCATGAGGTCCACATCGCTGGGAATCAGGTTTTGGTCATATTTTCCGTCTCCAGGAATGTTGTGATTACGCGGATCGGATGCCGCTACCGTGTTCGTTGTGGCATCTGTCCAAGGATTCCCCGAGATGTCTCCATAAAACAAATCCGTGGGCCAAGCTCCTTTATGGTCGGGATGGCCGTCTGGATTGATGTCCCCACTGTATGCCACAGGTACCCTCCCCAACAGATACAAAGCCTTGGAATTGACCGGGTCTTGCTGATACCAATCCGAAATGCTGTCTTTCACACGTGCTGGGGGCCATGTTTCTCCCACCAGCAAAGAAGACACTTCCCAACCATCATTCTGCAGGTCCGATTGGGTCTGAAATAAGGCGGCATCCACCCCCACATCGGCAGCATTCAATGAATCCACAACCAACAATATCTTGCCACGCGCTCCTACCTCGGACTTCCGAATGGCGGCCAACAAATACCCATTGCCCGTAGGGCTTCCGGATTTCACCAAACGGTATTCATATTCTTGCCCGACCACCACGTTGGAATCGACGAAAGTGCTGTCACCAAGGGTCAAAAGGACATAAGGCGCGCCCCAAGAGATTGCTTGCGTTGTTTTCCGGTACAAAGTGATGCCGGTCGCCCCATTGCCAACGCGCCAATCCAACTGGATACGGGCAGGGTTTTCAAATACCTTTGCTTCCATCCTGACCGACAGATCCAAAGCGTTGGTTTGGGCATGGAGCGTTCCCAAAAAACTCAGCATCAACAGAAAGGGCAATTTTCTCATGTCCCTAATTTAATGGGTTTGGCCGACAATGCCTCCTTGGTTTCCACCTTGCACCTGGCAAATTGGGATTGTTTTTTCTGCCCCTTCAGCCAGGATTCAACTTCTCCAATCCCCATTGCCCCCCTTATCTTTGCTGTGTGAAATGGATGATTTTTTTGAATAAATGGGCGCCTTTGCTTTCGGGCTGCGTGGTTTTTTTGCTTTACCTCAGTACCCTCGCCCCCACCATCTCGCATACCGACTCGGGTGAACTGACTGCGGCCTGTTTTACATTCGGTGTCGCACACCCCACCGGTTATCCGCTATTCACCATCTTGGGTGGAATTTCCACGCACTTGCCGTTGGGTAGCCCTGCTTTTAACCTCAACCTGATGGCCGCTTTGTGTTGTGCCGCTGCGGTTTGGATGTGGGGAAAAACAGCAGGTCTACTCTTCGATTCATGGAAGGTGAAAATGGACGAAAAGGACCTCGTTCAGGAACTCAAGGTAATGGCCGCCAAAATAGGCACCGTTGTGGTTTCATCGCTTGGATTGGGCATAGGTCTCAGCTTTTGGGCACAAGGCACTTCAGGGGAGGTTTACTCCCTCCATGCTCTTTTGTTGGCGACCTCCTTGTTCACTTTCTTTCGGGCTTTGCTATCGAACGAATCCACCCACAAGCCATGGATTTGTTTTGCGGTGAGCATCTCCCTGCTGTTTGCCAACCACCTTTCCGCTGTTGTGCTTCTTCCCGGGATCGCGTGGCTGTTTTTCAAGAGGTTTGGTTTGCGGCGACCGGTTTGGACGATTCTAGGGAAAATGGCAGGGGTGATGATTGCCTTGTTGGTTATCCAATACGCTTGGCTACCGATACGTGCGGGAAGCGATGTGGCATTGGCTTGGGGCAACCCCCAAAATTGGGACTCATTTTGGCACCATGTGAGTGGTCGTCAGTTCAGTGTTTGGTTTTTCACCGGAATGGATGCGTTCAAAGAGAATTTGAGTGCTTTCTTGACCCGCCTGCCCCTTGAAACAGGCCCAGCCTTGCTTTTGCTCGTCCCCTCATTCCCCTACTTGTGGCGTCACCAACGTAGTTGGTCGGTATTTTTCTCCCTTTCGGTCCTGGTCAATGTGATCTGGGCCTGCAACTATGCCATCAAGGATTTGGAGCCATATTTTTTACTCGCCTACATGAGTCTGTCCCTTGTGGGTGGATTTGGAATGAGATGGTTGTGGCTTCGTTTCAAGGTGAATTTCAGGTCAAAAATATACATCAGTATGGCAATCGGGCTGGGACTCGGTGGTTGGGCATTTTGGAACCATGGATCCAACAATCAGCGCGGTGCTTGGCAATACTTGGACTATACAAATGCAGGCCTGCAGAGTCTCCCCCCCAACAGCATTTTGATTTCCGGGGCATGGGACGTATTGGTTTCGCCCAGCTATTACCTCCAACATGTGGAAGGAAAACACCGGGACATCACCGTCTTGGATTACCCCATGCTCCAAAACCGGCATTGGTATCCCGATCATATCCGGAGGAATAGCCCGGCATTGGCTCAAGCATTGGGGAACCGTCTTACTTCATGGGAGCAGGTGGTGGCAGACTTTGACCTTCGCGGTATCACCGATTTCCAAGCCTTGAACAGTAGGTTCAGCGAGGTCTTCCGTGGCATACTTGGAGAACTGAACCGAAGACCGGTTTACATCAGCCCCGACATCCGGCAAATGATCGCCAATCCCAATGGCGGAGTACCCTTCCCACCCGGTCTGACCCTCGTCCCAGAACAATATTTTTACCGGGTACTGCCCATTGAAGAGGCCCAGACCTACCGTTCATCACCCTTGGCCATCTTTCCCCTGCGCCACCATCCTGCATTCGGCATTCCTGAGGACAAAACCCTAGTGGGTCTTCTTGGCACCATCTTGCAAGACCGCATTCGATATGCGGAAGCGTTCGGCCAAATACAAGATGCGGATGTACTGCGAGGATTAATTGCAGGATTGCCTCGATTGGAATGACAAAGCGCCTTCCCAAACCAACGGGAAGGCGCCTTGAAACCCCATAAAGGGATTACATGACCACGATTCGGCTGACTTTTGCGTCTGCCGGAATGGATGATTGGTCGTAAGCAGGCAATCCAGGTTTGTACCAAGGCCCCAAGGGGATGTGGAAGGTCAAGGTCCTGCCAGTGTCTCCGATCAACAGGTTGCGAATCACCTCCATCACACCATACTCTTCGAATGGAAGCACTTTGAGCGAGGCTGCACCGTAGGCATTGAATACTTCAGCAGCCGTGCTCCCTACCCTCAGGCCATTTTTCAAGCTGTACTCGGGAGTCTCGACACGAAGTCTGTTCAACAAATGCCCTGTATCGAAATCGGACTCCAAAAAGACGACACCGGAGGCAAATCGAAGCAATCGGACATTCCAATCAGTGATTTGTGCTCCCGACTCGGCCATCACCGTATCCGAAAACACCGTGTCCTTGAACACTCCACCCACCGGCGGAGCATACGTTTTCCAAGTCAGAGAATCCCCGATGCGGATGAAGTCAAGACCTTCCCAGCAAAATTGTTTGGCCTTCAACCCTTCGCATTCCAAAGATGGATCAACGAGGGAATCCGATGCCGTTGAGTCTTGGTCGGAACCATTGCCGTTTTGCTTGCAACCGGTGCTCAAGCCCATCCAAATCATCAAGGCGAGCAATGTCAAGGAGTAGATTCTCATGTTTTTTTGATGGTATAATGTTTGATTGGCCCAAAAGTTACAATCCTTTTCCCATCCTTTTATCCCCCAACTCTCTTTTTAGGCGTGGTCTCAGGTGCGACAATTAACCGATATAAACAGCTACATCCCGAAGGAGTACGATGATAGGCATTGACTTGCCCTAGAAACCCGTAATTTTGAACCATGAGAATTAAAATCGGAATCGTTTCCATCTTACTGTTGGTTGCTTCCAATCTTTTCGGCCAATACACCCTCTCGCCGTCGACCTTGAATTTTTTCACGGTGACCAAAGGTAGTCCGGACAGCATATTGGTCACACTCACCAATACCCAATCCACGGCCAACATCGAAGTCACCGGAATCAGGTTTTTTCACCCCGAAACCTACTCAGTCAACACCGGGCCATTTACTCTTGGTCCCGGCCAATCCCGGAGTTTTCATGTGGTTTGCAATCCTCGCCACAACATCAAATACTTGGATTGGATGATGTTGGAAACGAATACGGAAGCTACCGTACCAGCCTGCTTTGTGTTTGCTCAAGGCAAGTTTCCGAATCCCTATTATGACGCCACACAAAACAAATGGGACGAGGACCTTGAATCCACTTTGAAGTCCATCATTACCTTCAATTATCTCGACCTGGGCTACAATGGCGTGCGTGATGAAATGTTCATGCGCGTAGATAACAAGGCATTCAACGGACAAGGTGCGACGCAAAACACCTTGGAATGTTTTTATACCGGAACGTTAGCAGTAGGCTACACAAGCCGTACGGATTGCCAAAACACATTCAATTTCAACACGGAGCACACCATGCCCCAATCTTTTTTCAATTCGGCCCAACCCATGATGTCGGATATGTTCCACTTGTGGCCGACCGATGCCAACGCAAACTCTGAACGCGCCAACAAGCCCTTCGGAGTCGTGAGCAACCCCACTTGGACGGTAGGTGGATCCAAATCCAGCGCCAATTTGTTTGAGCCGCGGGATGTGACCAAGGGCAGAGTAGCCAGGGCTTTGTTTTACTTCATCCTGAGGTACCAGGATTATGGCAATTTCGTAGCGCCCCAAGAGTCGATTTTGCGGACTTGGTGTGCGACATTTTTGCCAGATGCCGTGGAAAAAAAGCGGAATGACGACATTTTTGCCCTCCAGCGCAACAGGAACCCGTTCATCGACCATCCTGAATTCTTGGAGAGGATCACGCTTCTTGCAGGCACGGGCAACCGAATTCCAGCCCCAGCGGCATTTGTGGGTGATGACACCCTGAACTTCAAGGCTCCCGTACCCAGCGGCCAAACGGGATATTTCATCCTCAGCAACCAGGGCACAGACACGCTCACTTTCGGCAATGTCTCGTTCAGCAATCCTGATTTCAGCTTGGGTCAGGTTTGGAGTTACAGCATTGCGCCAGACAGCGCCCGCAAGGTTTATGTCAACCTCAACCCGGCATCGGGTGGAACGAATTACAACGAAACGGTTACTTTCACCACCAATGATGCCAC
>Ga0068876_10003902_pt1 | contig 10570 bp, 9 predicted proteins | sample NOAtaG_6_FD_66442 | JGI IMG/M metagenome (GOLD analysis project Ga0068876, IMG submission 66442) | Freshwater lake microbial communities from Lake Erie, under a cyanobacterial bloom - NOAA_Erie_Diel5S_2200h metaG | ecosystem: Environmental > Aquatic > Freshwater > Lake | place: USA: Ohio, Lake... | reverse complement strand
TTTAAGGCTGCCGCTATCAATTACTCCGCCGTTTTCTTTTACAACATAATTGTACATACCGTTACCATGTTGATCACCAAAGGTTTGGTAAGGAGCAGTACTAATGGTAAATTCAGTATAGCGAGCATTTGTTGTGACCAGAGTTAGCGGAAAGCTAGCAAGTGGATCAAACACTTGCGCAGCTGTATTACTTAGTTGACTAAAAATGTCAAATGTAAAAGTTGCAGTGGTGTCAACATTAGGAACATTAATGCTAAAGTCCAGTGTTGTCCCAGTATATGAAATAATCTCTAGTGTCATATTGCAGCCATTTAGACTAAATATAAAAGCCAATGCATGTGTTTACACCGCCAGATTTATATATCGGCATGGAAATATATAAAAAAATAAGAAATGAAAATGAGATACGTTTATGCACTAATTAGCCATCATGGTCAAGTTGAGTATGTTGGAGAAACCAAAGACCTTAAGTGGAGACTTTATGACCACACCCAAAGGCCACGTGGCAAGTTTTATGGTAGAGAAGATCTACATCTTGTGGTCTTAAGTGAACATGAAAGCCGTGTAGATAGTTACCAAGCACAATGTAATTGGCAAGAAAACTTTGGTCTTCCAACTGATCATGGTAAACATGCAGCTGGCTTAGAAAAGGCCAGAAGGATTCTTAAAGACCTAGGATTTACTCCACTAAGGGGCAAAAGAAAAGGGACTCCCCTTAAGGAATCCCTTTAGTATATAGAGGGCGTCAGCCGATCTCTTAGGTGGATTACTCCACGATAGTTGAGGTAACTTCGTACATTGGGTACAACTCGGTTCCGCTAATGGTAATTTGATAACCATTTTGGTCGCCGTATGCAGTACCACTTACAGATGTACCAGCTGTCATATAAGCTCCACGCTCTAATCCAATCGACCAGTACTTACCGTTATTGTCTTTAGCGACAACAACCATGTTAGTGGCCTGACCCATAAGTAACAATTGGTTACGCTTAGTAGCTTCCATTTTGTTAAACACCATTGAAAGTGCTTGGTCATAGAAAAGAGTTCCATTAGTTTGGCTCACGGTGTGAGTTTCAGTAATAGAGCTAGTTTGACGAGGAACCTCAAACACAAAGAAATCACCTGGCACGAGTGGAGAACCACTAACTGTGATTGCAGTTACAACCCCAGCGCTCTCGGTAATACTTTCAACTGGTCCGTTAGCGATAAAGATTTTATCAATACCACCATTGGATTCATTACAGTCAAGTGTAAAACCTGCAGTTAAATTTGAACAAGCCATAGTTTTCTTATTTTATTTTATTGGTCAAAGACCGTTTGAGATTATGGTAAATCGTTAGTAGCGAATACGTTTACTTGGTGAACAGCTACACCTAATCTCCACTTGGCAGTGAACTTAACAACGTCAAATCCTTTGTCATAGTAGAATTGCATAACTGACATATCATCTTGTAAACCTGTACCTGCAACGATAAACTTAGCAGGACCTGCACATACATAGTCAGAACCTACAAGACCAGAAGACTTAACAACTTTACAGTTAGTTCCGATCAAGTCAATTCCATTTACTCCATCACCTTGGTTATAGTGGAAGTAGTTTTGTGCAACCAATGCTCTGCGAAGAGTCTGGTAGTTAGCAGGAGATACGATCATAATAAGATCATCTCTGTCCTTAACTGACTCATCAATTGCATCAAATAGATCCAATGCCTGGTCAACCGCGTTGTTCACAGTCCATGCAGCAGGAGCAACAGGTACGTTAGCACCAGTAGATGCAGTGATTTGAGCCTTGATACCATCACAAGTACCATCACCATTGATAAGGAAGTCTTCATTGTACTTACGTACGCGCTCTACATAGTAGTTAGCGATAACTTCTTCAAATGGTACAGTCTCTTGGAAAGCAGAAGGACTCATTCTTTGTGATAACCAGTATTGACGTAAGTCCTCTGGGCAAAGATCCATTTTAACTTGCTTGTCACGGATACAGATATCAACTTGAGAGAAGTTAACATCACCAGATGGGTTCCATCCACAGGCAAGGTCGTTTACGTTTAGGTCACCGTCCATTATGTTAATGGCAACGGTACCAGCGCTTAAACCTGCGCGAACATCAATTTCGTTTAACAACTCAGTGGTCAAAACAGCTTTGGCAATAAGGTCCAAAGACAGCTCGTCAGTATAAGTTGATAAAGCAGATAAATTAAAAGCCATAGTTTATACTTTTTTTTAGTTTAATTTTTGACCAGTTTTTCTTAATTCAACTAGTCTTTGGAAACGCATTTCAGCTTTTGATGAAACATCAGCAGCATCTGCCTTTAAGTTAGTTGTAATTTTCTTGCCTCCTGGTTGATCGGCAATTTTGTTAAAGCGACCTTCAAGGGTCGTCATTTCTTCTTTTACGCTAGCCATATCAGCAATGTAAGGTTTTAGGATTTCAGCGATAGCCAATAAGATTTCGTCTAAAGACATTTCAACTTCTTTTTTAACGATTTCCTCAACTTTTTCGCCCTCTGCCATTTTGTAGTCTTTCTTGGCTTCAACTGGAGCCTTTTCTTCTACAGAAACGATTTCGCCTCCTTCACCTACAGTAACGAGTAACCCTGTAGTAGTTTCATGGATTCCAGCCGGTGCAAATGGATCTTCAGATACTCCCTCGCCAGCACGTACGAAAAGAATAGCACCTGGGACGATTTCGCCTTCAGTGTAAACTTCTGTACCGTCAACAAGAGTAGCCTCAGCCATCTTTACTTCGGTTTCCTTAACCACTTCAGTAGTTTCAGCTAACATAAGTTTCAATTTCTTGATAACATCTGTAACTTTCATACGGTAAAAGGTTTTTTTGTTAGATGTGGATTAGTCCACGATAGTATATATTAAATCACTGGTGATTGACAAAAGTTGGGAATAGTGTAAGCTTAGAGTCTGGGTTAAGGTTCCAGATGTGTACACCCTTGTCTTCAGCTAACGTCTGAATGTGGAAAAAGTCAAGGTACCACTGCTCTCTGTACCAAAGTGGACTTTCTGTTCTACGTGTATAATGTGTATGCCAATTATTTTGGCCAGCAACTGGACCAAAGTCAAAACCTGCTAAGTGGATCTCGGCAAAGCCCAGTTGCATTGCAAGGTGAATAGCTAAGGCTCCGCTATTCTTTACTGGTACCTTTAGAATGTTGACATGCGGTGGATAACCTGATCTTATACTCCACTGTTGAGTCCCTTCAGGTATGTCCGCATTCCATTTTGTCCACCAAGAGCGATCAATCCACACGCCGTGCTCACACGGCCAATGTAGCATGCTCATATTTACGCCTATGAATGGTGGTTCTAGGTTAGGAGTTTTAGTTAATGACGGACCACCACCTAAAATGGTTACCTTCATTACTTTTCTTTAAGGAGAGTCCTTAGCTTTTTATTTTCCGTGGTGAGTTCATCAATCTTTTTCTCCATTTGCTCCATTTTACCATTTAGTAATTGGATCTCATCACGAAGATTATCAATAATAATCTTATAAAGGTTAACACTTGACTCAAGGTTGGTCAAGACTATATTATCTGTTTCTGCTGCACTTTTGCGGCGCCCTACGGCCCAACCTGCAATTCCTGTTAAGGCACTGCTTATAAACATCCAAAGGTTATCCATGTTATGCTACTATCTTTTGTATAAAGTCTCCTGTTACACTAAAGCCGTTTAGTTCACCGCTTTTAATCTTTTCCCAGGTTTCACGATTATTTATTTTGTAAGAAACCATCCAGGTTCCCTTAGGTAAGCCTGCATAACCTAATGCAGTTGCTTTATCCATTTCAGGGTTCTCAATGATCCAACTCTCTATGAGATTATTCTCCTCGGTTACCTGGTCATTGTGGTTTATGTCAGTTTGGTTTTGGTAGTGACGACGAATAAACTCTGCCGCTACCTTACCTACCGTTTCCTCTGTAAAGTAAACATGAAATAGGTTACCATTTTTATCACGACGTGGTATTAGCTGATTAGGTATCATTGCAGGACCAGTTACAATCTGCTGTTCATCGGCAGAGAAACGCCAAAAGTTATTAGCAGGCCCAGCCGTTTCACCTGCATCACCAGGAGCAGGACCGCGGTCAACTAGGATAAGCTGTCCGCTCGTGTTGCGGAATACAGCAAGTTCTTGCCAATAGTGTTTGCAATTTACTCCACCTTTGTAGTTCCATACTGAATAGGTAGCAGAGTTATGGCCCATACCTGGATTAAGTGCTGCGGTAGCAGCAGTGATCTGATTAATCTCTGCTCTTGTGTACAGTTTATTAAGGGTTAGCATTCCACGACAGAAAAACCTCTGTGCACGTGGACCCGCATATCGGTACTTTATTTCAGCTGGTGCATCTCGACGAATATCTGACCGACTTAGGATATCAAGCGCATTAATGCCTTCCAGAACCTCTCCAACAGTCATAAATTCGTCACGGTCTATTTCCAGGTAGATTGCCTCGGCTGGATTGTATTCTTCGCCTAACTTTTCTGCTTCAGCAAGAATAGCTTTTTCAAATTCTTCTTGAGTTACACTATTACCAATTACCTGCTCAACATAAGGTTGAAGATTACCGGTGTCCACCCCAAACTCATCCTTATGGTATAGGAATTGACTATCACTTGTATGTACCGCACCAGTCATTAGTCTACCATCAGGCCCCATATGTGTAGGTCCTTCGTATAGTTTACCATCTGCTGTGTAATGTGGTACACCCTGGGCAAAACCTTGTTCCCAATAAGAGTAACAGATTGCAGCTGCCTGATCATCTGGGTAACCTTCGCCCTTTAGGACAGGAATGCAACGAGAGATAAACTCGTCACGCGGTTCACCAGGACTGGGCTTTACAAATTGCTCTTGGCTAAATGCCATCCAGTTAATGCCAATTGCTGGCATATCTACCAGTGACATAATGCTAACACCTAGGTCTTCTAGGGGTAGGTTTTCAAAGTCTATTACTAATTCTATTATCTTATTCATGTTATAGGCTTGCTAAGTTTTCAATTTTACGTGTAGCCTCCTGCTGACTTGTAATTTCACTGTCCACTACATAGGCACGTACAATGGTACTTTGTGTACCGGTTTGTTGTGCTTGGACTTCTCCTGGAGCAGTGGCACCTGCGGTGTTACCTGCAATTGCTGCTTGTGGATTAAATGAAGGAACTGGTGCAGGTGTAGGAGGTCCGCCAGCAACTGGGTTACTACCACCGCCTGTGTCAGGTGTAGGTGTAGCAATAATCTTGGCCACATTGGCAATACCTGCTGCCACAGCAATACCTGCAGCAATTGCAGCACGGACTGGGCTAGTAGGATCACCAGGTATAAGTTGAGATGTGTATGCCTTTTGAGCAGCAACATAGGTATCTATTGTGGTTTGTGCAATGGCAGCAGCTTTACCTACCGCACTACCTTCGCCTACAATTGATGCAATAGCACCAAAGGCCTGACTAGCCACATCAAGGTTAGCCTCTGCAACCTGTTCATTAAGGCTCTTTTTGTAGTCAGCCTCCTCTTTGGCCAGTTTCTTAGCCCTTTTGGAGTAACTTGCATTTACCTTTGCAATCTCTTCTGCGGTTGCACCAGCCAGTTTGAGTTCATCTTCGGCCAGTTGGCGCTGTATCTCTAGTTCTTCTTGTGCACGTAGGAATGTATCATCAATACTCTCCAGTCTTGCCTGTTGTATAGCATCATCAATGATCTTACGGTTATCTAGGAGCTTCTGTGCTTCCTCTTTAGCCTTTTCTTCGCGTTCCTTTGCAAATTGGTCTAGGGTTTCCTGCTTCTTTTGTTCGTAACGTAGGTCAAACTCAGCAAGGAGTTCGGCACTAGCCTTTTTATCCTCAAGTTCTTTTCTTGCGCGTTTACGCTCAATCTCTAATAGTGCAAGAGCTTCTGCCTCGGCATCAACAATGTTTTCTGCACGTAGGTCTTCTAGGGTTGCATTTAGTTCTGCTTGTAAAGCGGCGGCTTCAGCTGCAGCTTCTTTAGCCTTGGCTGCAGCGTCATCGCGGGCCTTTTGCGCCTCTGCTTTACCCTGGTTAATATAACCGTCACGTTGGTTTTTAAGTGCACGTAACTGCTTCTCAGTCTCTGCTACTGTCTTATCACCTTCTTCTTTTGTAGATTCTGGATCAAAGATAAGACTAGCGGCTGACTCAAGGCCATCCATAAATCCACCTGCCAAGTCAGTTGCCTTTTCAATTACGCCAACTTTTTCTAGGCCTAGTGTTAAGGCATCAACCGCTTTAAGTAGGATTAGGATAGGTGAACTTAAGAATGCAAGTATACCTGTTGTAATTTCCTGGTTACGTTTGGCAGCAGCTTCTTGTGCTTTGGCTACTGCTTTTTGTTGCTCAAGTTGCGCCTCAGTAGCAGCAATAACTTCATTTGTTTGTTGGATCTTAAGGTCACGGATTTCCGTTTCGCTCATCCCTTGTACCTTAAGGCTTTCTTCACTACCAAGTGTAGCATCAAGATTGGCCTGGTTTGCAGCAACAGTGGCTTCAGTATCAGCAAGAAGTTTCTTTTGACTAGAGCTTACTCCACTTACCAGTCCTACAATGTCTTCCCAATAGGCTACAAGTAAACCTACACCTACAATGACTGCACCAATACCGGTTGCAATCAGGGCTTTACCCATGGCACTTGCACCTTGTACACCGGCTTTAAAGCTCTGTATGAAGTACTTACCCATATCGGTAATACCTTTACCAACCTGTACAAATTGATTTGCTAGGCCACCAGTGGCTTCATCTAGGACATCAATAGCACCTTGACCTGCTTCACCAGCACTAACAGCAGCCTGACCCATATCATCTGCAGCTTTAGCAACGCCTTCCACTTTTGATGCAGTCTGCGTTGCCTGCTTATCAACACCTTTAAGGGCAGCCTGCAGTTCTTCAACGGATCCTACACTTTGTTGTATTCCGTCTACTTCAAATGTTATCTTTACTACTTTATTCTCAGCCATTACTATCTAAAATATATTTTGGTGACCCGGTGTCAGTTACTGTACAGGTAATTCCTGGATCGGTGGATTACTTTCACAAACCTGACAATCTGGGTAGGTAAGTATAATGTTTACTAGCGGAGGTGTAACCGTTTGAGCAATCACTTCCCAGCAACCGTCTAGTGCATCAAGGCGTACTACCATACCTGGTGTTAAGGTAAAGGGATATTCGCCCACTGTTGTAGCATAAGGAGGTAGGCATTGCTGTAGGTCATAATAGAGTTCCACAGGATTTATGTCAGAGCAATCCATACAGTTATCATATACATTGGCAGCGATCACAGTAGGACTTCCACCTACAGGATTGATGACTTCCCAGCAACCTGGAATGGTTACAAGGGTAATTGCTTGGCCTGGTACTAGCGGAGAGGCGCTCTGTACTATTTCAAAGTTACCAGGAGCAGCACAATTCTCAACTGTATAGTAATAGTTAACTGGTCCACCACCTACACAACCTGCACAATTGATATAAACGGTTGCAATGGTATCAGTAGGAACCTGAAAACTAGTACCCATAATACGCCAACATCCAGGTAATGCGGTAAGTCCTACAGTATCACCTATATTAAGCGGTGCGGTAGTACTTACGGTTATTTGTGGAGCCTGTGTAATGGGACATGTATCGGTGTACTGCTCTACAAAGTAAATGTAGTCAGAGGGTGCACCACCAGTACAGGTAGGACAATCTAGGTATTCTTGTTGAAAGACCTCGGTCCAAATTGTACTTGCACTAGGTCCTAACACAACCCAACAATCATTCTTACCTTGTACACGAATGTAGTCACCAGCCTGAAGAGGTACACTACTCTGCATAACCACAGGCGGAAGGGAAACGGTTATGCAATTGGTTTGAGCTATTTCATAATAGCTATAACTTGCAGGTGGCGGTCCTACAGGAGCTGGTACATAGTCAAGAAGTTTAATTAGTTGTACCTTAACTGGCTCCTTACTACCTATAGGTGCATCTATAATCTTTTCAGGTATATAGTAAACACCGTCTATAAAGATAACATCATCAAAGGAGAATTCCTGTAGATCAACTGAGTTAAGAACTATATGACATGTTACACGACGTGCAAATTTATTGTAGAGTGAGCCTATGTAATTACTCCAATACCGCTCAAATAGGCTCTGTCCTGCCAATCCATTATAACCTGCTACAGCGGTACCATAATAGGCAAACCACCTGTCCCAGTTAATGTTAAGACCATTGGTAAGCGGACCACCTGGAGTACCACCTTCTTGGTAACTTACCTGTGGATAGTTTAACTGTGGAAATGTAGTTACACCATCGGTCATATACCAGGTATGTCCTGGTACTGGCTGCAGTCCATTATAGAAAAGAATTCGTGTAACTGGCTTAATAGGTAAGTGTACAGTTTGGCCACCTTCAGTATCGTGGGTATGTGGTTGCGGAATGATCCATGAACTTGTATTAGCTTCTCCCTCTACTTGAATTGTAGGAGTAGGAGCAAAGCCTACTGTTACCTCGCGGCTATCAGCAAGCAGTTCATTACCGCTATCAAAGATTAACTCACCATACACCTGCTTATAGGCATCCTGGTTGTACTTGTTAAGCCAGTCTTCGTCTTCGCTAAACTTAAACACAATCTCATCGGTTTGAGTAAAGAAAAGTGGTTCAATTTGAAAGTCTTTGGTTCTGTCAACCTTAGAACTCCAATCATATACCTGACCACTGGCTATATAACTAATCCAAGGTTCAATGATAAAGTTATTTGGATTGTCTTTATCAGGAGCCATTACACAGCGGAAGAGTTTAAGTAGATCACGGAGAAAGTCTAACTGCTTATATTCGCAGTCAAGTAGGAATGAAGGATCTATTTGTCCAGGTGCACCATTACATGTAAAACTTGCATCAGTAATAGAGCTACCAAAAGCCGTGTTTGCACTCCACTGTACGTACATTTGTACATAATCACCAGGGGCAAGAATTGCTGTGTACAGTGCAGTACCTACTCCGTTAGTAACACAAACACCTTGTTGTACTAAGGCACCGTTAACATAAATACTTACACAACCAAAGGCTGGTCCTGTAAAAGGATTGGCCACTGCATTTACCAGTCCAGTTGCAGTAAAGGCATATGTACCAGCTATAGGAGCTTCATAAGCAAATGCTGGTGCAGGAAACGGAGAAGGATTAAAGTTATTATTGGGATCATACACTTCGTTATAGACAGGTACCTGCATAAACTGCGTACCTGTGTAACCATAGACCCCAGGAAAAGTAACTTGGCAAAGATTTGCTGTTTGATCCGTTTGTGCATAAATGCTACTATCGTTGCCCCAAGCCGATACGTACATTTTCTTAAAGAATAGACTAGAGAAAAATGAGCTACTATATGTATAGGGTGTCTGCGCAAAGATCATATCAATAACAGCCTTAGCACGAATCATTGGCTTAAATCGCTCAGGTGTTAGCGGATGGCTATTTTGTGTAAAGCGGTTTGTACCTATAGTACGCATTTGACTCTCCTGTGCAACTCCACTACCATTGTAGGTATTACCATGATCCACTAAGGGATAAAGTATATCACCAGCAAATAAGCCACCTATTCCACTGGGTCCTTGTGGAAATGCCTGCCAACTCTGGACAATACTAGTGTAATTAAGGATATGAGAGTAACCGCTACCGTCTAGTTGACAGAGGGTCTTTTCACCAATTAGGGATGAGAAATCACGGGTCTCTCCTAGGAACAGGAGTTCATAATCAATCCTGTCCTGCTCCCCATTAACATAAATGTTTTGTAAGCGGATATGACCAGCACGGAAAAACGCACCGCCTACCTCAATCTCTGCAGGTACCTTAACCGTTACATCATAGTCAATACCTTCAATAAGAAAAGCATTGGCAAAGAATTCGTTATTCCTAGTAGTAGAGGGTACACGAAAGACACGAGAGAATGTACTCTTTGCATCTGTACTTGTAATATCCTCAATACTAAAGTTTAGTTTTACCGGTTCGGTATCATAGAGATCAACATAGTAGGGTGTACCGCTTTGATCATATACTCTTAAATTAACCATTATCCTCGTTGACTTTTTAGATTGTATGCAGTCTTAAATTGGAGTTCATATTGGAACATCTTATCCTTACGAACAGTCTTCTCTACATAACTAGTGTTAAGTAGAGTAACACTAACAAATCCGTTACCCAAGTTTGCGCGAACGTCTGGGCTAATAAAAAGATTCTCAAGATAAGCTGCTTCATAATCGGATAACCAATTTGTTCTTACAGTATATTTATTCGTTAGCTGTTGAGAGAAAGTCCTGTACCCACGTGCACCAGCCAAGGGATTAACTGTTGCACCGTTATAGTCAATAGAGCTTTGTAAGTAGTCATTGCGCTGAATTCCTATCTCACGATCATGGCGTTTAGCAAATGTCCAGTAGTCACGGAACCCAAATGAGTTCATCCAACTTAGCTGAATAGGTTCAAAGTCATTACACTCACCAGGAGTAATTCTCACTAGGAGCGGAGTAAACACAGGATCATCGGCAATACCACCTGTAGGTCCACTTCCAGCATTCCACAA
>Ga0068876_10003900_pt1 | contig 10572 bp, 9 predicted proteins | sample NOAtaG_6_FD_66442 | JGI IMG/M metagenome (GOLD analysis project Ga0068876, IMG submission 66442) | Freshwater lake microbial communities from Lake Erie, under a cyanobacterial bloom - NOAA_Erie_Diel5S_2200h metaG | ecosystem: Environmental > Aquatic > Freshwater > Lake | place: USA: Ohio, Lake... | reverse complement strand
CAGGTTGTGCCGGCAGGCCAGCCGTGATCGCGACCTTCCGTCAGATCGCGACTGAAAGGGCTTTCGGGTCTGCTGGCCCCGTTCAGTCCACGTCGCTGCGCAGCGCATCCTGAGCAGCGAGTTCCGGGCCGGCGCAGATGCGCTGCCAGTACGACTCGTGCCCGTCGCTGCCGGCCGGCCACTGGGCCAGGAAGCGCGGGCGCCAGCGTTCGGGCGGGATGTCGATCGCCAACGCGTCGATGTGGAGGCCAGCCCGGCGAAGCCCGAGTCGGCGCTGGACGGCATGAGCCTTGGGCACCGGGTGCACCGAGATGCGCGTGAGCAGGCCGCTGGAATCGCCGCAGAAGTTGGGCATGCCGGCAGCACCGTTGTTCAGAACGGTGCGCACGACACGCCGGCCGGCGCCAGCCTCCGCATCGAGGCTGTGGAACACCGGCAGGCAGGTGTGGCTGCACGCGAAGAGGTCGACCTGCGCCTGGTCGAACCAGGCCCTGGCCTGGGCCCGTGGGGCCGGCTCGCGCAGGTGTTCGGCGGCAAAGCCCCAGCCCGCGAGCGATTCGGCGTCACCATGCACGATGCCCACGCGCACGCCGGCAACGTCGATGCGGCGTGTCATGTCCAGCGCCGCGAGCTGCTCGGCCGCACCCTCGCAGGTGGCCACGGTCTTGCGCAGCGCGGCCAGCATGCGGTTGCTGCGCTCGACCACGCCGTCGCCGACCCAGGCCGGGTAGGCGCAGCCGCAACCCGCTTCGGCCGCCGCATCGGTGTCGGCGAGTTCGGTCTCGACGTTTCCGCGCAGCGCGTCGAAGGCCAGCACGCGGCGCTGCACGCGCGCAAAGATCGCCGGGTCGGTGTCGAACCAATGGAAGTCGCCGTTGAAGACCAGGCGCTTGCTCGGGCGCTCGGCGTCGAACATCGCCAGCACGGCGTCCAGCGCGACGTCGTTGCCGTAAAGACCGCCGACGACATAGAGCGTTTCGCATTCGGCCTCGGCCGTGCGGGCCAGATGGCGGGCGCCGTATCGGTAATGCAGCGGGCAACTGCGTCCGGGGACGATGGCGTCGTTCATGGTGTCGTGGCGTAGAGCGATGTCAGTGTCGCGGCATCGAGGTCGGCCGTGGGCCGGTCGAAGACCAGCCGGCCCTGGCGAAGACCCACCACGCGGTCGGCCAGCAGCGGCAGCAACTCGGCCTGGTGGACCACGGTGACCAGAGTCGCGCCGAGTTCCTGCGCCGCGACGCTCAGGATGCGGCACAGCTCGACCGTGCCGGTCGGGTCCAGGCTGGCGGTGGGTTCGTCGGCCAGGATCAGGCGCGGGCGCTGCATCAGCAGGCGGGCCATCGCCACGCGCTGGCGTTCGCCGCCGGACAGTCGGTCCACCCGCTCGCCACCGCGGCCAGCAAGTCCGACACGCGCCAGCGCCGATGCCGCGGCGGCGCGGTCGCGCCCGTCGTACCGGCGGGCCCAGCTGCGCAGCGCGGCCAGGCCCTGCAGGCGGCCCAGCGTGCCGATCAGGGTGTTGTCCAGCGCGTCGAGCCGGCCCACCAGATGCAGGCCCTGCAGCACCTGGCCGACTTCGCAACGCAGGGCGCGCCGCTCGGCCCGAGGCAGCGGTGCATGCAGGGCGCGGCCGAGCACCGTCAACTGTCCTGCGTCGACCGGCGCGAAGCCCGACAGGCAGCGAAGCAGCGTGGACTTGCCGGCGCCGTTGGGGCCGATCACGGCCACGCGCTCGCCTTGGCGGATGTCCAGCGCCGGCAGGGCCAGCAGCTCGCGCCCACCCGCCCGCACCCCCAGCCCCGTGGCCCGGACCGCCGGCATCACAGCAGCGCGCGCCGTATGCGGCGGCTCATGGCATCGAAGCCGACCACCAGCGCCACCACCACCAGTAGCACGGTGGCGAGGCGGCCCCACTGGAACAGCGACGTGGCCTCGGAGATCAGCAGCCCCAGTCCCCCGGCGCCGATCAGACCCAGGATGGTGCTGTCGCGGATGTTGTATTCCCAGACGTACAGGTGCTGCGAAACGAACTGCGGCAGCACCGCTGGCCAGACGGCGTTGAAGAACACCTGGCCCGTGCCGGCTCCAGTCGCGCGCACGGCGTCGACCGCCGCCATGTCCAGCGTCTCGACCGCTTCGGCATAGAGCTTTCCGCAGGTGCCCATGGAGTGCAGTGCGATGGCCAGGATGCCCGCGGTCGGCCCCAGACCGACGATGCCCACCAGCACCAGCCCGAAGACCAGCGTGTGCACCGCACGCAGCCCGTTCAGAAGCCCACGCGCCAGCGCCGCCAGCCAGACCGGCGCGTGCAGATTGCGCGCCGCCAGCAGACCCAGCGGCAGCGCCAGCAGGGCCGCCAGCAGCGAGCCCAGCGTTGCGATCTGCACCGTCGTCCAGGTCGCGCGGGCCAGGCCCCACAGGTAGCTGGCCTCGACCTCGCGCCGGTTCTCCACACGCAGCAGGCTGCCATCGCTGCTGCGGTACTCGAGCCGCTTGGCGCCGAACCAGGCGTCCAGGAAGCTCGGATGCGCGAACTCGCCCAGCGTCTTGCCCAGGTTGGCCCAGGGCTGGCGGCCCAGGCTCAGATCGCCACTGGCCGCCAGCGTGGCCAGGCACACCACCACCAGCGCGGCATAGGCCAGCGCCAGCGCGGCAAAGCCGCGGCGTCCGCCAAACACGGCCATCGGCAGGGTCAGGGGGCCTTCAGCACACCCAGGGCCAGCCCGGCGTCGCGGATGGGCTTGTAGAAGCCGTTGTCGCGCGTCACGAAGCCGGTGTAGCTGCGCGGCAGCAGCTGCGGCTCGGTCGCCAGGCGCGACCCGACATCGGTCAGCGCCGCTTGCAGGCGGGCGACGAAGGCGCTGTCCTTGTGCAATGCTGCGCTGACCGCGAAGGCGTCGTTGGGCAGCGGTGCGCTCTGCCAGATGACGACGCTGCGCTCGGCCTTGATCAGCCCCTGCTCGATCATCGCGGTGCGGTTGCGGTTGTAGTCGGCGCCGGCGTCCAACTGGCCGGCCGCAACCTGCGTCTCGATCGCCTGGTGCTTGGTGTAAAGCACGCGGGAGAAGTGCTTCTCCGGCTCGGTGATCCCCAGCTTCATGAAGTGGTGGGTGGGGATCAGCCAACCCGAGGTCGAGCCCTTGTCTCCGAAGGCAAAGGTCCGGCCCTTCAGGTCGGCCAGGGTCCTGATGCCCGAATCGGGGTGGGTGACGATGATCGCGTAGTACTCGGGCTTGCCTTCGTACAGGATGGTCGACACCACCTGCGCGCCCGCCGAGTGGTTGGCCAGCACATAGCCCCAGGGGCCCATCAGGGCGAGATCGGTCTCGCCATTGGCCAGGCTCTTGGCCAGGCCTTCCCAGCTGTCGACCGTTCGCAGCTCGACCGGGCGGCCCAAGCGCGCCGCGAGGTACTGCGCCAGCGGCCGGTAGGTGGCATCGTTCTTCTCGCGGTCGGGCTGGAAGAGTCCGACGCCCAGCTTCAACGGCGAGCTTTGGGCCCGCGCGGGGGCAAACCAGGCGGCGAAGGGGATGGCGCCTGCGGCTACACCCGCCAGGGCCTGGCGGCGGTTCAAGGCGGACGTTGGATTCATGCGGCGATGCGGGCTGAGGTCGGATGGAGACAGCGGAGTCGTGGTGCGGCGGCTTGAGTTACACCGCCGCGCGAAAGGCCGATAGGCCTGCCCGAAGGTGCCGTCAGCGGGCGAACCAGAACCAGGCCGCCGCCAGCAGCGCCAGCACCAGGACGGCGATCAGCACGACTTCAAGCAGCCGCTGCCCCCGGGACGGTGCGGCGGGCTGGACCGCCGGCATCGGCCGCATCGATGCGGCCCCGGCCGCCGCGCCGAATCCGCTCAGGCCACCGGCCGTTGCAGCGGCTGACTCGGGCACGAAGCCCTCGCCGCTGCCCAGTCGCTGCTTGAACTCGGCCATCGACCGCAGCCGGGTCTCGGGCCGCACTTCCAGGCCGGCGTCGAGCGCCGACAGGAAGCTCGGCGAATAGCGCCCGGCACCGGCGACCGCGGCGGGCACCATCTCGTCCTTGATCAGCCGCGCCACCGAGCTCGGCGGCGGCTTGCCGAAGACGGCGGTGTAGAGCACGGCCGCCAGCGCGTAGACATCGGTCCACGGGCCCTGGCGCTGCGAGGTCTCGCCGTCGTACTGCTCGGGTGGCGAATAGCCCGGCTTGAGCACCGCGGTCAGGGTCTGCGTCTCCTGGCCGATGACGCGTCGGGCGGACCCGAAGTCCAGCAGCAGCGGATGCGGTCGCTGCTCGAGGAAGGAGCCCGAGCCGCTGCTCTTGTCGAAGCGCATCAGGATGTTGTCCGGCGCGATGTCGCGGTGGTAGCACTGGCGCTCGTGCATCAGGCCCAGCACCTCGATCAGCTCGCCGGCCATCTGGCGCAGCCAGGCTTCGCTGGGCGGGGCGCCGAGCTGCGCCAGCCAGGCCTTCAGCGTCATGCCTTCGTACAGCGTCATCGCCATGTAGGCGGTGCCGTTTTCGGCCCAGAACTGGTGCACCTTGACGAGCGCCGGATGGTCGAAGAACGCGAGCAGCTTGGCCTCGTTCAGGAAGCTCTTCAGCCCGGCGGCAAACGCGGCCTCGTGGCGTTCGCTGCGCGGTCGCACGCCGCCCCAGGGCGCGCGCTGGGCCAGCGTCGCGGGCATGTATTCCTTGACCGCGACCTTGCGCCCGAGCGCGGCGTCACGGGCGCGATAGACGATGCCGTGGCCGCCGACGCCGAGGCGCGACTCGACGATGTAGTGGCCGATTCGGGTGCCCGGGGCCAGGTCGGCGTCGACGTCGCGCCGAGGCACGAGCATCGTCTTTTCCTGGCCGGGGAGATCGCTGGACATGGTTGGGGGCGGACTTTACGCGTCGGGCCGGGCCGGGCCCATCCTCGCCACGAAGGTGTCCACCGCTTCGGCCGGGACCCATCGCCACTGGCCGGGCGCCAGGTTCGTGGGCAGCTCCAGCGCGCCGATGGCGTGGCGGTGCAGCGATTCGACATGGTTGCCAACGGCGGCCAGCATGCGCTTGACCTGGTGGTAGCGGCCCTCGGTCAGCACCAACTCCAGCGCCATCGGGCCGGTGACCTCGGCCCGGGTGGCGACGGCGGGCTTGGGGTCGTCGCGCAGCACCACGCCAGCCCGCAGGGCCTGGACCTGCGCCTCGTCCACCGGCCTTGCGGTCTGCACCCGGTAGATCTTGGGCACATGCCAGCGCGGCGACGTCAGCCGGTGCAGCAGCGTGCCATCGTCGGTGAGCAACAGCAGGCCCGTGGTGTCCTGGTCGAGCCGGCCGACCGGCTGCACGCCACGCCGCAGCAGCGGCGCCGGCAGCAGGCTCAGCACGCTGGGCCAGGCACCGGGCTTGGCCGAGCACTCGTAGCCTGCCGGCTTGTGCAGCATCACCACCGCACGCTCGTGCACCGGCCAGGGCATGCCGTCGACGACGACGCTCAAGCCGCCGGTGGCAAAGCGCTCCAGGCCGTCGCTTACGACGCGCCCGGCGACGCACACGGCTCCTCGCTCGAGCAGGCCTGCCACTTCGCGCCGGGTGCCAAACCCCTGCTCGAACAGGATCTGCGCCAGTGTGGCGGTGGGGTTCGGGTCGCGGCGGGGCATGGAGGCTGCGATTCTGACCACCGCACGGGCGCCTGGGCCCGAGGCCGGGAGCGGCCGCCCGCCGCCTGAGAATCGGGTCTTGGTTTCGCCTTCAACATCCGCCTCGCCGCTGAAGCTCCTGCCGCTGGCCGCGCCGTTGCTGCTGGAGCTGCTGCTGGGCATTTCGGTGGGTTTCGTCGGCACCGCGCTGGCGGCGCGGCTGGCGGACAGTTCGGCGGCGGCCTTTGCGCTCGCCCACCACGTCTTCGGCACGCTGTTCATCGTCTTTCGCATCGTCGGCGCCGGGCTCGGGGTGGTCATCACCCAGGCCCTGGGCGCCGGCCGGCGCGACGCCGCCGATCGGGTCGCGCGGGCCGTGCTGGCCGCGGCGAGCTGGATCGGCGCTGCCGCGGCGCTGATCGCGGCGCTGCTGGCCGGGCCGCTGCTGGCGGCACTGAATGCGCCGGTCGAAGTCCGGCCGCTGGCTGCGACGCTGCTGCTGGCGATGGCGCCGGCCCTGCTGCTCGACGCCTGGGTCGCCACTGGCACCGCCGTGCTGCGCGCCCACCTGCACGCCCGGCATACGCTGCGCACGATGTTCGCGATGCACGGGCTGCATCTGGCGCTGATGCCGCTGGCGATGGCGCAGTTCGGCCTCGTCGGCTTTGCGCTGGCGCTGATCGCGAGCCGGCTGCTCGCCTGCGCGCTGCTGGCCTGGCACTGGCGGTTGCGGCTGGGCATCGTGCCGACACTGGAGGACTTCTGGCGGCCGCGGCGCACCGAGCTGCTGGCGGTGGCGCGCATCGGCGTGCCCGGCGCGGCCGAGAACATCGCCTACCGGCTGGCCTACATGGCCAGCATCGCCGTGGCGGGCAGCCTGGGCGCGGCAGCCCTCGCGACCCATGCCTACACCTTCCAGATCACCTTGTTCGTGCTGTTGATCGGCCTGGCCATCGGCCTCGCGGTCGAAATCGTCGTGGGCCACCACATCGGCGCCGGTCGCCTGCGCGAGGCTGACACGCTGGTGCGCCGAGCCTTGGTCCAAGGGCTGGCCGCCAGCGTCGCGGGCAGCGCGCTGGTGGCGGTGCTCGGCCCCTGGTTGCTGGGCCTGTTCACCCAGGACCCGGACATCGTGCGCCAGGGCGTGCTGTTGCTGTGGCTGACGGTGCTGGTCGAGCCCGGGCGCACCTTCAACCTCGTGGTCATCAACGCCCTGCGCGCGACCGGCGACGCCCGCTACCCGGTGGCCGTGGGGGCGGTGTCGATGGCGGTGGTGCTGGCCGGCGGCAGCTGGCTGCTCGGCAGCGCGCTCGGCTGGGGCCTGGCCGGGCTGTGGATCGCCTATGCCGCAGACGAATGGCTGCGCGGCCTGCTGATGTGGCGGCGCTGGCGGCGCCTGCAGTGGCTGCCGTATGCGCGGGCCAGCCGCAGGCGGCTTCGGGGCGACCCGCCGGTGCCCGCCGATACTGCGGCCCCTTCGCCACCCGTCGCCACCCCTTGACCCACCACCGCCTCGCCAACGGCGTCCGTGTGCTTGTGCTGCCGATGCCGCACCTGCGCAGCGCCTGCGTCAGCGTCTACGTCGGCCACGGCAGCGCCGCCGAGTCACGGCGCAACAACGGCATCGGCCATCTGCTCGAACACATGGTGTTCAAGGGCACGACAAGCCGCGATGCCCGTGCCATCAACGTCGACGCCGAACGCCTGGGCGCCGAGTTCAACGCCCACACCGACCGCGACCACACCGCCTTCCACCTGCGCGGCCTGGCCGGGCACGTGCAGCCCTTCGTGGCGATGCTGGCCGACCTGGTGCTCGCGCCCAGCATCCCGGCCGACGAACTGGAGCGCGAGCGCCAGGTGCTGCTGCAGGAGCTGACCGAGGACGAAGAGGACCCGCTGTCGCAGGCCTTCCAGCTGTTCGACCGTGCGAGCTGGGGCCTGCACAGTGCGGCGCTGCCCGTGATCGGCCAGCGCCGCACGCTCGAGCATGTCCAGCGCGACGAGGTCCTGGCCTGGCACCGCGCGCACTTCGTCGCTCCTGCGATGGTGCTGGCGGTGGCCGGGCCGGTCGATCCGCAGGCGGTCGTGTCGTGGGCCGACTCGGCATTTGCCGGCGCTTTGGCGGACCCGCCGCCGCCCGCCCCGTCGTTGCCGACCTGGCGTGGCGGCGTCAAGGCGCGCCACCTGGCCGGCCACAGCCAGGCCCATGTCGTGCTGGGCTGGCCGGCACCGACGATGCAGGCCGACGACCCGGCCCCGGCACTGGCCGCCGCGCTGTTCGGCGAGGGCATGAGCTCGCCGCTGATGCACGAGCTGCGTGAGAGGCGCGGGCTGTTCTACTACGCCGCCTGCTCGGCCGACCAGTACGCCACGCAAGGCCAGTGGTCGATCGAGGCCTCGACCGCGGCCGATCGCCGCGACGAGTTCCTGCGCGAGGCGCTGGCCCTGGTGCGCCGGCAGGCGCAAGGCATCGACGCGGACGACCTGATGCGCGGCCGCAACCTGATGCAGGTGCGGCTGCTGCGCGACGGCGAGCGCCCGACGCGGGCGCTCGAGGACGCCGCGCTGGACCTGCTGTTCCTGGGCCGTGTGCGCAGCCTCGACGAGCGGCTGGACCGGCTCTCGGCGCTGCGCGCACAAGACTTGGAGGCGACCTTTGCCGGACTGCTGGCGCAACCCGTCGCCGTTGGCGCCACCGGGCACCTGGGACGCGCGGCGCGCCAGCAGATCGAGGACGTGCTGGCGCAGGCCTGAGGCCGCGCGCGCCGCGTTCAGCGGCTGTGCGAGGTCATGCTCGCCAGGCCTGCAGCGCTGACCCCGGGGGCCAGGCGGCGGGCTCCGGAGTCCTGCGGAGGACCGTCGGCCGGCACTTCGTCCAGCCCCGGCGCCGGGGCCGAGCGCAACACGCCGGCCAGCCCGACGCTGGGCTGGTCGGTCAGTTTCGGGTGGCCACGGCGCATCGCCACGCCCACCGCCAGGATGTCGATCACCATCAGGTGCAGGATGCGGCTGACCATCGGCAACTGCGTCGTCACGTCCTCGACGTGGTCGACGATCACCGCCACGTCGGCTTTGCGTGCCAGGGGCGAATGCCCGGCCGTGATCGCGACCACGCTGGCGCCGCGCTCGCGCGCCGCGTCCGCCACCGCGACCAGCTCGTCGATGCGGCCGCTGCTGCTGATGACCACGGCCACGTCGCCCGGCCGCAGCACCGCCGCCGAGTAGGGCTGCAAGCGCGAGTCGGTGATGCTGGCCGACGGCACGCCGAAGCGCAGGAACTTGAACTGCGCGTCGTCGGCGACGACGCCGTAGTGGCCGACGGCATAGAACTCCACCCGCGCCGCGGCGGCCAGCAGGTCGGTCGCCCGCGACAAGGTCTCGCGGTTGAGCTGCTCGCGCAACTGCAGCACCGCGCTGGCGGTGTTGCCGAGCACCTTGACGCCCAGCTCCAACATCGAGTCGTCGGCCGTGACCTGCGTGTGCGACAGCGGGACCGTGCCCGACAGCCCCGACGCGAGCTTGAGCTTGAAGTCCGACAGGCCTTCGCAGCCCAACGACCGACAGAAGCGGATCACGGTCGGCTGGCTGACCTTCGCGGCGCGTGCGATCTCGGCGATCGGCTCCGACAACACGCCGCGGGCATGCGCGAGCACATGCTCGGCCACACGCCGTTCGGCCGGGGAGAGCCGCTCGCGCGAGCGCTGGATCTGGCTCAGCAGCGCCGCGTCGGGTTCGCCGGCGGCCACGGTGCGCAGGCTCTTGAGCTGCGCCGCCAGGATCGCCGAGACGCCGACGAAGGTGGCGTGTTCGGCCGAGACGACGAAGGTCGGGATGGCCTTGAGGTATTCCGAGAAGCGCCCCTTGTCCTCGAAGCGCGCGCGGAACGACGACCGGTCGAAGGCCGTCCCCAGCCGCGGCACGATGCCCCCGCCGATGTAGATGCCGCCATGCGCACCGAGCGTGACGGCCAGGTTGGCGGCTGCCGTGCCCAGGATGGCGCAGAACGTGTCGACGGTCTCCACGCAGTGCGCGTCGCTGGTGGCGAGTGCGCGGCGCGTGATCTCGGGCGCCAGGAGCGGCTCCGGCGCGGCGCCGGCACGGTCGAGCAGCGCACGGTGGATCAGCTCCAGTCCCGGCCCCGACAGCAGGCGTTCGAACGACACATGCCGGTATTCGCGCAGCGCAAACCGCAGGATCGCGATCTCGCGCTCGTCGCGTGGCGCGAAGTTGGTGTGGCCGCCTTCGGTGCCGAGCGCGACATGGCCATCGGCGATCGGGATCAGCCCCGAGACCCCGAGGCCCGTGCCTGCACCCAACACCCCGACCACGCTGCGCTCGGCGGCGACGCCCCCACCGACCTGGCGGCGCTGCGCCGAGGTCAGCCGCGGCAGCGCCATCGCCAGCGCCGTGAAGTCGTTGACCACCACCAGGGTCCGCAGGCCCAGCCGCTGGCGCATCGCCTCGATGCTGAACTGCCAGTGGTAGTTGGTCATCCGCACGTGGTCGCCGTCGACCGGGTTGGCGATCGCGATGGCCGCGTCGTCCATGGCCGGCACCTTGTCCGGAGGCAGCGCTGCCAGGTAGGCCGACACCGCCGCATGGAAGTCGGCGTGTTCGGCGCAGCGCAACGACGCGGTGTGTCGGAAGTCGCCCGGCGCCACTTCGACGGCGAAACGCGCGAAGGTGCCGCCGATGTCGGCCAGCAGTCGGGGGGTGTCGAAGGCGGTGTTCAAGGCATGCGCGGGCCGGAAAGCGGCGTCTGGCGTGGCAAGGGAGGGCCCGATCATGCGTCAGCAGCCTGTAGCTTGACTACAGCAGTGACACCAGGGCGCATGGCCATACGGGCACTGCCTTGACGAGTCCTGCCGCTTCGGGGTTCCTGCGATTGTTGGCGGGCTGTAGTTTTGCTACCGTCAGGCCCAGTTTCAGAGATGCCCGCCGGGCTTGGACACGTTTGGCTTGTTGC
>Ga0068876_10003890_pt1 | contig 10587 bp, 10 predicted proteins | sample NOAtaG_6_FD_66442 | JGI IMG/M metagenome (GOLD analysis project Ga0068876, IMG submission 66442) | Freshwater lake microbial communities from Lake Erie, under a cyanobacterial bloom - NOAA_Erie_Diel5S_2200h metaG | ecosystem: Environmental > Aquatic > Freshwater > Lake | place: USA: Ohio, Lake... | reverse complement strand
TCCAATCCGCTGGCCCGTTGGGTCGTGCGTTCTGCATTTGGCTTTCGATTGTTTGCCGCGCTGCTCCCGCTGGCCTGGAAAGCAAGGATCGAAGATCGTTTCAATATTAACCATCAGGGAGCAAAAAAGGGAGGTATTAACCCCCTGGACCCCCCTGCATTCGACCTCGTAAGGGCGTCGGTAAACCTTACCATTGCCAGTATCCTGATTGGTTTTGCCACCTCGCTTAAATTGCCTTTATCTACCACTTACGTCACCTTCATGGTCGCCATGGGCACTTCCTTATCTGACCGGGCCTGGGGAAGGGACAGCGCGGTATTCCGGGTAGCCGGTGTCATCAATGTATTAATCGGATGGTTCCTCACGGCATTCATCGCTTTTGGGGTATCTGCCATCTTCGCGTTTATCATGGTCAAAGGTGGACTCACGGGCACTATCGGGCTGATTGTACTCGTCGCAGCCAGTTTCGCATACACGTTTATCCTACACAAAAGGCTGGAGGCACGTAAAGATCGGATTGCCAAGGCGATACAACACTCCGAGGTGATTCCCGCCCAGAAAATTATCTACGACACCATAGCGTCCATCGCTAAAAATATCGAAGCGGTACGCGACTTGTACCGCCTCGTCATTGATGGGCTATCCAATGAAGACCGTACCAAACTCCGAAAAGCACACCAGGCATTGAAGCGGGTGAAGCTGGAAAACGAAGAGTTCCGCTATGCTTTTTATGCCTCAATGCGGAGAGTAGCCGAAGTCAATGCCGAAGGTAGCAGGACCTACCTGCTCGCCTACGACCTGATGCAGGATTTCAACCAATCTGCCGTCCTCGTCGCAGATACCGCCCGTCAGCACGTAGAAGATGTCCTGGCCCCCCTCGATAAAGAACAGCACGACCAGCTCGAGGAAATTGCCCGGAGCTTGAGCAGCTTTATGGATTTTTGCGTCCACATCCTGCGCAATATGGACTTTGAACGTTTCCAGGAAATGAAGGTCATAAAGAAAAAGATGTACTCGGATATCGAAATCCTGCTCGCCAAACAAACCGCAGGGATCAAAGAAAAATCCTACAGTGCCCGCAATAGCCTGCTCTTTTTCAGTATCCTGCTCGAAACGAAAGACCTCATCGCCGTAACGGCCCGCTTTGTGAAGATGTATTATTCGCTCGAGAAGCTCCACACCCCGGATGAGCCCTGGGTGCTGGTATCCGGAATAGACGAATGATGGAAGAAAAACTGGCGTTAAGCCTGTTCGACCTCCGGCACAGTCTATGCGCACCTTTTCTTGAGGCGTTGTACTATCCCTGGGAACTGCTTGGGGATACTGCGCAGTTGCTGTTCGGAATTTCAGCTTGCCTGCCGGCTGATTTCAAGGAAATTGCCCCGGGGGTGTGGGTCGGGGGCGGCACGACCATCGCTGCTACTGCCTTGGTACAGGGTCCGGCTATTATCGGCCGGAACTGCCAGATACGCCATGGTGCCTTTATACGGGAATTTGTACTCATCGGGGATGGGGCCGTAATCGGAAATTCTACCGAAGTCAAGAATGCTGTGCTTTTCGATGGGGTACAGGCTCCGCATTTTAATTACATCGGCGATACCATCCTTGGATACAAGGCACATCTCGGAGCAGGTGCCATTGTCTCCAATTTTAAAGCAGCAGGCGACGAGATATGGGCTACCCTTCCCGATGGCAAAAGGCAGAATACCGGCCGGAATAAATTCGGCGCGCTGATCGGCGACCATGTCGAAATTGGTTGTAATGCAGTTGTCTTTCCAGGCACGATTATTGGCAAAGAGGCTGTTATTTATCCTCTGTGCCCGGTCAGGGGTTATATCCCCTCCGGCCAGATCCTCAAAAACGATGGCTGCCTTTATCCGAGATCAATGGAATAGTTCGCTGATAGCCTCCAGCAGGAAGTCAACATTCTCTGCTCTTGCCGTATGCCCCATCAAGCCAATACGCCATATTTTTCCGCTCAGGTCACCCAATCCTCCCCCCACCTCAAGGTGGAATTCATTCAACAGGCGTTTTCGGAGCAACGCTTCGTCGTCGGCATTTTCCGGCAAAAAAACAGCGTTCAACTGGGGAAGGCGATAAGGCTCGTCAACGAGAAAGCGAAAGCCCAATGCCTCCAACCCTGAACGAAGGCGAAGATGCTGCCCGTTATGCCGTTCCCAGCGTTGTTCGAGCGTTTCTTCATATAGCATGAGTAAGGCTTCGTGCATGGCGTATAAGGCATTGACCGGAGCCGTATGATGGTACGCACGTTTTGAATGACCGTCCCCCCAGTATTGCATTATCAGGTTTAAGTCCAGAAACCAGCTCTGTACTTTGGTTTTCCTGTTGCGAATCTTTTCTACCGCACGCTCGCTGAAAGAAACCGGAGAAAGCCCGGGCACACAGGAAAGACATTTCTGACTACCTGAATACACTGCGTCAACCCCCCACTGATCCACTAATACCGGGATACCTGCGAGAGCGGTCACCGTATCTGCAATGACCAGCAAACCACTGGCTTGTGCCAGTCTGCACAAGGCTTCAGCATCAGAGCGTACCCCGGTGGACGTCTCCGCATGCACAAAGGCCAGGGCTACGGCATCTGGATGGGCCTTAATGGCCAATCCTACCTTATCCAAATCAACGGGTTTGCCCCAGGCATCGTCCACTGCAATGGGCACAGCACCACAACGCACCGCATTTTCCCACATCCGCCCCCCAAAAACACCATTCCGGCAAACGATTACCTTTTCCCCTGGCTCGAGCAAATTCACAAATGCTGCTTCCATTCCTGCCGAGCCCGGTGCCGAAACGATCATGCTGAGGCGGTTATCCGTCTGAAAGGCGTATTGCGTCAGTTCTTTGATTTCATCCATCAAATGCACGAAATCTGGATCAAGGTGCCCGATTGTTGGTCTGGACAAAGCCTCCATCACCCGCGGGTGAATATCCGATGGGCCCGGGCCCATTAGCCGCCGAAAAGGCGGCTGGAACGAAGTATAGGTCTTTCCACTAACTGCAGGACGATTCATTTTATAATAATTTTATGCGGGGGAATATAGGTATTTTTTCGATTTTCCATCCTGTTTTGTCCTCAAATCCGGCCTGCTGCGTTTATCTGTAAATTTTAAAAGCCCAGCTACGCACCCGAAAAAATCGGTTGAAAAACGTGTGGTTGGGCTGCGATAATCCCGTCTCAATACCCTTAACTTACCTCTGCTCATCCTTCCAGGCAGGAGAACGTCCGGCGAAAATACCCCACGAAAAAACTAAATAATAAAGTGGCAACAGTGCATCCGTCAAAGGTGCCCATTTCCAAAGGTCCGGAGCAGAAAACTTCCTGAATAAAGCAAAATTTACGGCCAGCACCACTACTATACGCACCAGGTACCCGGTTATGGCAACCTCCCCGTATCCCGGCATAAAAACAAGCAGTATTCCCGAGGCATAGTGCAGGCTATGCGTCAAGGCAATTATCGCTAATAAAGCTTTATGGATCAGACGATAATGGATACCCGTAGAAAAGTGCCGTGTTTTTTGTCTGAAATACCCCCGCCATGTCGTCTGGGGCAGCGACCAGACAAATGCGCCGGGTTCCAGGTTGATTGCTGTATTGCTTTGATTTGCAGCCATATTAACAAATAAATCATCATCCCCGGATGCTCTTTGCCGGTGGGCTTCGAAACCGCCGGAGCGCAAAAACAACCCTTTTCTGTACATCAGGTTCCTTCCTACGCCCATGTATGGTATGCCGGCCAGTGCGAAAGAAAAATATTGTATCGCAGTATATATCCCTTCAAAACGGATAAAAGCATTCAGCATCCCCCGGCTACGCGCATAAGGACTAAAACCCAGTACGATTTCCCTACCCGGTGCAAGGGCCCCCGCCATAGCAGCCAGCCAGTCAGGACCTGCCGGCCTGCAATCTGCATCGCTAAGCAACAGCACATCGTACTTTGCCACCGAAATCCCCAGTGTCAAGGCCTCTTTCTTTCCGTGAAATGCTTTTGAACTGAGCCTTACCGTCCTGAGATTGGGGTATATCTGCTCAAGCTCCTCCAAATATGCCCGGCTGCCATCCGTTGAGCCGTCATCCACAACAACCACTTCAAAAGGCGCAGCGTAATTTTGTGTAAGGAAATACCCGAGGTGCTGCCGGATATTACCTTCTTCATTTCGCGCACAAATTATGACCGATACGCCCACTGCCGGCTTATCCAGATTTTTTCGTACAAATTGCAGTGGCTTATACCTTACAAGCCTGGAAAAAAATATCCCGTAAATCAGGATTTGGAGAAAAGTGCACCCCCCGAAGATGAGCATTACCGGCATCATCATCCCGCATGTTGTTGTGCGTGCATTATTGCGAAAACCTGCTTCAGCAACCCGGTACGACGCCTGGTCAAAGCGATCCAGGCTTCCGGCCTCAAAATCCTCAGAAAAAGCCCCCCAAGGCCTGCTGTAAAATTTCGCCAGAGTGGTCTTAATAATACAAAAACAGGTCCCGACACGATCAGCAGAGGGATATACACCGTCCTGTGAAGATATGGAAATACCCCCGGCACTACTGCAACCAATATACCATACCAAAAAGGCAAAATCAAAAAGGACCCCAGCCATTTCAAGGTCGTAGAATACCCAATATAAAGTTTTAGCTTGTGGCCAATATGCCGCAAAGCGAGTACCGGCACAAAATAGTGGTGTATCCATGCCCACAACCAAAGCGGCAAAGTAAACAATAATATGATGAGCTCCCCCCACTGCGGGCTGAAAGCCCACTCCCGTAAACCATAATGTGCTTTCTGTACCGCATAGTCTTCTGCATCCTGCCTCAACCTGCTGAAATCTTCCGGTTGCCGGGTCTCAAAATCCCTTAATTTTTCAAGCAGTTGCCGGCTCCGGACCCTACTATCCTGCATGGTGCAGGGTGCTGCCACCGCTAAAATCTCCTCCAGGCCCGCAAGTAGCTGCTCTTCTACCTGGTCCCGGGTATTGAGCATCAGCGCTTCAAGATGATCTGAAATTGCCTGTGTCAGTGACAAAACGGCCTGCCAGGGGTTTTCCCGGTATTCCATCTCCCAGGCATTGACCATAATAGGCGCTCCGGCATGGACAATAAGCCCACTCCCCGACTCCTCCGGCTTTTCATAAGTAAGTCCGATCGGCAGAATGCGCAGGCCTAAAGCAAAATCATGTGCCGCTTCTGCCTGCAGGGCAATCCGCGCCGTTCCGGTACGTAGTGGCCGCAAACGCCTTTCCATCTCACTCGTCCCTTCCGGTGCAATAAAAATTGAATAGCCCTTTGACAGCATCTCTACAGCAGCTCCAAAAGCCCGTTCGTTATTGACAGGCCGGCCGTTCACATCCTGCGGACGTTCCACCCGGATTGCATACAGGAATTTCAGCAATTTCCGCATGAACGCATATTTATACAAGCCCGCATTTGCAAGATAAAATAACGGCTTATTCAATCTGAATGCAGCACTCAGCGGGTCAATCAGGGTGTTGGGATGATTGGCGACTACGATATTCGGTCCCGACAGACGAAAGTATTCCCGCCCAAGCACAAGCGTCCCGGGATAGTAAAGCCTTGCAAACAGGCGAATAATCACCTTTAGGATTTGATAGACGAATACTTGAAGAGCGCTCAAAACCTAGGCTTTAAAGTTGAGTAGAAAATCTTTGACTGCTTGTGTAAAATCTAATTCCCCACCAAAAAGGAAACGCACCTGTACCGGCAATACAAAAAGAGGAATCTTCAGCTCGTTGAGAAAATCGCGGTGCAAGTCCAGCCGCATGGCATCTTTCTCCGTAGTAACAATCATTTTTCTGGAGGAAGGCAGGGCATCAAAACGGCGCTTGAGGTTTGCAATTTCCTGTGCCTCAAAATAATGATGGTCTTCGTATTCAATCGTCGTCAGCGTCCCGCAGCGACTAAGCAGGTACTCGTGCAAATATTCCGGCTGCGCAATAGCCGTAAAAGCAATAATCTCCGTTTCCGAATCAATCCCACCACGGTAGGCCGGATTAAAAAAATAGTACGGATCTCCATATTCAAATGTAGAAAAGAAAATCTGCTGCCCAGGCATTAGCGCAAGTGCGCCAATGAAAGCATCCCGTTCTTCCTGGCGCAGCCCCGACGGGCACTTGCTCACAATAATGATATCCGCCCGTTTGTACGCCGAACGCCATTCGCGCAGCCGCCCGGAAGGCAAAAGATAATCTCCGAAAAAAGGCCGGCGGTACTCTGTCAACATGATATTCAACCCAGGACGCACAGCCCTGTGCTGAAAGGCATCGTCCAGTAAGACGACTTGTGTCTGCGGGTAATGCGCCATAATCTGTGGGATTCCCAATACCCGGCTCTCCGATACCGCTACCCCGATATCCGGAAATTTGCGCTTAAACTGCAAAGGTTCATCTCCCGCTTCCAGGGCATTCATTTCCACTGAAACGATTTTAAAACCCAGCGTCTTTCGCCCGTACCCCCTGCTGAGCGTCGCAACCGAAACATATTCCTTCAGCCAGCGCACCAGCCATTCAATATGCGGTGACTTCCCGGAGCCACCCATGGATAAATTACCGATCGAAATTACCGGAATACTGAAGGATACCGATTTTAATATGCCCGTGGTATAAGCCAGGTTGCGCAAAGCAACCCCAATACCGTACAGCAGAGAGAACGGTAAAAGTAAAATCCGGATAAGACGGTGCTGAATCATATCATTGATGCTGATACAAATGTAGCAGCTTTTTAGTAAAACCGTTAAGGATTCGCGCCTGGTAAAAATGCCTCGCTGCAATAGGTCCAATTTACAAAAAATCTTTCTCACCAATGGAAGCCGCTCATTTTCCCGCCGCGACGCACCCCATAACAAGGCGATAATCCTTATCTTTGTACAATGAGCAATACCTATATAAACCGATGCCCATGAAAGCAATGATATTCGCTGCCGGCCTGGGCACCCGTATGCAGCACCTGACGAAAAACCGCCCCAAAGCCCTCATCGAAATCGGCGGGATAACGCTGCTCGAAATTGCCATCCGACGCCTGAAATATTTTGGTTGCAGGGAAATTATCATCAATATCCACTACCTCGGCGGGCAAATCCGCGAATTCCTCGAAGAAAAAAATAATTTCGGCATAGATATCGCCATTTCCGACGAAACAGATCAAATCCTGGATACCGGCGGGGGATTGAAAAAAGCAGCATGGTTCTTTGACCCGGCCCCATTTCTTGCAATAAATGTAGATATCGTCACCTCTCTTGACCTTGCTGCGCTCTACACCGCACATCTGCACGAAAGGCCGCTATCCACCCTCGCAGTGCGACACCGCGAAAGTTCAAGGCTTCTGCTTTTTGATGATGCCCAACAACTCTGTGGCTGGCGCAATACCCACAAAAAAGAACAGATCACCGTCCGTACAGCTTCCGAACTGCATCCGCTGGCCTTCAGCGGAGTACATGTCATCAGCCCGGAACTTTTTGCCTTTTTTCCCCCGCATGAAAAGGTTTTTTCCATTATTGACGTCTATCTCGCCGCTGCCGCGCATGGCCGCATTCTCGCTTATCCGCACGATGAGGATTTCTGGCTCGATGTAGGGAAACCGGAACAGGTTCCCAAGGCGGAAACGGCTTTGGCTACCATTGCGCTTGGATAGGCAGAAGACCTGTTTCTGACTTCCCCCTTCAGGCATTTTTCAGGATATCGTGCCCTATTCCACATTCCAGGCATTTAAACCGGTCGCAATAACCCGTTTTGAGTTGAATCAGCCCCTGACTCTGGGCAGCATCCTGGGCCTTCAGCCCAAGTTCCGCCCACTTACGGGTAATGTGGTTGTCTTCCGCCGGCAATGCCTGGAGCAGTTCAATCGCTTTTTGACAATGGCGGGGGCTGTGCACAACCGTACCATACAAAAAAAGAAAAGGTGCCACGGCATTGATCAGCAGGCTATGCACCGCCGTCTTGCCCAGGCTCTTATTACGGGGTGGCGAAAGATGCCCAAACGTGTAATGTGTCCGCCAATACTGTGAAATCTCTACTTCGAACATGCGTTCCCATTCTCCGGGTCCGGCCGCGACCATGGCTTTATCAAATAAATCCTCCCCCTGATACACCAGACGCGCCAGTTGCGCAATCCGCACCGTCGGAAAATTGGCGGGGCGCATGCGCATAAATTTCCACATTGAACCGCGCAAAGGGCAAAGATCATGTTGCACCTGCAGAAAGCGGTATTCCTGTTGCAATCGCAGGGGATAATCTTCCTCAAAATCTCCTTCCAGCATCCCAGCCTGCCCAAACAATAATGCCTCCAACAGCTCAGGAAAACTGCGCTTCCGAAGCAATAACTTCCTCGGCGTACACCTGGCCAGCGCTTCTAAAGCTTCTGCATTCACAGGCTGACCCAGGTTTCGGGCGATTACACAATAAAATGCCTCCTCCCAGTCCCCACCAAATTCATCCAGGATGACTTTAAGCCGTATGGTCTGCTGCTCCAGCCGCGCTACCGACATCCGCTCCAACCAAAGCTGTTTCGACATTTCCCCGGCACGTGCCCATTGCGTCTGACAAGGTATCCATGATTTTTCCTGCAGCATGCGAAAGTACGCGGTCTGGATACCCGGCGGAATCCGCCTTTGGAGTACAAGACAAGGTAAACGCTCCCCATTAGAACGGAAAATCGTGCAGTCCTCCTCCAACACCACGTGCAGGATGACATTATCGTAAGCCGGATCCGTACCGTGGCCGTGAAGGTGCCACTCCGAGGCCGACACATGGATCTCAACGTGCCCGGCCCAAAGGGTCCCATCTATCCGGATACGTGCATTGAAAAAATCCGGCCCTCCATGTAGATTAGGCTCCCCAACCTCTACTACCGAAACCGGTTCCCCACTCGTGGTCTGTAAATCCGGGCGCAAAAAGTGCTGGTACCTCCAGACGTAATGCAGAAAATCTTCTCTCATAATCAAAAGTGTTTAGTTTTCTGCAAAATAATACCATCAGCCGATTGGGTGTACTACTGGTTTTACAAGCGTTGTACCACCGGGTAAATGCGCAAAATTTTGAACGATTTTTGTATAATCATTTATAATTCAATAATATAATTTTTAATATGCTTTCGTTTAACGCTTACTTTTCAATCCCCAAAAAATTAAAAATGCCTGCATACACTGAAAGACCAGATTTTTCCGTTAGACTAGTCGTAGTGATTTTTGTTAAAATACTTGACAACAACCCGTAAATAGTGGAAATTTGCATCAGATAGTAGATAACGACCGGAGTTCTTTATCTCAAAACCACCTACAACGCTTTCTTCCCGCTGGATATACCCGATTCTTATCCCATTTTTAACCCCGCTCTTGCGCATACAAAATAAAGGCGAATCCCTCTGCTTCTCCGCCATGCTCTTCCCCTTCTTCAACCTGGATCCTGGCCTGTTTTAAAGGCACGGAATTAATTAAATCATTCGTAATCATTTAATTCTAACCAAAAACCTGCATAAATGAATCACTTTTTTCGATTTTTTGCATTCGCATTGCTGATTGTTGCAATGGCTTCCTGCACCAAAGACAATGAAGCATTGGGCCTCGAAGGTCTTCCGGACAACCCGGCAGCCTCGGAAAAGGCCTTCAAAGCACCGCTGCTCAATGCCGAAAATGGCGCAAGCGTACTAAATGGATCCTATATCGTTGTTTTCAAGGAAGATGCCAACGATGTGGACAATGAAGTGCAACGCGCCATAAAAGCGCAGGGTGCTACCCCTAATTTTGTCTATCGGCACGCCATTAAAGGCTTCAGTGGAAAATTGCCTGCAGCTGCCATAGAAGCGCTTCGCAATAACCCGTTTGTCAAATACATCGAACTAGACCAAACCGTTAGCATCGGTGCTACCCAGACCGGGGCTACCTGGGGCCTCGACCGGGTGGATCAAACCTCCCTTCCGCTCAACGGCACCTATAATTACACGCAAACCGGCTCCGGTGTAGATGCCTATATTTTCGATACCGGGATCCGTCTCGACCATGCCGATTTTGGCGGCCGGGCAGTGGCTGGTTATGATGCATTCGGCGGAAATTCCGTGGACGGTAACGGGCATGGAACCCACGTGGCTGGTACCGTTGGAGGAAGTACCTATGGGCTTGCCAAAAATACCCGCCTCATCGCCGTTCGCGTCCTCGACAATAGCGGCTCCGGAAGCTGGTCAGGCGTTGTAGCCGGTATTGACTGGGCAGTTGGCCACCATGGCACCACTCCAGCCGTGGGGAATATGTCGCTCGGCGGAGGGGCCTCAACCTCTGTGGACGATGCAGTCAGAAGAGCCATCGCTGATGGGATTACGATGTGTGTCGCGGCAGGTAACAGCACCGCGAATGCTTCAAATTACTCTCCTGCTCGCGTGGCCGAGGCCATAACCGTTGGCGCAACAACTTCCGGCGACGGGTTTGCGTCTTACTCCAACTTCGGCTCCATTGTGGATATCCTCGCACCGGGCTCTTCCATCACCTCTACCTGGTACACCTCCTCAACGGCACTCAATACCATTTCGGGTACTTCCATGGCCACCCCGCACGTTGCCGGCGCTGC
>Ga0068876_10003883_pt1 | contig 10601 bp, 5 predicted proteins | sample NOAtaG_6_FD_66442 | JGI IMG/M metagenome (GOLD analysis project Ga0068876, IMG submission 66442) | Freshwater lake microbial communities from Lake Erie, under a cyanobacterial bloom - NOAA_Erie_Diel5S_2200h metaG | ecosystem: Environmental > Aquatic > Freshwater > Lake | place: USA: Ohio, Lake... | reverse complement strand
GAATCTCCGAGTTGCTACATGATGTGCTGTTGACAGTGGACAGTGGCGGCCCGTTTCAACTTGCAACGCTCAAGTTAATATGATACAAGACAGAGATAAAAATAATACTATGTTGTATTATCATTAAAACCGCTGTTATCATGTTCGTTATTATTATGTATTATTATTTTTATTTTTACTAATGATGATTACGATTATCTATAATATTATTATATTATATTATTAATACTACGGGTATGTTTACTACTACTAATGATAATCTACAATTTTCTACGAACAGTGTATTGAGCCGTAGAGTACTCCAGTTCACTGAATCGGGATAGACAAGACATCTAGTCTCTCTCTAGATAGGTAGTAACGTACTACGTACCTAGCTAGCGTACTGTAGCAGTATTGGTTATACCGGAGGAACAACAAAAAATTTGTTTTATGAACGACGATGACTGAGCTAATTAAGGGTGCTTCATGGATCATTATAGTAATTTTCTGTGGGATGGTGCTGGACCAAAAGATCGCAACTGCAAAGGCCTTGAGCACTGAACAGAAGCAATTAGTGATGGGTGAATCGCGGAGAGTGCCCTTCGACGAGTTCGATTCTATGCAAAATGATGTGAAACATGCCCGATTTTTAGAAGACACACTTAACAAGACAGAATGCCAAGGGAATTTTACGAAACCTAAGAAGCTTTACCTCTCTGATTATTCGGACTATATTATGACAACAACTACCTTATCTTTAATCACAAGCGACAAAGGTGATGACGGTACTTTAGATACTACTAAACTGGAAAGCCTTATGCTGGATTCTAGCGGGGATTTCAAGGCTAGTGATGACGACAGCTTCAATCCCAATTTCCCCTCCTGGAAGGATACTCTCCCCGATAGCATCATCCGTGCCTTCGCCCAGTACGCTTGCCAGTATTATAATTCCTCTCAGGATACCTACATGGATGAATTCTGCAGCCGAGAGAGTAACTTACCTTCATCCGAGTTTCCCAGTGAAGGTTACATCTTCATGAGGAGCAGCGAGGTTAACAGAACTCTTCGAAGAGAAATGGCTGCTAATTTATGCGATTCAATTGAAAGTGAATGGAATATGATTATCAACAATATGACGACGGCATACCTCGACATGGGTCTGCTCACGGAAATCAAGTCCTCCTCCACCTCATCTTCCTCTGTCCCTGAAACGACAACTAACATAACATCTTACACAGATAATACCACAACAACTACCATACCGATTGAATTTTTCATCCGTACTCCTAGCCATTACGCTACGGAGGAGACTGCTACCAAAGTTATTACTGTACTCGAAAATAGCTTTAATTCACTTTTTAACCAGATTTACTCTCGTCGTCTTCGATTATTGCAAGGTACTACCACTACAGACCATCCGACGGTAGCCTTCGTTACGCTGGAATCTATGAATCCAGTCGATTGCAACAAGTCTTTTGGGCAAACGATGAAGTGCTATGATGTTGATAGCATCATCACCGTCAACCTGAACAATCGAAGCGCCAAAAAACTAAAGAAAAAACTATTGCAGAATCCCTTGAACTTAGATTCGGTAGTGGATATTTCCTTCTACAATGATCTCAACACTCTCCAGTCAAGTACCATGCCCTCTCAAACCAAGGTTGGTCTTGTTTGGGGGATAATTTTGAGCCTACTGGGGATTCTTCTCCTTGTGGGAGTCACATATTTAGTATGTTGGAACAAGAAGAAAAGGAAGAGCCATTTGAAAAATTCAACAAAATTTTTAAATCATCGGGGAAAGGAAGATCTTACACTTCCTGTTTCACCAGATAACAAATTCGAGGGTAACGATGACAATGTCTTTGAAGACATGTCCATTGAATTCCGAAGTCAGGAATCTCCTATTCGGGAATATTGTATCGACATACAGTCTTCACAACGACCGTGGAATGAAGAAAACCCTTTACTAAGCGAGGCTGAACAACCCTCAGTAGATAAAGATCCGAGGAAAAAATTATTCACTACCAAAAAGTTCACAACAGACAAATCGCTCCATTCTAATTCCAGTGTCCACGATACGTCGAAATCTGTTGCAAAATCTGTCTACTCGGCAATTGAGCTGGTGCTAACCAAAGAGACTAAAGAACCAGAAGAAAAGAACTCAACTAAAGTCAGCATCAAGGATCCTCTGGTTAAGGCTTCTTCTGTCGAAGTTTTGGAATCGTCTCCATCGCTGAACGCCACAGAACACATGAGAAACCCTATCATAGAAGAACCAAGCACTACAGCAGCCAATTCTGCCCCAGAACGCTCAAGGGCCAAAAAGAAACAAAAATCTAAATGGGCTATGGCTTTAGATGAGAGCAGTGGTGAAAAGTATTATTACAATCGAATAACAAAGGAAACCACATGGGACAGACCCGCCTCATTTGATGGCGATGATCGCGATGCATCCATTCCTGTGTACCCCAAAGTATATGACTCAGTTGCATCAACGGAAACGACGAACGAAGACCCTACTGTTTCCAGTAAAAAGAAAGAAATTGAAGAAATTCTTAACAAGATATCTCCTTTTGAAGAAGATCAAAATAAAATTTTGCTCAAGACCTTCTCCGGAAAGGAAGACCTTCTACTCTCGCAGCTGAAAGAATCTACTAGCCGAATATCGAGCGAAGTTAAGTCGAGTACTCCAGAAGAGAAAGCAACAGACGGAGACGGCGATATCCCTTTAAGCAAAGTAACAAGTACCTCCACAAATTTCTCTATGGGAACGCAGCGTGTGTCTAACACAAGTAAGTTTGTTTTCCGTACTATAGAAGATGCCGCTCCTGGTAAGATGACTGCTGGTAGGCAGACTGGCCCCAGACCCAAGCGGGTAGGGTCATTATACAACGTAGATGAAACTACTCATAGTGATGAGAGTGATCACGGTGCCGCCGATGTTCAGAAAAGTAGCAATTCATTCTATGACGACAGCTCTGTGTCTGAGCTAAGTGGTTTCACCGACAAATCTTCGGACGAGTCAGATTCAACGTCAGAATCTGGTAACGTGAAGAGAAAATCTCGTGGGAAAAAGAATATTACACAAATTGAAAAGAAAAAGGCACAGCTGAAATTTGCAGTGCATAAAAAGGATTGGGAGACAGCTTCAACCGTAGCTGTGTGGTTGCAGGGTCTAAATAACCGAGGACGAAAGAATGCTAAGAGCAACGTACGGGAGAGATATGCTTACTCCTTTCGGTCACATGCTGAATTAGAAGAAAACTTTGACCGCTTGCTTCAGTCGAATGATATGGATGCCATTGTAGCCTTGATTGACAGTATGCGTTATGTTGATATCGGAATGGACCCTAAAGAAACGAAACTAACAGGATTTCCTAAGAAATCATTAGGTGCCCGGTCAAAGCTTCAGCATACACCGCAAAAAGTGAAAAAAGGGAAGTCTTACACGTCAAGAGAATCAATCATGTTAGTGTGACCTTTTATATATGATATGAGTCTTTTTTTTTTATACCAGGATTCTTTATTAATACATACATGGTGTTGTTATAACAACCGATAAAACCCAAACAAAAGCCATAAATAACACAATCTTTATAGGGCTGTTAATGATGAATGATGACTTCTGTCCTAAAGTTTGAGGGGACAAAAGCAATCCAAGTATTAGTAAGCATAGTCTCCTTTAAAAAGTTAATGTTGTTCCTTATAGAAGGGAGACGTATTCTTCAGTATCTTTAGTTGCTTTCATCTCATTAAGTTGCTCCAAGGTTTGTCTCCAGGGGATCCTGCCAACACCACGCCTTACTACCTGTCCATTATAACTAACGATGATTGCTATGCCCTTTTCTTTCACGTCGCTACCATATTGCTTTTCCGCATCTGCCATCTCTCCTGCTACGTAGTCCTGCCATCCATCCCCTATTGCCTCTGCAACGTATGGTCGATTTTCCCAAATTGCCTTCTCTCCGAAGCCACCGGATGGGCGCAAGGTGGTACTACTACTAGTATCCCCAAACTCGTAGGGTATAACGAGTACGTTCGTCATGGCAAAGTTATTCATTTTTAGCAGACTTGCTCCAACTAACGCTTCTCTAATGGCAACCCTGGGACCTACAACAATGACAAGATTTTGTTTGGCACCCTCTTGAATTGCCTTCACGGATGCCTGCGTCGTTGTTCCATCTGCAGATACTCGGATTGCTAGGTTTAAATTGGCCAGATGTTGCTCTCGTCGTTTCATCGCCTTATAAATTTCTTTCTGTTCCGCCTTTTTTTTCAGGTTAGACCCCACCTTTTCTTCCAACTGTGATCCTCTATCCAAATCTACTTTAGCGATGAAAGCAAAGAGAGCTGCGGCACCGAAATCAATGGCTAAATTAACAGCTTCGGTAGTTACATCAACGTCGGTTCGTCGTCCCGTTATACCAGCCATAAGCCCCGCTAGCGTGATTAACCCCCCCACGGCAGCACCAGAGCCTAGCGTCCCACAAATGAAAAGACGGAATGTCCTCCACGGAGCGATAGACTCGGATATAATTTTGGTACGAGTATTTTTTTCTAGCTTTACCAGATTCGGACTCACAGTCTCCGATTCCACAATGTCATCTTCATCACGTTTATTAGCTAGCTGAGTAGTAGTACCACGCGGCCGCAATACTAAGATCAGTCTCTGCGTATGGAAGCCATTGTCAAAAGCTAGAGACGGAGGACTTGAAGAATGCTTACAACTTAAACGTCGGTTGAAAGTAGTGGGAGAAAAATGGAACGAAACACCTCGTGAAGATATCGCAACAATTAATATGGCGACTAGCAATTGAGACGAATAAGCCATGTGTTTTTCTTATTATTTCGGGTATAATTTTTTATTTGTACGTTTGTTGATTTCACAGCATGAAATGCTTCACAATTCACAAGATGGTTAAAACTTCCCTTGGCTAGAGCAGTAATACTACGTAGTAAGTAGCATTCAGAAGTGCGCCTCAATTGGGTTCGTTATTCGTTACTGCTTGCTAGCTCTACTACTAGTACTAGTTTTCTTGAGGAGGTTCGCGGATCCTGCACATCTGGGGGAGATCAGCCAGAAGGGGGCAGGAGAGGTGCGGCGGGTTATTGGTGGGTCTTCCGCCCGCGCCACCGAGCGACCCGCCGGTCTTCCCGTCTCCCCGCTGTCTTTTTCGATTTACCCCCACGCTAGTACCATCTACTGCGTGTATGCGGGGGACAGAGCGGTGTATGTCTACTACACCTAGTACGCCCGTAGGGCACAAGATTAGAGCGGCGGGCGGAGAACAAGCCCAGTCAGCGTCGCTTCTGCGCGCAACGCGCAGCCCGGCCGCTGTAAAACATCTAACTGAGACACAGACCACTCTACCCTCCTCTACTTACCGGTACTACGTACTTACTCTACATCATCAATGGGTTTAGTCTAGAGGTCTATTGGAGACTTTTAAAGTACAAAAATAAATATTACTTTCCACAGTATTGTTATGGAGTCGTGATCGTGATACTATGACCATGAACGATGACCCAACAATACATACCCCCGGAACATCATCCCTGGCGATGGTCTTATTGTTTGGATCTATCACATTCGCAACGGCAAGTCTAGGGGCCAAATCTTGGTTAGTGGGAGATACACGCTGCTTTAAGGCAGGACTATTATCGATCTCGGAGCCGTTGGATGTGTCCTCCTTCGTCTCCCTATACGCTCTTCTGTACCAGCTTACGGTCTTTGGTTTGATTCTACTGTTTGCATATATCTGTGAATATCATCCTCCCTTCCCACACTCGGAAAAGAGCTACGATCGTGATCAGTTCTTCATGCTGGTCGCTCTACTTTTCATAGTAAGTGCCTACACTATTACGAGGAATGAAACGACGATGACTATGGGGGAGAGTCAACGTTCCTTACCGACGTCCAATTCAGCTGCTCATAATAGTTCCAGCGACAATGCTGCTGAAGAAGAGATTTCTACATCCTATGAAAGTTCCGCAGTAGAAATAGTCCATGATTCGTCCTCACGGTCCGGATTTGGAAACAAATGTGTGCCTGCCGAGGATGCTTCTGAGGCTACCATGGAAGACATCAATCTTACGGAAGAAGATGTCAAAATGCTAATATCTAGGGGATACTCAGGAAAAAACAATAACTTTCGAAGAGGACTCAAATCCAGAAGAGACTACGCTGCTAGGATCCAATATCCACTACCTATCGAACCGGTAAAGCCCTGCAACGACGTTTTGAATCGGGATCAAACGGAGGAATGGAAAGGTTGGATGCAATTCATATTCCTCCTCTATCATTATTATAACGCCGAAGAAATTTACAACTCCATCCGTGTTATGATTACCTGCTATGTTTGGATGACTGGATTTGGAAACTTCTCCTTCTTTTACATCAAGAATGATTTCAGCCTTGTTAGGGTCTTACAGATGCTATGGAGATTAAACTTCCTCGTCATATTTCTTTGTCTTAGTCAGGGAACAACCTACATATTGTACTACATTTGCCCGCTGCATACATATTGTTTTTTTTTGGTTTACGCCACCATGAAGACCGGTAGCCATCTTAACCATACACGCTACGGCATCCGTTGGAAGTTACTCGTCGTCGCCCTTATTATTTTTCTTATTTGGGATGTTGACAGTGGTCTATTCCGACTCTTCCATTTTCCCTACTTTGGACAAACTCCACAGCTAGGTGCAACATCGGGGGCATTGTGGGAGTGGTACTTCCGAACATCATTAGATCATTGGTCGGCATTGCTAGGCATGGTATTTGCCTCTAATTTTCCTATTGTTTCCTTATTCTTCCGAAAGTTAGAATGTCACCATTGGGCGCGTAGCTGGGCAGGCAAAAGTGCAGTTGGAGCTGGATTACTACTTGCACTGTATTATTGGGCATCAGGACCGTTCCTTCTACCAAAACTGGATTACAATATGACCAATAGTTACTTTGGAATTATCCCCTTGATTTCATACATTTACTTTAGAAACTTGACCCCAGTAAGCATTTGATTATTGTTACTACGACACATTTGCTACCCTGTAATCTTCCTAGTTACACTAATACTTTTTTTTTAACTCCTTTTTTCTCACTTGCCTCTCAGGCTCTACGATCGTATAGCTTAAATTTACTTCATATTATCGGTAAAACTACACTAGAGACTTACTTGATGCAACATCACATATGGTTAACAAGCGATGCCAAGAGTTTACTAACGCTTATCCCAGGCTGGCCAAAAGTTAACTTTATCCTGGTTACTTGCATTTATTTTACTCTTTGTCGGAGACTTTATAAGCTTACAATATTTTTAAGAGGGATGATACTGCCAAACGACAAAGCAAAATGTGTACAAAACATTACCTACATGGTGTTCATTATTCTGGGATTTTACATGCTGGCTTACTCGCTGTCCTCTATCAATGCCATTTCAACTGCTTCCGTTGTTATTCTATGCGTTACTGCTGGTGTATTGATCTATCAGTCAGTGTTAGATTTATGCTGGCGCTCATTCAGAGAGAGCCCCCCTGTGCCTTCGAACACTCTGCCAGTAGATTCGGTAGCAACGCCCATCATTCCCGAGAAAGAAAGTATCGTTATCAAGGTATCTCCACCACTTATTGGGACTTTAGTTATATTCATTTTAAGTCTGCTGTGGCAAGTAACAACAAAGAACGGTGCAGGGAAAATTTTGCCACTACCACCAATGTGTGAGGCTGATGTCAATAATGGCAGGTGGGTGCCCATCAATGGATGCAATGAATTTAGTAGGGGCTCAGGATATCGTCACTATCATGTCTCTGGAATGGCTTCATGTACAAACTCATACGTATGGGGATGGTATGCAACGCCGAGTAACTCTATGTGTAGATTTAGTAACCGTTCTGAAAAAAGACTCAAGTCTCAATTGACTCAAAGGCATATGGTGTTTATCGGTGATAGTATGATACGTAACCTTTTCCATGCTTTCTCAAGAGCCATGGGTGAAGAATCAGCTGGGGCATACGATGCCACCTTGCCAAAGCACTCAGACGTTTCCCGAACTATCGGAACAACTCAGCTAGAATTCCGGTGGGCACCCATGGCAGAAGATGCCTTGGGAAAGCTAGAACAATACAACAAAGATGCCGCTTCTGTTCAAGCTATACCGGACGTGCTTGTAATGGGTGGAGGAGCTTGGGATCGGTTGCATAGTTGGGCCATTGTAGATAAAGAGCACAAGGTTTTAAGAAAAACTCTCAAAGCTCTGGCAGATGAAATGGGCAAAGCTAAGCTAAATGGAATTCCATCTGTTTGGGTGAATCCAACAACCATCAATACAAAGGCACTGTTGACAGATGAAAAAAGAGAAAATTTGAAGGAAGTTGATATGCAGCAAATGAGAGAACTTACAGCCCAAATGGGCGTATGGCTAGCGTCCTCATTTGTGTTAGACGGAACAGCATTTTCAAGAGATAGAGTGCAGGAGAGCTACGATGGAGTGCATTATCCTCCTCAAGTTTACGATGCTGGGGCACAAATCCTTGCCAATTCGATGGACTGGGTCCTGTTCGACCGCTTGACTAAAGATGAGTTCGTTCCGCCACGCCCCGGAAGCATGGCTAGTCCAATGATGGGGGTTGCTATGCTAGGATTTGTGTCATTAGGCCTTTTCCTGTTTGATGGATTTTTTGGATTTTCGTATATTGCTTCAATATTTGTCAATGGTGTATTTCCCAAGGACCTATACGAAGAATCGTTCAGTATATTGCATGAGAAAATGAAGCTACCACAAGTTATCGGCAGGGTGCAAGGCTTGTCAGCAGATAAGGATATTTTAAGTTTGCTGGCTAAAAATGCAGATTCTTCTAGCAGTCAGTTTTCTCGCTAAAAAAATAAAAACGGTGAAGCTTAATTGAGTGATCACAGACAATTCTGTAATTGTCTCTGATACACGAAGCCTTTTTTTCCACGAAAGGTTTGATTTTTTCATCATGAGTGTACTATTTTTACGAGCTGTTGAGCATACAAAAGTTCCGACCTTTCCCTTGCCATGAACCTTTTGATTGTTTTAATCATTCTGTTAAATATCTTTACTCTTTCAAAGTTTAATACTACAAAAAAATCCCAAAGATGCATTCCTCAATAAGATATCAACAGCAAAATCATCCTTACACAATGAGTGTCACATGTAAATGACATAAGCAATGATAAATGGTTCAAGAATATCAAGCTATAGTAACAGGTTAAGCTCTTCCCAGATTCTTGCAATGGAACAGTTGTAGCAATGCGCACAATAGTAGAAATAGTTGGCCAAACAACGTTTAGAAGTGACTGTACCCTGTTAAATTTTCACGCACTCTTGTGTCCCAAAGTGTTAGTGTCCATATGATGGGCACATCAGAGTTGTTTGATGCTTTTAGTCCTACAGCTAAGGTGGGCATGCATCTGAATTCGTACTGGTCAACCGTTTCTATGCTTCGCGTATTGTTAATTGACCATTGGATCGTGTTTGACGCTCTTCTATGGCCCGCATTTGGTGCTCTATTCTATCGACCCATTCCCTAAGATGACATTTATTTCGATTCAATCTGTTCTCTTAACTGGCAGCCTCTATAGGCCGTTATCGCCGTGAGTTTGGTGCAAGCACCATTTCATTTGTTCAGGATACCCGTGCAGAGTGCAGACACAACTCGTGAGCCTTCTTCCCGCGCTTTTGAAGTTTGAATGACTGCAGATAGCTACCGTAGAGGACTAAACAAATAATCATGAAAATTACGTACTTAATTAGTCCGCATAGGTTACGTAATTAATGTTATTTTGTCCGTTGTAGTTAAGAAATTAGTCTTATTATGTCCTTCTTAATTTTTTAATATTAATTATTAAGTCTTTACATAATGTCCTGTAAATTGGTCATATAATGGAGCAGGAACGTATGAAACGGATGTAGGAGTGGGAGCAGTTTGAGAGATTCCGTCGTGAATCTCGTTTGCATAAGTCTGCTGATGATGATGAGCAGATGGATGATTTGCTGGATGAGGACTCTGATGATGAGCTCCTGAGACGGGTCAACAATAATCTGCAACGTCAGCCTTTTAATGACGTGACGAATTTATGTAGCACGACACCGTCGCCCAATGCATCATCGGAGTCTGGTGCAATTCCTGAGTGGGCCGGATGTACCCAGGATGCCATAATGAAGCGTATGAAGGCCATTGATAAAGACCAGTTGAAGGATTTAGGACTGAAGGAATTTTACAAGTCCTATTTTTCCTGGGAAAAAATGACCAATGACCAGAAGAATAAAACTTTGTCTTACTTCCGAGCGTTACCGGAAGAACTACAAGGTATGTCTGTTGTTCTCTTACTACAATTTTTTTTTTAATTTCATTTTATTAATCTCTTTTCTTCTCTTTTTTTTATTGTTCAGAGTTGGTTGTCGCAGAGGCACAGCAGGACACCGTCTCTGCAAGCCAAACGGCATCAAACCGAAACACCCAGACCTCAAAAGATGATATCGTTCGCCTCATACATCTTTTTAAGGAGCCTGCAGCGCAGAGACATTGGACGAATCTGCATGGTATCATGACGAGAGCTGAGTTGGATGCAAGGAAGGCCGCTCCTGCATATGCTGAGGGTG
>Ga0068876_10003880_pt1 | contig 10601 bp, 6 predicted proteins | sample NOAtaG_6_FD_66442 | JGI IMG/M metagenome (GOLD analysis project Ga0068876, IMG submission 66442) | Freshwater lake microbial communities from Lake Erie, under a cyanobacterial bloom - NOAA_Erie_Diel5S_2200h metaG | ecosystem: Environmental > Aquatic > Freshwater > Lake | place: USA: Ohio, Lake... | reverse complement strand
TGAGGGATTTCGGCAACAGCATGATCGGCTGTTAAAAATACTAGATATTGGCCTGCTCCGATTTTTTTGTCAAGCATGGTGAGTAGATCCTGAATGTTTCGGTCCAGGCGGATATAGGTATCCATTACTTCAACGGAGTTAGGGCCCATAGCATGACCAATCAGATCCGGAGTGGAGTAGGAGATGGCCAGAAAATCGGTGACGCCATCTTTTCCGATTTCTGCTCCATCAATGGCGGCTTTTGCAAAATCGGTGAGCAGATCATCGCCATACGGTGTTCTGGAAATGAGATCTAGCTCGCCGTTCTGCTTTCTTAAGACGGAAAGATTATAAGGGAATGTGGGTTTATCCTTACCTCGAAAAATTGTTTCAGACTTAGAATCATCAGGCCCGCATTCTATGTAGGTTTCAATAGGTAGGAGGGTATTCCATTCCTTTGTCAGGTATTTATCCGCGAGCTTTTGGCTGTTGAATTGTTCGACCCACAGAGGGAGACCTGGTTTGTAATAGGTGCTGGAGATAAAATTCCCGGTGCTCCCATCATACCAATATGCACCATCGGGTATGTGACCTGCAGGAAGTACAGCGCCCCGGTCTTTAATGGACATGCCAATTACTTTTGCCTGACGCTGGGTTGATAATTCCAACTCGTCGGTAATGGTAGTACTGATCATCCGGAAGGGTGAAACGGCACCTTGCCCTGCGGTGGTGGTTCCAACTGGGCTGAAGCGCTTGTCCTCCACACAGTTTACCGTTTTGGATTCAGACCGTTCGTACCATTCATTGCCGATAATACCATTTACAGATGGAGTTGTTCCGGTGTACACTGCCGCGTGGCCGGGGCCTGTTAGTGTAGGTATATAATTGTAATGGGCATTTTTCATCATGAAGCCCTGATTCATCAGTCGCTTGAATCCACCCTCACTGAATTTAGGAGCAAATCGATAGAGGTATTCCTGTCTCATCTGATCGACCACAATACCGATGACGGCTTTTGGGCGGTTTGACTGTGCTTGAGTCAACAATGGAATCAACTGGAAAAGAATTATCCACTTTTTCATAGTAAAGGATTGAAGATGCAATTACTAACTTTTGTGCCAAATCTTCAATTGTCGCACAAGACTTGATCCAATAAATCAGTACTGGTTGAAAATTTTTGAAGTGTTCGTCCGTAGCGATCAAAATAGTCTAACTGAATTTCCTTTTCGGTTTTAGGGGTTATTCCAATGAAAAGGGTTTTTTGATCATCGGAGAGCCATAAGATCTCACTGTATGTGGCGGGCACTAGAATACCCGTTGTGGAGCTGATCAGTCCGTACAGCCCTTTTGATTTGAATATAATTCTTTCGTTATTCTCCACAGATTGCCAGTCCGTAATTTGGTCTGCGATGGTCTTGGTGGTGTGTACGCGCATCATGGACCAATTTTCTTGTTTTTTTACGAGTGCCAGACTATCGTTTATATATTTCACTTCATCAAAAATGAAGATTGCTTTTTCTGGCTTTTGAGTAAGGTTGATGATTCCCCATTTTTTGTTTTTACGGGCCATCATCAAATCTTCAGAGTAGGGAACAAGGTTGGCATCGTAAATTGGTTTTAATAGTTTGCCTGAGCCTGGGTTATATCCACCAAATTTTTTTTCTCTGAGAAGACTGAACCAACCGTTTTGATACAGTATAGCATCGTAATCGGCTGCTAGCACTTCCCTTCCTCCGGATTTTACCAGTCCTATCTTACTTTTCAGTTTTACGGTGAATAAATTTTTAGTTACGGGAGTAATTTCCGAGTAAGCCCCAGAGACAACTTTTTTTCCTGATTGGGCATCAAAAAGCTGAAGCTGCGTTTTTTTCTTCACCAAGAAGAATAAGCCAGAATCAGTTGAAGAAAGGAAGCGAACTTCATCTTCTGCAAGAAATCCAACCTTTTGTTTCAATGGTGTAAACAGAGTTATAGAATCTCTTTTTTTAGCAAATGCAAATTTTCCATTAAACCAGATGCTATCTACTGAGGATGCTGCTAGGGTCTGATCTTTTAAAAAATAAAGATTTAGTCCAGTTGCGGATTGTGTTTTCATCCATGGTTCAGGGAATTCAATTTTTTTAAATAGTTTATTTTTAAGCAGTGGCCAATCATAGAGGGTGAGGCTGTTGTTTTTTTCAATGATAAATCCTGCTGGGGAAAATCTGATCACATGTCGATCCATTGGAATAATGGTCACTAGATTTTCATTGAGCACCTCTTCCATGCTGCCTACTTTAATTTTAATAAAGTTTGCTCCAAGCACAGAGATGTCGTCAACAACGCGTCCAGGCACTTTACCCTCTTTATAGGCGAGGATGTCCTGTTGCTTGACGAACTGGTATTTACCTGATTTTTTGAAAACAGCTACAGATCCGATTTGAAAGATACTGTCGTACACAGGAGAAAGAATAAGTTGTCCGGCCAAGCCGGAAAGCTGCCATTTATCCTTGACTTGAATGGCTAGAAAATGATTGGCAATTAAACCCGCATTTTTTATAGGTTCATTAAGTGGTTTCCAACCTGTTTCATGAATTAGTTCGTACTCATTTTTGTTTTTTGCGGTGATCAGGAATCCAGCTCCTACGTTGCGTACCTGAGTGAATGATCCGTTCAGAAGCCTTCGGCCTTTACGTGAGTAGATTCCATCGGGAAGAAGAACTAATCCGGCATGTTCGTTACTACAGGTTACCGAATACGGAAGAGAGTCGTATTTTGGCTTCACCAGTATTTGGCCTTCAAAACCCATAAATCCTAGTTTGTTCTTTTCTGCTATTGGTATCCAGACCTCTGAGCCATAATCTGGGTTCAGGTGTGCGATGATATCCAGTGACCGTTGGGCTAATGTTGTTCCAGGGAATTTGGCTGCAAAGTTTTCAAAAGATTTTTTTTGTCCATCTAAGGTTGTCAATTCAAAAATATTTTCGAGTGCTTGATCTCTCCACCTACTTTCCGGAAAGGAGAAATAGAATGATTCAAATTCGTTAGCGGTTCCATTGCGCGTTTTTTCCTTGAAGTTTAATTCATCAAACTTTTGCGCAGCAAGATTTTTTAAATGGGACTCTGGCCATTGGTTGATGTAGGTTTTATAAGCTTGTGCCGTATTTCTTCTTAAAGCTGTTTCGAAGCTCAGGGAATCACGTTTCAGGATGGCTTGGGCTCGTTGCGGTGCATCGGCATAGTTTTTTATAAAATGGGTCAGTGCTTCAACAGAACTCTTACCATAGGCCTTATCGAAAGCCAACTGATCGATTCGAATTTTCTGTTCGTTAAGTATTTGTTGGGTTAAGGGAAACTTGCTTAACCTTTCTTGTGATTTGGCATCTGTTTTTTTGAAGAGATTACCTGTTGTACTCAGTAAGGCCTTGGCTGTATCTGGATTAAATTTTGGATTCGCCGGACTGGAGAAATAAAAAGTTAAGGCATAGAGACCTTCGATGGATGACGGATTTTTTTCCAGAGCCGTTTCCAAGAGTTCTCTCGCATCGGACCATTTCTTTTCCTGCATTTTCACCATGGCTGATTTTTCTCTGCTGGTGAGGAGTGGGATTTGGCAGAGGCCTTCCTGACTTGAGAGAAATGCAAGCACTAACCATACCAGGCTGCCTTTAAGTGGAAAAAGACCAAAACAAGTTTTCTGGACAGCTGGATTGTAGATGGTCATTTAACTTCTATTTATTGCCCGATCAATGCCCTGGTTGGCGATTTAAGTGTTTAGTGCAGGAATCCTACCCCGAAATTAAACAAACGAATACAGTTCTTTTCGGTCTCCTTGGCTTCAGGTAATAAGGGATCCTGAGCTGAAGTATAGTTTATCCTCGATTTAATAATTAAAACTTACCATTGAGTAGATAAATCAGACAATTGATCGGAATGCAATTGAAAAATTAAACTATACGTGGGTTATTGTAAAAAAAAACAAACATGAATAAAATACTTAAAGCTTCTTTTATTTTGATTTTCTTTTCTTTCTCCTTACTTCTTTTTCAGTTTTCCTGCCAAAGTGTTGCCGATGCCGAGCCTGCACTTTCTGTTGATGAGGCTGTAAAGCCATTGAACCAGATCTTTTATTTTAAAGTAGGTAGTAATGGTGCAGAGCAACTGTGGGTAGCCAATTATGATGGCTCTAATCAGCGCGCATTTCTGGTACTACCTGAAAATTTAAATTTTATTTCTGAGACGGTCTCAGTTGCTCCGGATGGCAAAACCATTTTTATGACGTTGAATGAGGTCATTAATTCAAATACTGAAAATACTTCTGTTTACGCGGTCAATGCTGATGGTACCGGTTTAAAAAAGATAATTGCTGGCACGGACGGTTCGGGTGAGGTAGGGTTAGCTGCTGTTTGGTGATTGTAAACTCATTTTCAAATGCTATAGATTCTGCTTTTAAATTTTTCTTTAGACTTTATATATCTGTCAGATTATCTGGTAAATAAAAAACCCGTCACTACTTGAAGTGGCGGGTTTAATTATTTGGTCGGGGTGAGATGATTCGAACATCCGACCTCCACGTCCCTAACGTGATGCGCTAACCGGGCTGCGCTACACCCCGAATCCCTCAGAGCCGGAAAAAGACCTTTTTTGAGTTGTTTTACCGGAAAAGAGGATGCAATAATAATAAATCTTTCGTGAACTGAAGTTGGCTTTAGGCCTTTAGAGACGGTCAACTGCCGATCTACAACTCATTTTTTTAATTCTTCATAAGTTGTATTTTCAAACACCCCAAAATCCTGATTCATGAAACGATTGATATCAAGCTTTACCCAAATCGTTAACTACAAATCGCTAATAATAACCGGACTTTCCGTAGTCAGCACATACATCTGTTTTAAGTATGGACTTACCGCAAAGTTCCCCGATATGTTGGTTGGTGTGGCCATCGTATTCCCGGTCGTCTTTTCTATTGGTTCTGCCTTTTCCAGGCGCGAAACTGCACTACAGCGGTACTCCGATTTTAAGGGCCACGCTTTAGCTATCTATTATGCGACACGTGATTGGACATCCGATAAATCTTCTGATTTGCCCGAGCGAACACGGTCTCTTATCAAAGAAATGGTTGAGATGATGCGCATTGTCTTTAGTAGTAAAAACCGACCAGAGTGGCGGATGCATGAACGAAAAATGTATGAGCTCTTTTCCAAACTTTCAGGTATTACTATGGAGATGCGTCAATTGGGTGTTCAGAGTGGCGAGATTTCCCGAATCAGTCAGTACGTAAGTAAAGTCATCATTGCCTTTGATAATATGAAGGTTATTCACAATTACCGTACCCCCATCACCCTCAGGTCTTACAGTAAGGTGTTTATTTATATTTTTCCAATCATTTACGGCCCTTATTTTGCCAGCACCTTTCACGATTTTGATTCCCACCTGGAATATGTTATGCCGGTGTTGTACAGTTTTATTCTGGTAAGCCTGGATAACATTCAGGATCACCTGGAAAACCCGTTTGATGAAATTGGTGAGGACGATATCAATATTGATCCGGATCATATCGTGAGTCTGATCCCGTAATATCTACTTTCCGGCGGCTGCTTTCTTCTGTAACGAAGGATTGGAGTATTTGGAGCAGATCGGGCATTTTTTCCAGTCATGGCTTCGGGCCTGACAATATTCTCTTCCGAAGTAAATGATTTGAAGGTGAAGGTTTTTCCAGTCCTTTTCTGGAAACAACTTTTTTAAATCTCGCTCGGTCTCCACCACTGTTTTACCAGGAGAAAGGCCCCAACGTTTGGCCAGGCGATGGATATGCGTATCTACTGGAAAAGCAGGCACATCAAACCATTGGGTCATCACTACGGAAGCAGTTTTATGTCCAACGGCAGGCAGACTTTCCAGAGCTTCCAGTGAATTGGGCACTTGACCATCGTATTTTTCGATCAGTATTTTGGATAGACCGTGAATGCCTTTTGACTTCATTGGAGACAATCCACACGGTTTAATGATCTCCCGGATTTCATCTACAGTCAGCTTTGACATCTCGAAGGGATTGTCTGCTTTTTCAAAAAGGATAGGAGTAATTTTATTTACACGCTCATCGGTACACTGAGCCGATAATAAAACCGAGATGAGCAGGGTATAGGCGTCCTTGTGATGAAGCGGGGGCTCAACTTCAGGATACAATTTGTTCAACATTTTAAGGATGGCTTGTGCCTTTTCTTTTTTAGTCATGACCGTGGCAGGTATGGAAGTGGGCTGCAATCTTGTAATTTTTGATTCATCCACCTATACTTGCGCGTTCGAAACATTGAATTTTCCTAACCAACATTCATCAGGATGAAAACCATAGACCAGATCAATTTCAGCGGAAAAAGGGCTCTGATTCGCGTTGATTTTAACGTGCCTTTAGATAAATCTTTCCAGGTCACTGACGATAACCGCATTCGTGCAACGATCCCGACCTTAAAGAAGATCCTGGCTGATGGTGGCAGCTGTATTTTGATGTCACATTTGGGTCGACCAAAGGAAGGTCCTGAGGAAAAATATTCCCTGAAACATACCCTTTCCAAGACTCAGGAGCTTTTGGGTGTGCCTGTAATTTTTGGTGGTGATTGCATTGGTGATGAGGCGTATCAGCTAACAGCCTCCCTGAAACCTGGTCAGGTGGTCATTCTAGAAAATTTGCGCTTTTACAAGCAGGAGGAAAAAGGAGATGAGTCGTTTGCTGAAAAGCTTGCGCGTCATGGCGATATTTATGTCAATGACGCTTTTGGTACGGCTCACCGTGCACATGCTTCTACTACCATCGTAGCTAAATTTTTTACAGAAAAGTGTGCTGGATATGTTTTGGCAGCTGAGGTTGAAAATGCCGAGAAGGTTTTGAAAAATGCCGCGCGGCCGTTCACAGCTATTATGGGTGGCGCTAAAATTTCTGATAAGATTCTCATCATTGAGCAGTTGCTCAACAAAGTTGATCATTTGATTATAGGAGGAGGGATGGCGTATACCTTCTTTAAAGCAATGGGTGGTTCAGTTGGAAACTCATTGGTAGAAGCGGATAAGCTTGATTTGGCTCTTCAACTTATTCAAAAAGCAAAAGATAAGGGCGTGCAGCTTCATTTACCTGCAGACTCAGTTGTAGCCGATAAGTTTGACGCAGCTGCTCACACCGCTGTTTCAAATAATCAATCTATTGCCGATGGTTGGATGGGATTGGATATTGGGCCAGAAGCCACCCGTCAGTTTTCTGATGTCATCGGGCAATCCAAAACCATTCTTTGGAATGGACCGATGGGTGTATTTGAAATGAAGCCATTTTCGAATGGTACACGACAGGTTGCTGAAGCAGTTGCAGCAGCAACTAGCAAAGGTGCATTTTCCTTAATTGGTGGTGGTGATTCGGCTGCTGCTGTAGCCATCTTCGGATTCCAGGATCAGGTAAGTTATGTTTCAACCGGTGGCGGAGCCTTACTTGAATATTTTGAAGGTAAGGAATTACCCGGTGTAAAAGCCTTGCAGGAGTAGAATCTACTTTGGGTGAACCAACCAAAATTCATCGTAGCGAATTTCACCTTCCTCAAGTAATTCACGGATGACCTCTATAAAAAGGTGGTGATCGGGTGGCGTTATTTCAGACTCCAACTCATCCAGGCTTCTGGGTTTCTGGGATACGATGGTAAGAATTTGCTCGCGAAAGGAATTCCATCGGGTTTTATCCTTTCTTTTTTTCTCTTCCAGACACCGGTCGCAGATTCCGCATTTTTGTGGAAGTTTTTCATTAAAATAGTTGAGCATGACCATCTGTCGACATGTTTTGTTCTGACGGGTGTAGTGAATCATAGCTTCCGATTTTTCGGTCATGATTCGTGCCCGCTTGGCAAGGTCTGCTGTATTTAGCGGTAGTCGATTGGCATCCCAACGAGGGGTAATCCAGGTAAGCAGCGGTATTTCAGAGGCTGGTTGGTACCGTAGTATTTTAAGCTCTTTTAGGTGTTGCAGTTGACTTTTTACCTCTTTAATGGTTCGATTGATTTGTTGGGCTATTCGTGGTTCTGAAATGGTTACAAATTCAGAAAATACCTCTGCTCCATAGAGACGTAGGATGCTTTGAATTAAGGGTTCAAAATCTTCGTTTGCAATTTGAAATTGGTACAACCTTGATTTATCCACATTCAGATTAAGTGTGGCTTGTTTGTGGTGACGATCTTCTATGTGGATGAATCCAGATTCCTCCAAGCGTCGGAGGGCTAAGTGGGCTTGCGATTTTTTAAAGGAGAATTTACTGGTAAATTCTTCGAAGTCGAATGGGTAACTAACCGCTTCGCCAGCTCCTTCGGCCAGTTGAAAATGATTGGCTAGTCCCTGATATATTTTTCGAAGGTATTCTGCATCGGGTAGTGCTTCCTTTGAATAGGTCTCCAGCGCTGTAATATCGGACTCATTGTATAAAAGAACCGCATAGGATCTCTTTCCATCACGACCACCTCTTCCGGCTTCCTGGTAGTATGCTTCCAGACTTTCCGGCAGACCTAGATGTATTACGAGCCGTACATCTGATTTATCAATACCCATTCCAAATGCGTTGGTGGCCACCATAACCCTCTTTTTATTGGTGATCCATTCTTCCTGTCGCTGGGCGCGTTCATCAAATTTCATTCCTGCATGGTACCAGGTTGATGAAATGCCTTTTTGTCCAAGAAAAGCCGCAATCGATTTGGTTCCTTTTCTTGAACGTACATAAACGATTGCTGGTCCGTTTACCCGCTTAAGAATTTCTGTCATCGTTGCTTCCTTATTTTCCGCCTTACGCACGACAAAACTGATGTTGTCGCGTGAAAAACTTCTTTGATGCAGGGCTGGTTGACGAAGATTGAGCTTGGTGGTAATATCCTTCTTTACACGCTCTGTAGCAGAAGCCGTTAGGGCAATGAGCGGAACTTTGGGATGGATTTCACGAATGGTTCCAATCTTTAAGTAGGCTGGTCTAAAGTCATACCCCCATTCTGAGATGCAGTGGGCTTCATCAACGGCAATTAGCGAGACGGTCATTTTAGCCAATCTTATTTTAAAAATTTCTGTTTCTATTCTTTCGGGCGACAGATACAACAATTTTATTTTCCCATAAATGCAGTTATCGAGGGTAATATCGATTTGTTCTTTGGTCATTCCGGAATGAATGACGGCACATTCGATGTTTCGTTTTTTCAGTTGCTGAATCTGATCTTCCATTAGGGCGATCAAGGGAGAGATGACGATGCAGACCCCCTCCATAGCCAGCGCTGGAACTTGATAGCAAATAGATTTTCCTCCTCCGGTTGGCAGCAGGGCTAGTGTGTCTTTACCAGAGAGCAGGCTCGAGATGATTTGATCTTGTGGGCTTCTGAAATGCTCATAGCCCCAGTATTTTCTGAGAATTTCCTGCGGTGTGTACTGGATTATAGCCATGAGTATTGCAAGTTAATGAACCGGGCTCACTCCGAGTTGACCTCTGGTTTAAGGCTGCAAAAGATCAGACAAACCAAAAAGGAATGCAGTAACCATCAGGATGATTATCCAGTATCGATTTTTGGTTATGAGGAATCGCTCGGAGGCTAGCAGTAGCGTGGCTAATGCAACGGCTTGTTCGGTATGGATATGGATGTCTGCAAACGGACCTAGCGGTAATTGCCCGATCGCGCTTGTTATATAATTCATCAATGTGATCAGTTTTGAGAGCACCCAGCCTGCCGTGGGTGCCAGAAGGGGAATCAATGAAAGTGGAAGAAAGGCCAATCCAACGAAAAGAGCTAGAGACGATAATGGTATGATCAGGAGATTCGCCGGTATGAACCATGCCGGTAGTTGATGGAAATTAAGTAGGGTAATTGGTAATGTGGTGAGTTGAGCAGCTATTGAGATGCTCGTAAGATTCCATCCGCTGAACACCATGCGTGAGCTCGGTTCCCATAGTCGGAGAATTAATGGATGAATCCAGACAATTCCAAGAACTGCCAGATACGAGAGCTGGAAACCGATTCGTGTAATCAGCCAGGGATCTGAAAGTAGTAGTATGAAGGCTGACGCTGCGAGTGTGTTGTACATGTTTGATCTGAGACCAAAGGGTCTGCTAACAGCAATTAATGTGAACATTACCACAGCCCGTAAAACCGAAGGGGATAATCCGGTTATTAAGGCGTAGCTCCAGAGAAGTCCTATTGTGAGTATACTGATCAGGTGGTTTCCGCCATATACTTTTTTAAGAGGTTGGGTAAGTATCAAAATTATCCAATACAACAAGCCAGTGTGAAGTCCTGACACTGAAAGCACATGAAGAGTGCCAGTAACGGCATAGTGCTTATTAAGATCTGGGTCGAGCTCATCGGATTGACCAACCAGTAATGCGGTAGCGATGGCGCGTTCATTTTTTCCACTGACGAACGAATGAATTTGTGTTATGCACCACTTTCGCAGATCAACGGCCAGGTGATAAAGTGTGTAGGGTCTACGTCCAATGACCACCAGCTCATCAGAAAAAGGATAATCTTTAAAGAAAATATTTTTTCGCTTTAGGTATTCGGCGTAGTTGAAGGTGTCTGATGAGGAATTTGATTTTACTGGTTTTGGCGAACCATGGATTAACAAGACATCTCCATGTTGTATTT
>Ga0068876_10003876_pt1 | contig 10604 bp, 7 predicted proteins | sample NOAtaG_6_FD_66442 | JGI IMG/M metagenome (GOLD analysis project Ga0068876, IMG submission 66442) | Freshwater lake microbial communities from Lake Erie, under a cyanobacterial bloom - NOAA_Erie_Diel5S_2200h metaG | ecosystem: Environmental > Aquatic > Freshwater > Lake | place: USA: Ohio, Lake... | reverse complement strand
ACTAACACCGCACTGATCGTGTAGTTTACGAAATCCTGTGTTTGGAGAACAATTAATTCGCCCTCGGCAACAGCGTGCAAACCGATGTGTAAAGCACTGTACACCGCAATAATAATCACCACGGAGAAAAATAATTGTGAACGGTGACGCATGTTGACGATACTAAACAATGCGGTTATTCCGGTTAACACTTGAATAAATAAGAAATGAAAACGATCTCCGCTGACATGCAACGAAACAATTAACATCGTAATCAAATGCACAAACAAGGCTAATCGTGCATCAAAAAACGCGCGCATGATGATCGGCAGAATACAAAAAGGCAAAGCGTACAAAGGAATATTCTGAAAGTAATTCGGAACAAATGACATGGTGGTTGTCAATACCACTATCAGTAACAAAAACAATAAGCGGGAATCGCTGGCCAATAATTCTCTTCGGAACAAGCGCAAAAATTGAAATAGTAAAAAAAGTACAAAACCAACCACGATCAGCTGTCCGCCCAACAGCGTCCATCCTCCTGCTGTCTCTCCTGACTTTAATTCATATTCGGCTTGTAACGACACCAACTTTTGATACGTATCGTCATCAATCACATCCCCTCTGTTAACGATGAGTTCACCTTTAGTAACGGCCCCGCGTGCAACTGCAACGTTACTCAATGCCTGTTGCAATAATTTGCGTGTTAATGCACTATCATATAATACATTGGCACGCACAATAACATCAGCATTTTTCCACTCCCCATAAACGTCTTCAGGAATTCGCTTTCTAAGTAACGTATCTACTTCGGATGGCGTCGGGAATGTCCCCAATAATATTTCTTCGGCAACAGCACCCTTAACTAACAAAACTTTGTCTCCCGGCCCTTTGCCCGAATTGGAACTAAAGGTTCGGATTCCTTTCGTATAAATTTTATCCAGCTCAAGCAATATTTTGACACGCGAACTGCTCGTTAAATCGCTAATTCCTTTTGCAATTTCCTGCTGCGCATCTTCAGTGATGGTGCTGTCAACGCGATAATAAGGAGTGAATTCTCTACGCAGATCTTCTTTCTCCTGTTCAATTTCAGCTACCGGTTTACTCACAGCAAAGTCAAAGGGTGCGATAACACCTTCGTACGGCCAAGGCTTACCATTTAGTCCATCGATATTGTAACGAAATGCTGAACCTCGCGGATAAATCCACACCAAAACCAACAAACCCGACAAAAAGAGAAATCCCTTGTAAAGCAGGGCGTGGCGGTCACGAATAAACTCAAAAACTTTTCTGATCACGAAACGAAATTAACGAGAATACGCTGTCAAATTTCTACTTGCATAGGAAGAAACTCACTGTTTGCTAACAAGGTTCCTCAGGGGCAATTAAAATAGTTAGATTTGTGCGTTAACATTATACACAGCAAATTATGAAAGAAGTTTATATCGTCTCCGCAGTGCGCACTCCAATGGGATCATTTGGTGGTGCTTTGGCTGAAGTTTCTGCAACACAATTAGGCGCTATTGCAATTAAAGCGGCTGTTGAACGCGCCGGCATTGCTCCTGAGCAAGTTAACGAAGTTCTTATGGGCGCCGTATTACAGGGCAATCTGGGCCAAGCTCCTGCTCGTCAGGCTGCTCGTTTCGCAGGTTTACCTGATGCAGTAACATGCACTACTGTTAACAAAGTTTGTGCATCCGGAATGAAAACGGTTATTTACGCTGCACAATCTATTAAACTGGGTGATACCCAAGTTGCAGTAGCAGGTGGCATGGAAAACATGTCTGCTGCTCCGTATTACGTGGAAAAAGGTCGTTACGGACATCGTTTTGGTCACGGTCAATTACTGGATGCCATTGTGAAAGACGGCTTGACTGATGTGTACCACAATAACCTGATGGGTAACTCTGCCGAATTGTGTGCAGCAAAATATTCCATTACGCGTGAACAACAAGATGCTTATGCGATTCAATCGTACCAGCGTGCTGCTGTTGCATGGGAAGCGGGAAAATTTAATGACGAAGTGGTTCCTGTAACCGTTAAAACCCGCAAAGGTGATGTAGTGGTTAGCGTGGATGAAGAATACAAAAATGTTAGTCTTGATAAGATCCCCGGATTAAAGCCTGCATTTCAGAAAGATGGAACAGTAACTGCTGCTAATGCTTCTACCATTAATGATGGAGCCGCAGCGATGGTTTTAATGAGCAAGGAAAAAGCAGACGAACTGGGTATTAAACCTTTAGCGAAAATCTTAAGTTATTCAGATGCAGAACAAGCACCTGAATGGTTTACTACCTCGCCTGCTAAAGCAATTCCTGCCGCAGTAGCTAAAGCCGGTTTGCAAATGAATGATATAGATTTCTTCGAAATTAACGAGGCTTTCTCTGTTGTCGCATTGGCTAACCTTGATCTCATGAATCTCGAAGCATCAAAAGTAAATGTGAATGGCGGCGCGGTGGCATTAGGTCATCCACTCGGTTGTTCCGGTGCTCGTATCATCGTAACATTAATCAATGTATTAAAACAGAACAATGCCAAGTACGGCGTTGCCGGAATTTGTAACGGCGGTGGTGGTGCCAGCGCAATTGTTATCGAAAACATGTAAAACAAATAAGGGCTTTCTTTAACAAGAAAGCTCTTTTGCCATAACAATGCCTTACGGAATTTGTCACCTTAGTGTTGTGCCTTGCAGGCGAGAACCATCCGACAAAAGCGAGATGGTTACACAACTATTGTTTGGTGATGCGTTTGAAGTGATTGAAACGCGTGATTCCTGGCATCATATTGTCACCGCGTGGGATCACTATGATTGCTGGATTGATCGAAAGCAATACGTTCCCGTAAGCAAATCTGCTTTTGAAAATTTAAAGCTCAATCCGGCGCCTGTTGTTACCGATCTTTTTCAACTGATAACAGACACATCAACAGGAATTACATTTCCGATTGTCATTGGAAGTTCGCTTCCGTTCTTTGCCGGAAACGAATGTAGCATTGGAGAGCGCATGTACGTGGTGGACGGTCATGCTAAGTCTTTTGAAACGGAGATTTCGAGAGAAAGTATCGTGGATACAGCCATGTCTTTTATTCATGCACCTTATTTGTGGGGAGGACGTTCTCCTTTCGGTATCGATTGCTCCGGATTTACTCAGGCCGTTTTCAAAGTGAATGGTTTACAAATAAAACGTGATGCATACCAACAAGTAGAAATTGGCGATGCATACAGTTTTGTTGAAGAAGCGCAGCCCGGCGATTTGGCATTCTTTGATAATGAAGAAGGACGCATTGTGCACGTGGGAATCGTAATCGGAGAAAATAAAATCATTCATGCCTCCGGTCGTGTGCGCATTGATCATTATGATCATTACGGCATATTTACGCCCGAGCGCGGAGGTTATACGCACAACTTGCGCATTATCAAAAACATCTTACTGTAACGAAATAAAAGAGCCGCATTAATCATGCGGCTCTTTCATGCTATTTCATTTTTGTTATTCCACGACGAACTTCATCACAAACGCGTCATCACCTGACGTTACCATGAGGTAATAAACACCTGCAGCAAAATTAGGCAACGCAACTTGCACAGGACCGCTTACTCCATTCAATGAACGAGCGAACACATCCTGTCCTAATGAATTGCGCACAATCATCATACGATTATCTGCCGATGGCAATTGCAACACAACCTCATGTTGTGTTGTATTATAGAATGCTGAAATTGCAACATTATTTTCTTCAATGCCTATACAACCAACACCTATGTTGTTGAAGGTGATCGTATCCGCACCACATGAATTGGTAACAATCAGTTGCGCTGTATAGTTACCCGAATTCGGATACAATATAACAGGAGACGAGGCATTGGACGTAGCCGGTGTTCCACCTGGGAACGACCAACTGTAATTCATGGCATTAGCACTATTACTTCCATCGAACGTAATGGTTTCATTGATACAAATAACGGAATCACTAGGAGAAATAGCAGCTACAGGATCTTCATCAACCTGAATAACTACATTGGCGTTGGTCACGCAGCCATTCGCACCGGTTCCCTGAACGTTATAGGTGATACTTGTTGTTGGTGTACTAATAACGGAAGCTCCTGTAGTTTGATTGAGAAAAGTTCCCGGTGACCAAACGTATGACGACGCGCCGCTGGCCGTCATGGTTACAGGCGTTGCTGGACAAACTATTGTTGCGGTACTTGTAACGTTTAAGACAGGATTTGGATTAACAGTAATGGACACAAATGCGGAGTCAAACAAATTACAACCACCGCCTACGACATACAAAATAGCATTGTACGTACCCGGATTATTGAAATTAACGGTCTGCACAACGTTATTTGATGTTAGCGGCGAAGCATTCGGGAAATACCATAACAGGGTATCCTGATACGTTGAACCCGCAGCATCAAAAGAGATCGTGTTACCGGCACAGATACTGGTAGCACTTGGAGTAATTTGCGCAACTGTATTTTGACTGGTCAGGAAAGGATGAATGTATAATGATGCTGACAAATTCCAGGAACCTGCAGTAGTATATTGATACCAATTGTTATTGGATTGTCTTTCCCAAATAGCTGATGGCGTTGTTTGTCCTGCTGTGTTCGAAACTATGCTCAACGTATCTTTTGTACCTGTAGTCCATTGCAAGTTGGTCAAATCAACACTCACAAAGAAACGTTTGGATACCGGAAGTGTAATTGGATTATTGACGAAGGAGAATTCTGAATAATAATTACCATTTACATCCTGCATAATTTCACCCATCGATCTACCAACAGCAGTACCAATTTGAACTCCCGGAGTTCCACTGGTTCCGTCGTACACTTTCACATTCACAATCTTATTTTGATTGGCTGAATAAGCCAGACCAAATGCAACCCAAACATTTACTAATTGTGTGTATGGTTGAGACGATGCGTCAAAATACATCGCTTTCTCTCTGTTCAGATAGGTGTTCATGCCGTTAATCCAACCGTCAGAACCTACAGATGAGCCGGTATAATAGTTAACCGGAGTCCAGTTGGAAGGTGCAGGGAAATTCACACGTGTACAACCTGAAGCAGCAACAACAGTAATATATCCTGTGCGGGTTTCAGTATCTGATCCGTTCGCACTGCTGACTGTCAGCGTAACGTTATATGTACCCGGTGTATTGTAAACAATAGCAGGAGGATTTGCCCCATTAAATGTGCCCGGTGTTCCGCCCTGGAAAGTCCAGCTGTATGTAGTCGGATTATATAAAGACTGGTTCGTAAAAATTACGGAACCTCCTGCTGTAACAGTAGTAATGTTCGCAGTAAAATCTGCAACCGGTGGCCAGTTTAACGTTGCTGCGATACAATTCATCGCGTTGTTCGCATTGATACGACCTGCTCCCAACTGTCCTATAAAAGATGGGTTTTGAGTGTTGATATTGGTAGCAGTTGAAGTGATACAAGTTCTGATATCAGATGGAGTCAATGCGGGATTCAATGATAACATCAAGCCTGCTAATCCTGCAACAATCGGAGAAGCCATGGAAGTACCACTCATATTACCATAAGTACTATTCACGGTTGTTGCATAGATGTTGTTACCCGGAGCAGAGATATCCACCCAGGTTCCGTAGTTGGAGAAACTGGCTTTAGCATCGTTACTGGAAGTAGCAGCAACTGCAATGCATTGCGTGTATCCTGCAGGATAGAACATCGTGTTCGTATTGTTATTTCCTGCAGCAGCAACTAAAACAACACCCTGACCATTGGCCCAAGAAATAATGTTTTGCGCTGTGGTGGATGAGCCTGTTCCACCCCATGACATATTGATCACATCTGCGCCGGCAGCTACAGCATACACAATTCCATCGTAACCATTTGTAACAACAGATGCCTGTGTAGTTGCTTTCACTGCAATCAGCTTACAACTAAATCCTATTGCTGCAACACCGGTATTGTTATTCGTTGTTGCACTGGCGCAACCTGCAACGTGTGTACCATGACTAAAGCTGGAACTTGGCGGATCAGGGTTATTATCATTGCTGCCGACATCATATCCATTAATGTCGTCGATATATCCGTTACCGTCATCGTCAATGTTGTTGTTTGGAATTTCACCGGGATTTACCCACAAATTGCCCGACAAATCAGGATGTGAACGTTGCAAAGCGTCATCAACTATCGCAATCTTGATAGTTGAACCGGAAGAGAAATAATTCCATGCTCCCGAAGCATTAATCACATTTAAATGCCACTGGGAAGAATACGACGGATCGTTTGGTGTAAGTGTTGGACGATCCAATGGAACGCGCTCTGCATACACTACTTGTCCGGTTGCCTTCAGATCACTAATGATCTGCATCACATTTGCATGGTCATTAAATGTCAATAAAAATGTACGTTGCAATACCGGAGAATTTTTTGCTGCGTGAAATGGACGAGACAAATGTGCTCCGGGATGCGATTTCGCTAATTCCGGCAAAAACGGCAATGTCCCCAATGGAAGATTGTAATGATCTTCTGTTAAAGATGCCGTAAGACGAACATCATCTTTAACCTGAAACCAAATTTTACCATCTTGATAATCCGAGTAAACGATTTGCGCAGGGAGATGAACTCCAATGGCGAGCGCAACAAGAACAAGTAGCTTTTTAATCATGTTTGTAGGAATTAGGTTCAACGAAGTGAATTTACTCAAAACCTAATTCAAACACAACAAGTTATGTGGATTTAAACAGATACCAGCGAAGGTCAATCCGATCCACGATGATATATCCGTTTTCATGCGGTATAGGAACCGAACGGTGCAAATAATTCTCTTGATCTGTGAAATCGGGAGTGTTCTTTACCGGAGACGGAGCCTCGTTGTATAAAAATCCAACCACATTATCACCTACTCCTCCGATAATAAAGTGATAAACACTAGGATTGGTTTTACTTCGGGTAACTTCACGTATTAAACATTTGTCCATTAGAGCGCGTGCCTTTTTATCAGAATTAATTATGGATAAAAGACTATCACCCGATTCAAAGTATTTCTTCTTCTTCAGGTAATTCACCAATGCATTAAAATCTTTTTGTGTAGCAGTTAAATGAGCTTTAATACTGCTGTCTGACGCAATCTGTAATTGCAAATTAGCCTGTTCAAACTTTAATGTTCGCCCGGATGCTGTATCAAGTCCTTTGCTGATTTGATCTTTGGACAACGTATTTAATTCTTTTAATCGCTTTCGTGTTTCTTCAACCTTTTGAAAAGTCCTTATATCGCGCATTTTCCAACAACCTTCATAAGTGAGATAAACGTAATAATCATGGCTGGTTTCCGCATCTCGCAGCCAGACGGACACTACAGCCTGAGAAGTAGTTTGAAAAATCAAACGACAAGTTCTAATAACTCTTGGCGATAAGGACTGTCCAAGTGTTTTACTTTGAAATTTTTCCTTGTCCATGGCGCAGCACAAATGATTGGCTTTTGCAGGAAATCCATCAATCGAAAAATATGCCTGAACTACTTCCGCAGGAAAAAGCGTATCTCCGGGATGACGATTTGCTGTTAATACAATTGAAAAACAACAAAAAGATAAGAGTGCAATCAAATGAGCTTTCATAATAGAATACCAATACTGTTAAGATACAGCATTGAAATCAACATTCAATTATTCCTCGCGGAAAAACCACAATCTCGACAAATGAACGATCTCGACATTGCGATAATAGTACTTGATGATTTGATCGTATTTGTACCCACGTTTAGCCATACTGATAGCGCCTTCCTGACATAAACCTACGCCATGTCCGTATCCACGTCCGCGAATAACAATGCTGTCGTTGCGCTCTTCAATAGAAAAATAAGCCGACTTCAATTGCCAGTCGCTGCGAATGGTTTTATATGGGATTCTATAATTACCATAAACGTAATTTGTAGTACGTTGCTCTTGGGTCATATTTAATGCGCTATAACTCGCCATGCTGTCGTTAACCGGATATTTATGTTTCAATTGCAAATAACTCAACCAATCATCCTTGGCAATTTTTCGTGTCCAATAAGCCTGTGAACTTCTGATACAAAAGGTGTCACGAATGGAACGCAAATAACTCACTGATGCTCCCCATACATCTTCAGAATTCGCAGTTTGTCCGCCACAATTCGAATGAAAGGCAGCTGTGATCATGATTAGATTTCTATCCACCACTACCTGCCCTGCCGTTTGAGTTACACCTTCCAAAACATTTGGATCAACAGTGCGACTTTTATACACCTGACAATGTACACCATCACAAACATCAAAACCTTCCAATCCGTGTCGATTAAGATGCGACAAGGCGTAAGTTCTGCACAAAATAGCTTGCACTTTGTAAAACTCAAGTGGTGTTTTTCCTCCCGATTCCGATTCCACTACACCTCCAACATAGTTTTCCAATTCGGCAACAGTTATGCATTCCAACAATCCTCCAACTGCTCTGATGCTCAACGATCCTTGATAACTGCGTGTTCCGTTCATTGGTTTCAATGGTTTTATTTTGAACACAGAACTATCGGAATTGATACGCCAATATAATTTTGAGCACTTGCCGAGGCTCACACCGGGCGCCAGTAACTCTAACGAATCGCCAACTGCTTGGACGCGAATAACTTTTGCGGCCACCGAATCCACTAGCTTCACGGTATCCATATAAACGCTGAAACCACCTTGCGCATTGGACACATTTAACATTTCTACTTTCAACGTAGACAGTATGCGAACACGAACCTGATTCCCGAATAAAGAACCCGCGCAACTCCACAATACAAACAAAAAAAATAAACGTGTCATGATTTCAAGTATTCGTCAATTAATCGTGCTGTTGTAGCCGACGCGCCACCTTGTTCGGAAAGTTTACGATGCAATCTGTCGTAATTGGACAACATTACCTCGCGTGCATCTCCATCATCTGCAATCTGTTTCAACTGCGCAGCAATAATTTCAGGAGTGCAACTATTTTGAATCAATTCGGTAACGATCTCTTGATCCATAACCAAATTGACCAAAGAAATGTATTTTACTTTCACCAACTGTTTGGCAATTAAATAAGAGACGGCACTTCCTTTATAACACACTACCTGTGGCACTTTAAACAATGCTGCTTCCAATGTGGCAGTTCCTGACGTTACCAAAGCTGCCCGCGCATGTTGAAGCAGATTATACGTCTTACCGAATACCACGGGCACCTTTGAATCACCCATTACCGAATTATAATAAGACGCTGTTTGACCCGGAGCTCCTGCAATAACAAAATCATACTGCGGGAATTGTTTTGCTGCTGTTAGCATTAACGGTAGCATGGTTGCAATTTCTTGCTTTCGACTTCCCGGCAATAAGGCCACGATAGGTTTTTCTGTTGCAATAGTTAGATCACTCTTAGTATTAAAATCAATTGCATCCAACAACGGATGACCTACATAATCAACAGGATACTGATGTCGAGCGTAAAAATCTTTCTCGAAAGGAAGAATACAAAACATATGATCGACATTGGCTTTGATCGTGTTTACACGCGATTCTTTCCATGCCCATATTTGTGGAGAAATGTAATAGATAACCCTAATTCCTGCTTTCTTGGCAAACGGGGCAATACGCAAATTAAATCCGGGATAATCCACTAAAATTATGGCGTCAGGTTGCCAAGCCGCGATATCTTGTTTGGCTTTCTCAATATTTTGCAGAATAGTTCTGAGGTTCATCAACACTTCCACAAAACCCATAAAAGCTAATTCGCGGTAATGTTTGACGATGTGAACACCCTGCGCCTCCATCAAATCTCCTCCCCAACCACGGAATTGAGCTGTAGGCTGTCGCTGACGCAATGCCTTTACCAAATTGGAAGCATGCAAATCTCCTGATGCCTCACCGGCAATGATGTAATATTTCATCAGGCAATAAACTTTTCATAAACCACCCAAGCTGTGTACAGAATCGTTGCAAACAGAACGCCTCGACCGGCATTGTAGTATTCCCGCCATAAAAACAAAAAGAACAACGGAAGATTTGTTGCGTAACAACCCAAACTTATCGCTCCTACAATGACGTGAACCCGATCAAAATATTCAATGAATCCACTAAAAGAAGTCTGAACCCGATATGTGAACAAATAGTATACAAACAATGCCAACACCGGCATTACTAGTCCTAGTATACCTCCCACAGCAATATGATCAAGAACACCTTTTTTCATATTCCTTCCAGTTGTTTAAGGTTGGGCATAACGTTGTATGCTGTAAGGTCGAATTGCACCGGCACAACGGAAACATAATTATGTCGCAAGGCAAAAGCATCCGTATCATCTGCTTCGGGTTCGAAATTTTCAAATCTTCCGGTTAACCAATAATACTTGCGTCCGGCAGGATCCGTACGTTCATCCAACTCTTCTATCCATGTACCCTGCGCCTGACGAGCAACTCGCAAACCTTTTATTTCTTCAAGCGGACCTTTAGGTATATTGACATTTAAACAAACACCACGCTCCATACCGGTCTTCAATACAAATGCGATCAGTTGTTCGGCATAATGCTGCGCTGCACGAAAATCTGCTTCAATAGAATAATCCAATAACGAGAAACCTATTGACGGAACCCCTTCTATTGCGCCTTCCATGGCTGCTGACA